>RCNC010001193.1_pt1 | contig 17410 bp, 13 predicted proteins | sample 2041301 | NCBI WGS metagenome assembly RCNC01 (sample SAMN09708231, study PRJNA481090) | Marine sediment metagenome, whole genome shotgun sequencing project. | biome: marine sediment; feature: ocean; material: sediment; isolation source: Sewage treatment plant 13A marine sediment (STP13A) ... | reverse complement strand
GTCTTCACCGTCAGCCGGTCCAGGCGATGCCCCGGCATTCTCCTGCGACGGCTTGGTGGCCTCGTTGGATTCACCGCCACCGAGTTGTGAAGCCTGCGCCAGGAAATCCGCTTCATCGGGTTTCGACTCCGAGCGCCAATTCACCAATACCACGTCCAGTGTTTCCAGGGGGTGGGTCAGGGGTTTGAAATCAAGTACAAATCCGACACCCAACAAAATCAGTGCATGCAGAGCCAGTGCCATCAATAAGCTGACAGCGAACCGGTCATTGCTGGCGAGGATGGCAGACATTGTTACTTCAACATAGCCTCAACGCCATCAAAAAGCTGCCCCGCGATGTTCAGTCCGAACTCCTCATCTAACTCACGAATACAGGTTGGGCTGGTGACATTAACCTCGGACAACCAGTCGCCAATAACATCCAGACCGGCGAACAGGATGCCGCGTTTCTTCAATTCAGGTGCAACCTGTGCGCAGATCCAGCGATCCCGCTCACTAAGTGGCACACCTTTACTACTACCGCCTTTTGCCAGGTTACCCCGAAAATCGCCCTTACCCGCATAACGCGCCAGCGCATAGGGTACCGGTTCACCATTGACCACCAGGATTCGTTTGTCACCCTCGGAAATTTCATCAATATACCTCTGTGCCATCACCGGTCTCGAGTCGTGAAGAGTAATGGTTTCAAGGATAACATTCAGATTCATATCGGACTCACTGACCTGAAAAACGGATTCCCCTCCCATACCATCGAGCGGCTTGACCACACAATGCCCGTGTTGCAATACAAACTCCCGGATCAGGCTGGAAGAACTACTGATAACCATTGGTACGCAACACTGGGGAAAGTAATTGATAAAGAATTTCTCGTTGGCATCCCTCAGGCTTTGTGGACGGTTGATAACCATCGTACCGGTCTTTTCCGCCAACTCCAGCATGTAGGTCGTATAGATATAGTCCATGTCAAATGGCGGGTCTCGGCGCATCAGCACAATATCCAGCTCATCCAATGGCTTATTACCAACCGGGGCCAGGCTGAACCAGTCTGTCGTATTATCACGTACTTCCAGTTGCTGCATGCCGGCGAACGCCCGCCCGTCTTTGGCGAAAATATCCCCGGGCTCCATGTAGTACAGCGTATGACCGCGCCGCTGCGCTTCCAGCAGCATCGCAAAGGTGGAGTCCTTATAGGTTTTGATCTGACCGATGGGATCCATGACCACGCCGGTTTTCAATACATTCGGGTTTGCGTTACTGGTTTCAGACATTACTTTATCCATCTTTTGGGGTATCCCATTATCATGCGCTTGCCGTTCCGATTCCAGCCATGCAAACACCATAAATCATAAATACCTTGATGCTCAATAATATGAAGAACATTCCTCAATATTTACAACATGGTGGAAACCACTCATTTCTAAGAGTAAACTAATTGCCAGACACCGATATGGGGAAGGGGCAGAAATGGCCTCATTATCGCGCGGAATGCAGGGAAAGGATTCACTGTAAACGTTGCACAAACAGGGAAGATATTTATGAGCCAGGAACAATTGAATTCAAAAGCAGATGTCTCTGAGACCACTGACAGCGCGAAAAAACTGCGTATTCTGGTGGTGGATGACAGCGCCACTATTCGCCGTTCGGCAGAAACCATGCTCTCCAATGAGGGCTGCGAAGTCATTACTGCCGAAAACGGGTTTGAAGCTCTGTCCAAGGTCACCCGTCACCATCCCAACATGATATTTGTCGATATCATGATGCCACGTCTTGATGGTTATCAGACTTGTGCCATCATTAAGAACAATGCCGAATTTCGTGATACACCCGTGGTTATGCTCACAAGTAAGGACGGTTTATTCGATATGGCCCGCGGACGGGTTGTAGGCTCGGACCAGTACCTGACCAAACCCTTCACACGTGAAGAATTGTTGGGAGCGGTCAAGCAGCATACAACAACCTGATACCAGTATTAGCCCGCTTTTACCGGACAATAAACGATTTTCCCCGGGGTCAAAGATCATGAGCAACGTAAATGCATCACTTGAAAAACTGTTGGACTACGAACAGCGAAGTCTCGCTTTCGAACCGGGGCAGATTGACGGACAAGAACAGAGTGGCGAATGGGCCGGGGTTATTTTTCGCATTGGCAATCTGCGTCTGGCCTGTAATGTAAAACAAGTACACGAGTTTCTGCCTATCCCGGCTTTCACGCCAGTGCCTGGCACCAAGCCATGGATACTGGGTCTGGCCAATGTGCGAGGCGACCTGCTGACCATTGTTGACCTTGCCTGGTTCCTCAAAGGCAAGAGATCAACTGTTTCCATGCGCACACGGCTTCTCGCAGCCAGTCTTCGTGGCCGGCCGGTTGGCCTGCTCGTGGATGAGGTATTCGGTCAACGCCATTTTGTCAGCGATGAAGGCAAAAGCACCCATTTGCCGAAGGCCTCACCACTTAAGAACTATGTACACATGCAATACCGGTCCGGCAAAGACGTGTGGCAGGAACTGGACCTGGATAGCCTGTTTTCCACGTCTGAATTCCTCAACGGCGCTGCGGCCTGAGCAGTGCAGGATAAGCAATGATTAAAGATCAACCAAAATTGAAAAACCCGCGTTCATGGGGAATCTACCTGGCGACAGGCTTACTGATTCTTTCCCTGATTTTCGTCGCGGTCACATTCTTCCTGCTTGCCCGCAATGCTCAACATGAGCAGGAGTGGATATCACTTGCCACGGATGTTCAGGTCACATCACAGCAACTGGCCAAATCTGCCGGTGAAGCGGCAACGGGAAACCTTGATGCCTTCCTTGAGCTTGCCACATCGCGCAAGGCTATAGCCGCCGCCATGGGTAGTTTGCGCAACGGTTCTGTTACAAATCGCCCGCCTTCAACACCAAAGGCTGTTGCTGTGCCCATGAACCAACTCAACCAGAGTTGGGGCCGCATGAGCACCAACGCACTGAGTATTCTTGGACGTGAAAAATTGATACTGGAACTTGCCACGGCACGAAAAATTGTTCAGGACAACATTCCAGGCATACAGAAAAACACAGACACCAGCATAAGTGCCCTTACCCGAAGTGGTGCCCCTACCAACCAAGTGGTTTTTGCCAGTCGTCAGTTGGTTTTGGCAGACCGTATTTTGAGACGTGTATCGGAAGTTCTGCGAGGCGGCAGTGATGCCGTCAAAGCCGCCGAAAATCTTGCCAGGGAACGACGTCAATTCGAGCAGGTGCTGACTTCCCTGTTACGTGGAAACTCTGAACTGGGAGTTACCCGGGTACGGAATGCCGGGGCGCTTCAATCGTTGGGAAAAGTAAAAACGTTATTTGAAAACATCAAACCGCAAATAGACAACATCCTGGATTCCTCCAGCGATCTGTTTGAGGTACGAGGCGCTGCAGACGAGATTTTCCTCGGCAGCCGGAAGGTGTTTGACAACGCCGCCAGTCTCAAAAATGCAATCGCAGAATTACCGAAGACCCGCTTATGGCCATCACTGGTCACGGCCGCCATAGGCCTTGCAGTTATGGTTTCCATGGTCTGGATACTGGTTTATTCATTCCTGTCAGCGGAACGTCGGCGGGCAAAAGTTGCAGCCAGAAGCAATAAAAAGAATCAGGAGGCTATTCTGAAGCTACTGGACGAAATGAGCTCTCTTGCCGATGGTGACCTGACGGTACAGGCCTCGGTAACTGGGGATATCACTGGCGCGATTGCAGATTCCGTCAACTTTGCTATTGAGCAACTTCGGGAACTGGTCAAGGGAATCAAATTCACCGCCCAGGAAGTTGCCGGCTCGGCCATGGCAACACGTGGTTCTACATCAGAACTGGCCAAGGCGGCCGCAGCTCAGGCGGAGCAGGTCGGTGCTGCAACCAAAACTGTTCAGAAAATGGCTGAGTCGTTCGACACTATGGCCAAGCGGTCCAGCGAATCAAGTGAAGTAGCCCGCAAATCAGTGGATATTGCCCACACCGGTGGTAAGAAAGTACGTGAAACCATCGATGGAATGGATACCATACGCGAGCAGATTCAAGGGACTTCAAAGCGTATCAAACGGCTGGGTGAATCTACCCAGGAAATCGGAGACATCGTTGAACTTATCAATGGTTTTGCCGAACAAACCAATGTACTTGCACTCAATGCAGCCATTCAGGCGGCATCCGCAGGTGGCGCCGGCAAGGGCTTTGCAGTGGTTGCCGATGAAGTTCAGCAACTGGCCGAAAGCGCCACTAACTCCACGCGAAGAATTGAGTCCCTGGTTCAAACTATCCAGACTGATACTTTCGAAGCCGTCATATCAATGGAATCAACCATATCAGAGGTAGTTGGCGGAGCCCGACTGGCGGAAGACGCGGGTACGGCGCTGGAGCACATCGAGCGTGTGTCCAATGACTTGTCAAAGCTGATAGCAGGCATTTCAGATGAGGCCCACCAACAGTCAGCGAATGCCACTGAAATCTCCGAACTGATGAAAAGTGTGCAGAAGTTGTCTATCCAGGCGTCAGAAGGCAGTGCCCTCGCCGCGCACTCAGTGGACGAACTGGCTGAACTGGTCATGCAGCTAAGTGATTCAGTTACTGACTTCAAACTACCAGAAGACGACTGAATGACAACGTTGAAAATTAATTCTGACTTGTCCTACTCTACAGAAGTATCGGGAATGGGCTGATGTTACTGGAAGGCTCAAATGTCAGCACTGTACTAACCTGGGTTCGCCCTGATCTGGATAAGCATTTGAACCAGATCCGCACCCAGATTGAGCATATTGCCAATAGCGCCCACATCGGTGATGCTATCGAAAACACCGCCGAACACCTCCTGCAATTGAAGTATACCTTCGAGGCGCTGATGCTGCAGGGGGCCACGTTGGTGGTCGAAGAAATGATCACGGTTTGCGACGAGCTTAAAGAAAATAATATTCGCGACCGTCAAAAGGCATTCGGCGCGATGATGGATGCCATCGTGGTTGTTCCGTCTTACCTTGACCGCTTGCAAGCCGGTCACCATGACCTTCCCATTTTGCTCCTGCCGGTTATCAATGAGCTACGCGCCGCCTACAACGCAAATATAGTATCTGAAGCCACATTGTTCGCGCCCAGCCTTGACGTGCCAATGCCGGAACTGGATATCGGCGCAGATGAACACAAGCCGGCTTTTGATGAACCGTTTCCGGAATTTGCCCTGCGTATGCGCCGGCAATGGGAAAACTCCCTACTCCGCTGGTTGCAGCAACAACAGGACATTGAACTTTTGGCATCGCTCCTGTCTGTTTGCGAAACACTGTACTCCAGGTTGGAGAGACTGGATCTTAGACGTCTGTGGTGGATTGCATCTAAAGTGATTGGTGGATTGCTTGATGGAGTTACCGACAATGATATGCATCTGCGCCGGCTTTTTGCCCGTTTGCACCTGAATCTGAAGACGATCTCAGAAGGCGGCGAAGAGGCCACCGAGATTGAGTCTGCCAACGCCCTTGCCCAGGCATTACTGTTCCATATCGCACAGGCCAAACCAGGCAGTGACGGTGTTGATCAGCTTAGGGTGCTCTTCCAGCTCCAGGAACTGGTTCCTGACCGGGATGTGTTGATTCGTGCCCGTGGCGCCGTGACCGGTCGCAATCGGGAGTTGTACGTATCGCTCGGTGCAGCGGTTCGCGATGAACTCTCACTGGTCAAGGATGCGCTTGACCTTGAATTGCGTACCGGTGAAATCAGACCCGAAAGCCGCGAACATAGTCATGAGGCGCTGCTCAGGCTGCAAGATACTCTGAAGATGATGGGTCTGGGCGATTCCGCTCAATCAATTGAAAAACTGATACCGGCATTCGATGCCAGCGAAGAGCCCGATCAGTCCTCGCGAAAATCCTTGCTGATGGAACTGGCGGGAGAACTGATACGGGTCGAGTCTGATCTGGAAGAACAGATTACCACCCTCGGCGAGCCATTGCTGGAAGATCAGGAATCGGGTTTTATCGACCTGCCAGGACATGAGCTGAGACGAATCCGTACCCACCTTCTGGGCGAGACGGTGATCAGTCTCCACCAGGTACAAGACGGCGTAAGACGTCATTTTGAAGGAGACTCAAACGCAGACTTCAACAATCCAATGGAGCATATTGCCGGGGCAATGGAGTTAATAGGTGAACCGGAAACTGCTTCATTGACGCTCAAATTACGCAACGCGCTCGGCAACCTGCTAAGGCATGCCGGGTCTGAAGCCGCGGTGGCACCCGGCAAGTTGGAGACCGTCACCGATGCTGTCGCAGCACTCGAACTCTACCTGGCGGGCTACCGCGACCAACAAAGTGATCGCGGGCGGTTCTTTGAAATACTCAAGGACCGTCTTGCTCATTTACCTGTCGGTGAAATGGAAGCGGTTAAAATCATTCCAACACCAACGGCAAAAGCACCTGCCAAAGATGGCAAGGCTACTGATTCCAAGAGGGCATCCGGGCCGGTAACACTCGATCCCGAACTACTGGAAGTGTTCCTTGAAGAATATGGGTCCGTAACTGACATGCTGTCCGAACGGGTTCCTGAGTGGATTAAGCATCCGGAAAAAACAGCTCTGTTAACCGATATCCGCCGTGGCTTCCACACTCTAAAAGGCAGTGGACGCATGGTAGGTGCGGATGAAGTGGGTGACTTTGCCTGGCATATCGAAGCACTGATCAATACTTTGCTGGAAGGCAATATAGATTCCTTAGACAATGTGGGGCTGATTGTCCGATTATCTGAAGCCGCTTTACCGGCCATGAAGCAACGTCTGCAGCAACAACCATCGGAGCTGACCTCTGCTGCGATTGAAGCACTTGGCGGGCAGGCCGATAGAATTGCTGCTGGTGAGATACCCCAATGGTCAAGCCTGAGCGAGACCTTACCGCCCTCCATCGCAGCCCTGTTGCCGGGTGGTGTTGAACCTGAAGCGGCAACCGCAAAAGACCCCGACAGTGCTGCTGATAAGCCAGCTGAGCCCACACTGAAAGACCTGGTGCGTAAGGAATTGAGTGAGAAACTGGCCGTGCTGACAGGTCTGGTGGAACGTATTTCAAGGGATCGTAGCAGCACTGCAAGTGATGCCGAAATCATCGCTATCCATACCATCGCCGGAACAACCGCGCTGAACCCGCTGAACAGGGAGCCTGAAATTGCCAAGGCACTGGAAGGTTTTCTGGAAGCACAACGACAAAGCGGCAAGGCGTTTGACGACACTGCATTGTGGACAGTCGCCACCAGCCTGGCCCACTTTGAAACCTGCCTGGCAGTGCATGACAATGACCCGGAAGCAGAGCTTGCGGATGATGAGGAAAACCAGATTGAGCAACTGATCGCGTTGACAGTTGAGTTTGAAGTTCCCTGGCAGGAACAGCAAGATCCTGAACCGGAAGATGAGGCTATTGAAGAAGAACCTGTCATTGAGTCAAGCGATGAAAGCGAAATACGCAGCGAACAGGAAGACCAGCAGGTTGAAACCGTACCCGAACCTGTTGATAGCGAGATACTGGCTATTTTCCTTGAAGAGGCAACCGACATCCTGGAACGCTGTGATTCACTGCTTAACACCTGGCGTGACGATCTGTCAGACCTGGAAATAGTCCAGAATCTGCAACGTGAGATACATACATTTAAAGGTGGCGCGCGTATGGCCGGGGTCAAGGTCCTGGGCACCCTCAGCCACTCCATGGAGACATTACTGGAACGAATCGCCGGCCAGTTGCTACCTTCATCTGTATCTGCGATAGAAGTGCTGGAGCAAGGTTGTGACCGGCTGAATGCGTGGACTCAACAGGTAAGTCAGGGCGCCATGCCAGAGGCCGGTGAGGTGCTGAAACTGTTTAATAAACAGGTCGAAGCATTGACTACAATGCCTCTTCAAACTGCGACCACGACCGAAGAACCGGCCAGGATTGACACTGTACCTGAAGAATTGCAGGAAATACCGGATGTGGTCGTTCCGGTCAGCGAACCGGAAGTCAGCGAGGAACTCACCAAGGAATCTGCGAGTTCTCAGCAAATTCGTGTGAATGCGGACCTGCTTGATTCATTGGTCAATTCAGCAGGTGAAATCAGTATCTTCCGCTCACATCTTGAACAGCAGGTCGGTCACATACGAGAAAACCTGAAAGAGTTTGATGGAACCGTTTCACGTCTGCGGGAACAATTCCGCAAGCTTGAGATTGAAACCGAAACCCAGATACGTTCCCGCTATCAGCAGCACTCAATAGATGGCTCGGAAGAGTTCGATCCGCTGGAAATGGATCGATTCTCATCCATGCAGCAATTGTCACGAAGCCTTACGGAGTCTGTCTCCGACCTGTTGAACTTACAGGAATTACTGGACACCTCTGCACGTAAGTCTGAAGCCTTGCTGGTGCAGCAATCCCGGGTCAGCAAAGACTTACAGGAAGGTCTGATGCAAACCCGTATGGTACATTTTGGCACTATCGCTCCGCGTCTGCGCCGGATCATCCGCACCTCCGCCAGTGAAACCAAAAAACAGGCACGTTTGCAATTGCGTATGACGGGTGAGGGTGACCAGTTGGATCGAAACGTGCTGGAAAGAATTACCGCACCACTGGAACACCTGCTAAGGAACTCAATCGCACACGGCATTGAGAAACCAGCCGTACGCCGTGAGCTCAAAAAGCCGGAAGAAGGGCAACTCACCATCACAGTAGCCGCCGAGGCGACCGAGTTTGTCGTGCGTCTTGAGGATGATGGTGCCGGCATAGATCTCAAGGCCATTCACAAACGGGCCATTGAGAAAGGCTTGATGGACAAGAACTCAGATCCGTCACCACGACAACTGCAACAACTCATTCTTCACAGTGGATTTTCCACCTCAAAGACCGTCACTGCGCTTTCCGGGCGCGGCGTTGGTATGGATGTGGTCAACAATGAAATCAAGCAAGTTGGCGGCTCAATCGAGATAGATTCCGAAGAAGGCAAAGGCTGCTGCTTCACAATCCGGATACCATTCACGCTGGCCGTCATGCAGGCTATCAGTGTGATGGCCGGAGAGCATACCTACATGATTCCAGTGGCCTGTGTTGCCGGTGTGGCACGTATGTTGCCGGCCGATTACCAGGAGCTTCTGGAGCAAACCAAACCCGCGTATGAGTTCGCCGGCGAGTCATACCCGGTTCTTGACCTCGAGCCACTTCTGGGCGAACCGACAACCCCGCTGGGTGATGACACCATCTCAATTCTTATGATCAAAACCGGTGAGCATTGTGCCGCCTTCAGGGTATCGGCTCTTCTGGGGCATAGGGAAATTGTAGTTAAGCCGGTTGGACCGCAGATCAACAGTGTGCCGGGCATTCTCGGTGGAACCATCACGGGTGATGGCCAGGTGGTGATCATCATTGATACCGGCCCGTTGATCAGACAGGCCGTGACGACCGGTGCACGACCTGCACCACTCATTGAGAAAACCGACATCCGGCCACAAAGAACACTCGCCCTGGTCGCAGATGATTCCATCACCATGCGTAAAGTGACCACTCGTGTTCTGGAGACCTACGACTTTGAAGTAATCACCGCCAGGGATGGGGTGGAGGCAACTGAGCAGATGCAGGACCGTGTGCCCGACCTCTTATTGCTGGACATTGAGATGCCCCGTATGGACGGTTACCAGGTCGCGGAATACGTGCGTGCCGATGCCAGGCTGCGCAATGTTCCGATCATTATGATTACCTCAAGAGCGGGTAAAAAGCATCGTGACCGCGGCAAGCAGGCGGGTGCCAATGCTTACCTTTCCAAACCTTATAAAGAGTCGGAATTAATCGACGAGGTTAGAAAACTGCTGCGTAGACCGATGGAATAATATGGCTGACAAAGAAATTCGCACTATCCTGGCACCATTAACTGATGGTTATGTCATGCTTCCCAACAGCGCAGTGGGTGAAATATTGACATTTACCTCACTCGAGCCTTTCGAGCACGGCCCGCCATGGTTACTGGGTGAGATAGCCTGGCGTGGCTGGCAGGTGCCGGTTATCAACTACGAGCGAATGCTTAAAGGCAACAGTGACACGACGATCACCGCGAAAACCCGTGTGCTGATCGTCAAAACCCTCGGTGAATCCACCCAGGTCAATTACATCGGCCTGGTCATTCAGGGTTTACCCAGGCTCAAAAAAGTAAGCGCAAGCACCCTGGTTGAAAAACAGATTGATGACCTACCAGATACCGTGTTCAGTAAGGTGACTATTGATGACTTGCAGGCGGTCATACCGGAGCTCGGCGAACTCACACGCACCATTGAAATAGCTGCATACGAAAGTTAACGTGGTCAGGGCATCTCATTTCGCTTTAACTGAAATGCCTATATATCCCCTGTTTTTGCCTGCAGCACCGCAATAGCCGCGGGGCCCGCTGTTTCAGTTCGTAAGACCCTCGGCCCCAGGGATACAGCCAGTACACCGTTCGCACAAACTTTTTTTATTTCCTCATCGGTAAAGCCACCCTCAGGCCCAACCAGAATTGAGATGGAATCACCTTCAACGGATAATCCCGAAAGTTTGTTTTCCGCGAAAGGGTCAAGCACCAGTCTCCGGGACTCAAAAGCGCCTGATATCCAATCGGATATGGAAAGTGGCCTTTTTACTTCGGGCACAACTGCACGGCCACTTTGTTCGCAAGCCGAAATAACCACCTTTTGCCAGTGCGTAATTCGTTTAATCTGCCTGGATTCATCCAAACGCACACCGACACGGTGACTCATCAGGGGTTGAATACAAAACACTCCCAACTCCGTTGCCTTTTGCAATGCATTGTCCATCCGTTCACCACGGCAGATGGCTTGTACCAGGGTTATTTTCAATGGCGACTCATTGCCGGGACTCATGCTGCCCATTATCCTGACCCGCACCCGCTGAGACTGAATATCGGAAATCTCTCCTGAATAGTCATTGCCGTCGCCATTGAACAGGGTCACAGGGTCACCCTTTGACAACCTCAATACACGCGTCAGGTAGTGACCTGCCGGTCCTGCCAGTTCGACACTATTTGCCAATACAAGTGGTTGCGACGTATGGATGCGTGACTGACGCATTGGCCCGGCCTAACCCCTGGTCGCCAGGTCGATGCCGGCTATGGCGACTTTTGCCAGCTGCCTGATCTCGTCGGAATTTATGACATAAGGCGGCATAAAATAGATAACATTCCCGATTGGACGAAGCAACGCGCCATGCGCCATTGCATATTGGTATACCTTTATACCCCGGCGCTCTTTCCAGTCGTACTCGATCATGGGCTTACGCTGCGCAACCATCTCCATCGCCAAAATCATACCCGTCTGGCGAATATCACCGACATGTTCATGATCACGCAAGGGCGAGATTGCTTCCAGCATCTGCGCGGCGAGTCCACGGTTGTCCGTCAACACATCATGCTGGTCGAACAGTTCCAGGGTCGCCAGCGCCGCTGCACATGCCAGCGCGTTACCGGTATAACTATGCGAGTGCAAAAAGCCCCTAAGCGTTGTGTACTCATCATAAAAAGCTGCATAGACCTCATGACTGGTCATAACTGCTGACATCGGCAAATAGCCACCCGTCAAACCCTTGGAAAGACACATGAAGTCCGGTGCTATTCCCCCCTGCTCACAGGCAAACATACTACCGGTTCTGCCAAATCCCACGGCGATCTCATCGGCAATCAGATGGATTCGGTATTCATCACACAATGCACGCAAACCGGCCAGGTAGGAAGGCGGATACATACGCATGCCACCGGCGCACTGCACCAGCGGCTCAATAATGACCGCAGATATTTCGCCTTCGTGTGCTGCAAATATTTCACGCATATCAACCAGTTTGCCACGTGCATGTTCGTCCCATTGATCACGTGGCAGGGCGAAACAATCCGGGCTCGGTGCGACCAGCGGCTCCATCAACAAGGGTTCATAGGCCGCCTTGAAAAGACCGGCATCACCAACACTCAGCGCTCCAAGCGTATCGCCGTGGTAACTATTTGATAAAGTAACAAAGCGCGTTCGGCCCGACTCACCGATATTACGCCAATAGTGGAAACTCATCTTCAATGAAATTTCGACCGCTGAGGCACCACTATCGGCAAAAAATACACGCTCCAGTCCGGCCGGTGTGATTTCAACCAGTTTTTCGGCCAGACGCACCGCCGGTTCATGGGTAACACCAGCCAGGATAACGTGCTCCAGGCGGCTGGCCTGTTCACTGACCGCCGCGCTGATGTGCGGGTTGGCGTGACCAAACAGGTTGACCCACCAGGAACTGATGGCATCGATATATCGATTACCCTCCATATCTTCCAACCACACACCCTGACCGTGTTTGACCGGTAACAACTGCAGCCATTCATGGTCTTTCATCTGCGTGGTGGGATGCCAAAGCACAGCGAGGTCACGCTGGCGGATTTCTTCGTTCTTACCCAAATCTATTGTCCTCTCCCAGTACAGCGTACCGTCATGAGTCTGGTATCATGGGCAGTCGCGGCCTGCCTTGCAAGCCGGGTCTGACATCAAAATAGAATTTTACAAATCAATGTTCACCGGATGAGCAAATCAAGTCGAAAATATGATGACCGAAACCCATATGAAGGAATTGCTTGCCGTCGCATTGCAAGCAGCAAAATCTGCACGCGAACTGATCCTGTCCTATTACAACGGTGACTTTGACATTGAGATCAAACCCGACCAGACACCGGTTACGGTCGCAGACCGCCGGGCCGAACAGGTCATACGCAAGACGATCAACGATGCATTTCCCGGGCATGGTATCTTTGGCGAAGAATACGGCGCCCAGAGCAAAGACACCGAATACCTGTGGCTTGTCGACCCCATCGACGGTACGAAAAGTTTTGTAAAACGTTACGGTATGTTCTCCACCCAGATTGCATTGATGCACAGAGGCAAGCTGATACTTGGCGTTTCCTGTGCCCCCGCTATGGATGAACTGGTCTGGGCGACACGTGGAGGCGGTGCGTTCAACACCAGTGGGCAATTGCATATCAGCCAGGTGAGCACAATCAACCAGGCAAGTATCTCCACTGGCAACATCCAAAGCCTTGCCGCGGATAAGCGTTGGGCCGCACTTGGCCGGATACTCGCACAGACCAACCGCACACGGGGTTATGGCGATTATTATCATTACCACCGACTGGCTGCCGGTCAACTTGATGCGGTCATCGAGTCCGACGTTAACATCCTCGATATCGCTGCGCTGTACGTCATTGTCACCGAAGCCGGTGGCCTGTTTACCGATCTCGAAGGCCGGAAACCCGACCTCGATACACGCTCCGTGCTGGCAGCGACCCCGTCCCTTCATGCCGCTTTGACCAAAGAGCTGAGTCAGGCCTGACGAAAATGGCAAAACTCCCCAAGATTCACGCAAGACGTGATCATGATCCCGGTAAATTATTCAAAGTCGAAAGACTCGATTTGGAATTCAGCAACGGTGTAAAGCGCACTTATGAACGTCTCCATTCGCACGGCCTCGGCGCAGTGATCGTGGTGGCAATGCGTGATGATGAAACAGTCCTGCTGGTCAGAGAATACGCCGCTGGCTTACACCACTATGAGCTGGGACTGGTCAAGGGCCGGCTCGAGGCGGGTGAAACCGTCCTGGAAGGTGCACAGAGGGAGATGAAGGAAGAAATCGGTTTTGGCGCACATGAGCTTGTTGAGTTGTCAGTACTGAGCCTTGCACCGGGTTATATGACCCATATCACCCACGTTGTACTGGCACGTCAACTCTACCCCGCAAAACTTGAAGGTGACGAGCCGGAAGAACTGGAAATCGTTCCCTGGCTTTTGTCCGATCTGTATACACTGGTACAGCGACCGGACTGCACCGAAGGCCGTAGTATCGCCGCACTGTATATCGCCCGTGATTATTTGCAGAAGGAAACAACACAATGCCAGACTTGAACACCCGAAATGTACTTGAGCAATTGGTAGACATTAGCCGGCGCGCCGGTCTCAAAATACTTGAATGGTACGGGGGTGATATGGGTATCACCCGGAAATCCGATGACTCACCACTGACCAGGGCCGATCTCGCCAGCCATGATCTGATTACCGCAGAGCTCTCAGTTCAATGGCCTGATATCCCGATTTTGTCAGAAGAATCTGCAGACATCCCATGGGAAACCCGACAAAACTGGCAACAATACTGGCTGGTTGACCCGCTCGACGGCACCAAGGAGTTCATTAACCACAACGGTGAATTCACCGTCAATATTGCTCTTATTCGCGACCACCAACCCGTCATGGGTGTGGTTCATGTACCGGTTACCGATACCAGCTATTTTGGAGCCCGGGGTCCCGGTGCTTGGCGCCAGCATGGCAATGCGACCGCCAAGCCTATTGAAGTCAGGCTACCCGCCGCGCAACCGGCGGTGATCGTCGGAAGCCGTTCACATGCCAACCCTGAACTCGCCAGCCAACTTCAACGGCTGGGACCACATGAACTCACCAGCATGGGTAGTTCATTAAAATTTTGCCGCATCGCAGAGGGCCTGGCTGATTTTTACCCGCGCCTGGGTCCAACCTGTGAGTGGGATACCGCTGCTGCACAGGCGGTGGTCGAGGCCGCAGGTGGAAGAGTGGTGAAAATCGATGGTTCCGCACTGGATTACAATCGTAAGGCAATCTATTTAAACCCCCACTTCTTCGTTTATGGTGATACATCGAAGGAATGGCTCCTTCCATTTCAGAATATGGATTAGCTCAGTTTCACGCATTATTTCCTGCACTGCAAACAAACAAAAAAGCTTAAAAAGCACTGCTGCGGTTCGTGTTATGGATGGGTAGACCCGAAAACTAAAAGATAAAAAATGTTTGAATAATGACCGCTTACGGTGACATACTCATCCTTACACAGAAGTTATCTAACAAATGGGGAGGTCATCTTGGGTGCGATTCTGATTGGCATTCTTGAAGACGATTTAGATCAATCGGCATTACTCCAGGTCTGGCTTGAAGATGCTGGCTTTAAAACACGTGTCTATGACTCCGGTCCCGAATTCATACGCGCCATCCAGCAGGAAGGTTTCGATTTAATGCTGCTGGACTGGAACCTTCCTGAGATGAGCGGGTTAGAAGTCCTGGAGTGGGTACGTCACAATGTCCACGATCATGTACCGGTGATATTTCTGACCACCCGCGGAGAAGAACAACACATAGTTGCGGCGCTCGAAGCCGGGGCTGATGACTACGTCAGTAAACCTGCGCGTCCGCAGGAACTGGTGGCGCGCATTCGCTCCCTTGCGCGGCGAAGCGGATTGGCTGAGCCGGAATCAGACAAAATTGAGATAGATACTTATTGCCTTGATCGAAAGGCCGTATCAATCAGTATGGATGGTATTGACGTACCATTGACCCGGCGGGAATTTGAACTCGCCTGGATGCTATTCGACAATCTCAATAAGATTCTCTCCAGGGAATACCTGTTAAGACACATCTGGAATGTAGGTGCGGCAGTCCAGTCCCGCACCGTCGATACGCACATAAGTCGAGTGCGCAGCAAGCTCAATCTCCGGCCGGAAAACGGTTGGAGACTATCATCTGTTTACCATTACGGCTACCGACTGGAACAGATTGACCGTTAAGTTTCAAGGAAAAACCATGGCGACGAAAAAACAAGATCCCGAACAAACTCCACCACCACCCGACAATGTCGATCAGATACGTGAAATTCTCTTTGGTCAACAAATCCGTGCTGTCGACGAGCGTTTCGGAGCAGTCGAGAAGCGGATGTCCAAGGAAAGCGAAACCCTGAGGAAAGCCCTCGAGAAACGCATTCAAGATCTGGAGAACCTGCTTGACAAATTCCGTGACAATGCAGGTGATCAGCTTAACCGCGAGAGCGCGGAACGTGACGCCGGTCTCAATGACGTGTCAAAGTCACTTTCAGCATTTCGTCTTGATGCTGAAAATCAACTTGCCGAAATGCAATCGGAATTCAACAACGAAGTTAAGCAGGTCCGCAAGGAGTTACTGGCTACAAACAAAGCATTGGCAGGTGACCTGGCCTCGCTGCAGGCGGCGCAAACCAAACGCTCCGACCTGCTCGATGAAAGCAAGGTCGATCGCGGTGAGTTAGCGGCGTTCCTGTCTGACATTGCCGGCCGCCTCGCGCCGTCCACCCAGAAAAGTAGCAAGTAGGCCCTGCTCACAGCGGGCTGAGGTGTCAGCTTGACCACCGAAAAGCAAACGAAAGACCAACGCAAGGATGATCTGGAACGGCTCCAGAAGCTGTTACTTGGTGATGATCGCAGTCGCCTGAACCTCCTTGATAAGCGGGTTTCAGAGTTTGAAAGCCGTGCAGCCGATGTTGCCGAGGTTCTGCCGGATGCCTTTGAACGCATCTCAAAAGATCCTGTGCTTGAAGCGGAACTTGAAAAGCCGATGGTTCGTTCGATCCGCTCGGCTATCAAGCGTGATGCACCCGCATTCGCGGAGTACCTGTTTCCGGTTATGGGCCCGGCCATACGCCGGGCGGTCGCCGATGCACTGAAATCACTGGTACAGCGTATCAATGCTGCCATGGAGCATAGTTTTTCAATCAAGGGGCTACGTTGGCGCCTTGAAGCAGCACGCAGCGGTGTACCATTCGCCCAGGTCGTTCTTAGCCACACGGTGCGCTTTGCGGTGCAGGAAGCTTTTCTGATCGCCCGCGATACCGGTCTTGTGTTGGCACATGCGCATCGCGACGAGAACCTGGTACTCGATGAAGATGCCGTAGCCGCAATGCTGAGCGCAATCCAGTCTTTCATCCAGGACTCACTCGGTATGAGCTCGGACGATCCGCTGCGCAGTGCCGAATTGGGTGATCGAACCATGTGGGTCATCAATGGCCCGGAAGCGATTTTAGCCTGTGTAATCAGCGGCACACCACCACGCGGCTTGCGTGACGAATTAATGGCATTGCTGGAATCCATCCATGCGCGCTACAGTGAGCGCTTCGGCGAGACCGATGACGCTCTTGCAAATGATATCGGTCTTCGTGTGCTGATGCAGCAGTGCCTGCGTGAGGAAATGGATGACCAGCCAGCGTCCCGTAAGCGCAGCAAAGCACCCATTTACTGGTCGCTGGCAATTGCAGCACTGATTATCCTGACGGGCTGGAAAACCTGGCAGGAAACCCAAAAACGTCAATTTGAATCCCGGGTGACTGACCTGTTCAGAAGCCAGCCCGGGTACGTGGTTTCATCCAGTCGCCGGCAAGACGGCGCACTGCTTATCGATGGACTGCGCGATCCGGCCACAGCCTCGCCCAACGCCATACTCACCGCGCAGGGGCTTCCACAGCAGGGACTTCGGTTCCGGTTTAAGCCGTTCTTGTCGCTTGAGCCTGAACTGGTTCTGCAAGGCCTCCGTTCAGCCCTGGGTCTGGAGGACACGACCGGTCTCGAACTGAAA
>RCNC010001192.1_pt1 | contig 17410 bp, 18 predicted proteins | sample 2041301 | NCBI WGS metagenome assembly RCNC01 (sample SAMN09708231, study PRJNA481090) | Marine sediment metagenome, whole genome shotgun sequencing project. | biome: marine sediment; feature: ocean; material: sediment; isolation source: Sewage treatment plant 13A marine sediment (STP13A) ... | reverse complement strand
GAGTCGTCCGCAATCGCTGGCAGGCCTGTTACTGCGGCCGCATGCCGAGCCTTTATCAAAGCATTGGCGACAAACGTATCGCCGCTTTCAACCGCTTCGCTGACACTGAAGTCCGATTGCGGCACCACGGCAAAATCCAGATCGGCAAGTATGCGGGCGATCTCGCGCAACTTGCCAAGATTGCCGCTCGCCATGACAAGCTTGTTCAGCGTGACAGCACCTCGTTCTGCGTAACGATAATTTCGTCGATACCTTTTCGAGCCAGCGCCAGCATTGCACTGAATTCCTCATCGCTAAATGCGTGGCCTTCTGCCGTTCCCTGAACTTCGATAAACCGCCCGGCCTCGTTCATTACAATATTCATATCGGTTTCAGCCTGGGAGTCTTCCGGATAATCCAGATCGAGCACTACAGCGCCGTCATAAATACCGACGGAAACCGCGGCGACCTGGCCGTGTAGCGGATTCTTCTTGATGGTCCTGGCGTCAACAAGTTTTTGCATGGCAATGGACAAAGCGACATAGGCTCCGCTGATCGAAGCGGTACGTGTTCCGCCGTCGGCCTGCAGCACATCGCAGTCAAGCGTAACAGTCCGTTCACCGAGTCCACTGAGATCAATAACAGAACGCAAGGACCGTCCTATGAGCCTTTGAATCTCCTGGGTGCGCCCGCTTTGTTTGCCACGCGCTGCTTCGCGAGCGGAGCGAGTGTTGGTCGCCCGCGGCAACATGCCGTATTCGCCAGTGACCCAACCACTGCCCTTGCCGCGCATCCACGGCGGCACCCGATTTTCTACACTTGCGGTACATAACACGCGCGTATCACCGAACTCGGCTAACACGCTGCCTTCTGCGTGACGTGTGAAATCAGGTATAAAACGTACGACTCGCATTTGGTCGGCTTCGCGGCCACTTGGGCGCATTGCAGTTCTCCGTCAGAAAGAGATTAGATTATAGACCGAGCCACTTTAGAGCGGTCCCGGTTGTATTGTCGCTGTAGGGTGAATTCGCACTCAAGGCCTGAATACTTAATTCTTTGAGATTTTCTGTCAGGCTCTCGTCACTATCGTGGGCTATCTGCGCCACATCCTTGTCGGTCAGACCAGACCACAGACCGTCTGAACATGCGAGTAAGACGTCGCCCGGCAGCAATTGCTTCTTGGCGGTAATACTCATGTCCGGCACTGGCGCGTCGCCGCCGATACAACACTCGACGAAATTGCGCATGGGATGGTCAAGTGCTTCTTCTTCCGTAATAGCACCTTCCTGAATCAGAACTTCGACGTGACTGTGATCGCGCGAGCGCGACAACACTTCACCGCCGCGTAGCTGATAAATACGGCTATCCCCTATGTGTGCCCAGAAGGCACCGCCTTCCTGCACGAGACAGATGGCACAGGTCGCCCGTGGTCGAAAATGCACCGCAAGATCCTGGCCGATTCTGACGACTTCGTCGTGCGCTTTGGATAGCGCCATATAGAGGAAGCCCTGAGGGTCAAAAATGGGCAACTGCGCGTCCACAAACAAGTCTTGCACGACTTTGAGGCCGGTTTCGGCAGCCCGAGCGCCATCCGAATGACCACCCATACCATCGAAAACCATCATCAAGGCAGCATCATTCGCGACTACGACAGCGGCGCGGTCCTGATTGTCAGAGCGATCCCCTAATGCGGAAACTTTCGCGTATTCAATTTGCATGTGTTTTTCGTTGTTTACTGACGGCGGCCATGCTGCCATGAAATAATCGCAGTGAACGTGATCGACACGTCACATTATGGAGATGGATAGCGATGTTACACAGTATGACAGGCTTTGCGAGACAGTCTTCCGAATCCGCGTTAGGAACGCTGAGTTGGGAGTTACGTGCTGTAAATCATCGCTACCTCGAAGTGCAATTCCGATTGCCCGAGGAGCTGCGTCCGAAGGAGCACACCTTCAAGCAACAGGTTAGCGCGGCATTGAAACGCGGCAAGGTTGATTGTGCATTGCATTTCCAACACGCGGCTGGTCGCCAGGGCGACATGCAGTTGAATACCACGTTGGTCGAACTCATCGGTGCACGCGCTGCCGAGATCGCCGAGAAACTGCCGAACGCCGCACCTACCAACCCGATCGAGATTCTGCGTTGGCCGGGGGTTATCGCTGAGTCCGAAGTTGACGCGGAACCGCTGTTCGCTGCCGCTAAAGATCTGCTCGTGGACGCGCTGTCAGCAATGTCTGCGATGCGCGCCAGTGAAGGCGAGCGCATTGCAACGATGATCGAGTCACGCTGCGCGGACATCGCTGCAATTTCTGCGGGCGTACGTGAACGCATGCCGGACGTGCTTGCAGCGGCGCACAAGAAGCAAGTCGAACGCATTGAGAAGCTCGATGTGTCAGCCGATCCAGCGAGGCTTGAAGTTGAGCTTGCACTGCTGGCACAGAAGCTTGATGTAGACGAGGAGGTGGATCGGCTCGACAGCCATCTGACTGAAATTCGCCAGACCCTGCAGAGTGACGAAGCGGTCGGGCGACGACTTGATTTCCTGATGCAGGAATTGAATCGTGAGGCGAATACACTCGGCTCAAAGTCGGCGGACACGCAGACGACGAAAGCGGCCGTGGATCTCAAAGTGCTCATTGAACAAATGCGCGAGCAAATTCAGAATATTGAATAATTTCTTAGTCAGTCAGCCGCATCATGGACGAACGTCGTCGTCAAAGTTTCTCGAGACTACGGACGTTGGTGGTCGATGGAGTAACTCGGGTAGCCTGTTGTCCTTGGGAACGTTGTTGCGCTGCAGCAATTCCCAGTGGCCAAAAGAAAATGGCGTGATATGAAATACATCGCAGATGTGAGCCCCGAGGCGAGCAAGAACCCCGGGAATCGGTACGCAAAGAGACCGCGTATCGGTGTAGGTAGCTCGTAGCGCAAATATGTAATCCCGAAACTCCCACGATTCGGGCCCACCGAGCTCGAAGACTCGTGTTTGGTCGAGTCTGAGACTCTCGGCATCGTCAAGCGCAAGGCGCGCCAACGCCTCACCAAGGTCCGCGACATCGAGCGCAGCGATACGCCCTTTCGCGTTAGCCGGTGCTACAAAGATTGGCAACCTCGCTATTCCTCGAATCCAGGCCGCTCCGAAACCACCAACTCCGTCGAGCAACGAGGGTCGCGCGATGATCCAGTCGCCACCCTGTTCGCGAATACCATCTTCACCGGCACGCTTCGACGTTAAGAAGCGACTCTTGGCCGGTTGGCCGAGGCCAAGTGCGCTGATGTGTACGAAACGTTTGCGCTGACTCTTGCATGCCGCAGCTAACGCGGTCGGCGCACGTCGGTGGACAGCATCGTAAGTCTCCCGGCGCCGCTGCCGGAGAATGCCGACGCAGTTGACGACCACCTCCACATCTGCAATCAAGGAGTGCCAGTCATCAGAATTTCCTAGCCGTTCAAGCCTGACTTCGCGTTGCTCGATCTTTGTTGCTGCCGTATGTGGGGGCGTTCTCTTACCCAAAGGTCCGGGAAAGCGTGTCCCAACGACAACGCGGGCTCCAGAATTCAGGAGAGCGGCAACCGCATGCCGACCGATGAATCCGGCGCCGCCCAATACAAGCACTGAGGCTGGCGGCCAGCTCTTCGGTTCGTCGGTATTTGTCATGAGGGAGAATTCTAGCTAAGAACTACGCGCGCGGCTCGTTATTCAGAACAATACTCAGGCAGCGATTACTCCTGACCCGAACTCGCTATTCGCCAAGGACCGCTTCTAACCGAAAGCGGCCGCCCTAGTGATAAGCTAACGATTGACTGCTTGTAGCCCACAGCGAACTTAAAATTAACTGAGTAGTTCGATCCATGCCTGAAAAAACAACTCGTCTGTTTGTGATTGCGGCGCCATCTGGTGCCGGAAAAACCACACTCGTACACGCAACGGTGATGAATAGTCCGGATTTGCGCTTCTCAATTTCCTACACGACACGCCCGCAACGCAGCAATGAGGTCGATGGCAGGGACTATCATTTCATCGACACGGCTGAGTTCGAAAAGCTGCGCGCGGAGGATGGCTTACTGGAGTCGGCGACCGTATTCGATAACTTTTATGGAACAAGTCGCGAGCAGGTTGAAGAGATTCTGAGTGACGGCCATAACGTGCTTCTCGAGATCGACTGGCAGGGTGCGCGCCAGGTTCGCGAATCAATGCCGGATTGCGTAACGATCTTTGTCCTGCCGCCATCGCTGGCCGAGCTTGAGCGGCGTTTGCGTGATCGGCGTACAGACAGCGACGAGGTCATCAAGCGACGCCTGCGCGATGCAGTTAGCGACATGGGCCGCTGGGGCGAGTTCGATTACGTCATCATCAACGATGATCTGGATCAGGCCGTAGCCAAGCTCGAAGCGGTTCTAGGGGGCGATGGAGCGGCGTCGGCGACCAAAAGTACGGAATTGAGGGCTAGAGTGACTGAAATCATTGACTTATAACTTTTTGGAATAAGCACTATGGTTACGCTAGATTTCGCGCTATCGTAGCGCCTCAAATTATTTAGGAATACACGCATGGCCAGAATTACTGTTGAAGATTGCCTGGAAAACATCGAGAACATCTTTGAGATGGTGCTCGTCGCGTCAAAACGCGCCCGCCGTGTAGCCCATGGTGCGGATTCCATGGTCGATCTCGAGAACGACAAGCCGACAGTAGTCGCATTGCGTGAGATTGCAGCGGGCCACGTCACACCGGCTATCCTTGAAGAGGTTGAGCTTCCACCAACGATTGAATTTATGCCACCGGAAGTCACCGAAGAAGTTTTGCCCGTTCGTGGAATTTCCATAGGCGGTTAATTCCGCCGCCTGGCACCTGCCCCTACCGCGACAGCTTCCCTGTGACGCGGGTATGATCGAAGCATGGATTACGCTGCAGCATTGCTAGCAAAATTACCGGGCGCGTCAAAGCGCGACTACGGTTTGCGGCACCTGATTGATACGCTTGAGAGCTATCTGTCGGGCGAGCAAATCGAGTCGATAGTGCGTGCCTACGAGTTCGGCGCCGAGGCCCACAAAGGTCAAACACGCAAAACCGGCGAACCCTATATTACGCACCCGGTCGCCGTTGCTCAGGAGCTCGCGGACATGCGGCTCGATGCGCAGGCAATAACGGCCGCGATTCTGCACGATGTGGTTGAAGATACGCCGGCATCCATCGCTGACATTGAAGAAAATTTCGGCGCCGATGTCGCGTTGCTGGTGGATGGTGTCAGCAAGCTCGATCAGATTGAGTTTCATAGTCGAGCTGAAGCGCAGGCAGAAAGTTTTCGCAAAATGATGCTGGCGATGATCGAGGATATCCGCGTGATACTCGTCAAGCTCGCCGATCGCCTGCACAACATGCAGACGCTGGATTCGATGCCGGCCGACAAGAAAGCGCGCATCGCCAGAGAAACTTTGGATATTTATGCGCCGATCGCGAATCGTCTTGGTATTAATCGCTTCAAAGTTGAATTGGAAGATCTTGGCTTTCGCTATCTGCATCCGTTTCGTTATCGCGTACTGCAAAAAGCGTTGCGTCGCGCCAAGGGCAGTCAACGACAGATCGTTAAACGTATCTCCGAGGAAATCAGCGCATCGCTCCTGGCCGAAGGCATTACCGCGGACATCATCGGCCGAGAGAAACATCTGTACAGCATTTACAAGAAAATGGCGGAAAAGAAGCGCGCGTTGTCCGAGGTTGCGGACGTGTACGGCTTTCGCATCGTAGTCGACGATGTCAGCGCCTGTTATCAGGTGCTTGGTCTCGTACACAGCCTCTATAAGCCGATGCCAGGGCGATTCAAAGACTACATCGCAATTCCCCGCATCAATGGCTATCAATCCTTGCACACTACGTTGTTCGGACCCAAGAGCTTGCCGTTGGAAGTGCAGATTCGGTCGCGCGAAATGGATCGTGTTGCAGAGTCGGGCGTTGCGTCGCATTGGCAATACAAAGCCGAAGAGAAGTCGGATGCCACACCGCAGCGGCGCGCGCGCGAGTGGTTGTCGAACCTCGCCGAATTACAAAGGACGGGCACCTCGGAGGAGTTTCTCGAGAGCGTTAAAGTCGATCTCTTCCCCGATAAGATTTACGTATTCACGCCCAAGGGCGACATCATGCCGTTACCGAAGGGTTCGACTATCGTGGACTTCGCTTATGCCGTGCACACCGATATAGGCAATCGCTGTGTCGCCGCCAAAGTCGACCGCAAACTGGTACCGCTACGAACACAGCTCGCCAATAGCCAGACCGTGGAGATCATCAAGAGTCGCGGCGCCAAACCGAACCCCAATTGGTTGACGTTCGTGCGTACCGCCAAGGCACGCACGGCGATACGTCATTACATGAAAACTATGCTCACCAGCGAATCTGTCGACCTGGGCAAGCGACTGCTTGATCAGTCGCTTAAGGATCTGAATTCGTCGGTTCGCAAGGTCGGCAAGGTACGCATGAATGCCGCGCTCGAGGAACTCAGCATCGAGAGCAACATTGAACTCTTTCAACAAATAGGACTTGGCGAACGACTTGCACCCTTAACGGCTCGCTTCCTGGTGGGCGTCAACGAAGAGGGTGAGCCCGAAACAAACATGTCGAGCCTCGTCATTGCCGGCACAGAAGGCGTGGTTGTCAGCTATGCGCGCTGCTGCCTGCCGATTCCTGGCGATGACGTTATGGGCTACTTAAGCACAGGTCGCGGCGTCGTCATTCATCGCAATACTTGCGGCAACCTCGCAACATTCCGCAAGCAGCCCGAAAAATGGATCGCGGTCAGTTGGGAAAAAGAAATCGATCGCGAGTTTTCCAGTCAGATTTCGGTGGAAACAAAGAACAAGCCCGGAGCACTGGCAGAGGTCGCAACAACAATTGCCGATGCCGGTTCCAACATCGAGGAAGTTTCGGTGCTCGGTCGTCACGAAGACTGCTCCGTGATGGCTTTCATGTTGCAAGTTCGAGACCGAAAACATCTCGCAAAGATCATGCGTAAGGTTCGGCAGATGCCCAACGTTATTCGCGTAGGTCGCGAGTGCGCCTAAACACAGGATTACAAAAACAATGAGTAAAAAAAGCATTCACAGCGATAGCGCGCCCGCTGCTATCGGTACGTATTCGCAAGCAATTCAGACCGGAAACCTTGTATTTCTGTCCGGTCAGATTCCGCTGGATCCTGCCACGATGGAAGTTGCCGATGGCGACTTCGAGGCGCGCGCACGTCGTGTATTTGAAAATTTACGCGCGGTCGCGGAGGCCGCGGGCGGCAGCCTCGATCAGATAGTGAAACTCACCATTTTCCTCACTGATCTGGGTAATTTCGCAACCGTTAACAGCGTCATGGAAGATTTCTTCCAGCAGCCGTACCCGGCACGCGCGGCGGTCGGCGTTGCCTCGCTGCCAAAGGGTGTTGATGTTGAGGCCGACGCGATTCTGGCCCTGTAAGGGCATATGGGTTCACCCCTTGCTGCACCGCTAAGCGACCTGTCCGGCGTCGGGCCGGCACTCGCGAAAAAACTCGAGCGCCTCGGACTGTTTCGCATCGAGGATTTGTTGTTCCTGCTGCCCTTACGCTACGAGGACAGGACGCAACTTGTAAAACTCGGCGCACTGCAATTCGGACAGCGCTGCCTGGTGTCCGGCGAGGTGCAGCTTGCCGAAACGGTGTACCGCGGTCGGCGCAATTTGCTGGTACGAATTGCAGACGGTACCGGGCAGGCGACCTTGCGCTTTTTTCACTTCTCGCGGCAACAGCAGATGCAGTTTCAGCAGGGAGCGAATGTCACCTGCTTCGGCGAGGTTCGCAAAGGACCGCTTGGTTTCGAAATGGTGCACCCGGAATATCGCGTCATGCGAGAGAACCAGGACGCTGCTGTCGACGAGACCCTGACGGCGATCTATCCATCCACTGAAGGCATTCAGCAAGGTCGAATGCGCAGCCTGACCGATCAGGCTTTGCGAATAATGACCAGTTCGCCACCGCAGGAACTACTGCCTGAGAATGTCACAGCGACTCTGACTCTCCCGGAACTGACAGCAGCGATCCGTTATCTGCACCGACCACCTGCTGATGCCGATGTTGAGAGCATTCTGGAGGGCAAGCATCCATGTCAGATTCGCCTTGCCTTCGAGGAACTGCTTGCGCATTACTTGAGCTTGCGAAGCTTACGTGCGCTGGCACAGAACGAAACCGCTATTGCACTGACTAAAGGGGATGCGCAAGTAAAGCAATTCACTGCCTCTCTGCCGTTTGAACTAACAGCGGCACAGCATCGCGTCGTCGCAGAAATTCTGAGTGACATGAGTGAGCCGCATCCGATGATGCGATTGATTCAAGGTGACGTGGGATCCGGTAAAACAGTGGTTGCGGCCATCGCTTGTCTCAAGGCGATAGGCTCCGGAGTGCAGGCGGCCATCATGGCGCCAACGGAGTTGCTCGCAGAACAGCATTGGCGAAGTTTTAGCGACTGGCTAAAGCCATTGGGTATTCAACCTGCCTGGTTAAGTGGCAGCCAGCGCGCGGCCGCGCGGCGTGAATCACTTGGTGCGATAGAAGATGGTAGTGCCAGTTTGGCGATCGGAACGCATGCGCTGTTTCAGGAAGGCGTCAATTTCAAAAATCTCGCACTAGTGGTTATCGATGAGCAGCATCGCTTTGGCGTACATCAGCGTGTTGCTTTGCGCGAGAAGGGAGTTTCGGAGCGCGGCTATCCGCACCAGCTCGTCATGACCGCTACTCCAATACCACGCACGTTGGCCATGGCCGCCTATGCGGATCTGGATACTTCTATCATTGATGAACTGCCGCCTGGCCGACAGCCGGTCCAAACCGTAGTGCTTCCCGAGACCCGGCGCGAGGAGGTAATCGAGCGCGTGCGCTCCGCCTGTCAGTCCGGCCAGCAGGCCTATTGGGTTTGCCCGCTCATAGAAGAATCCGAGGTGCTCGACTATGAAGCGGCTCAGGTTAGCTACGAGATGCTGAGCGAGGCGTTGCCGGATGTTCGGGTTGGGCTGGTTCACGGTCGCATGCGCTCCACCGAAAAGGAGCGCGGCATGCGTGCCTTTAAGGAAGGAGACATTCAGTTACTGGTCGCCACCACGGTAATTGAAGTGGGTGTCGACGTGCAGAATGCCAGTTTGATGATCATTGAAAATGCAGAGCGCATGGGTTTGTCGCAGCTACACCAGCTGCGTGGTCGTGTTGGTCGAGGCAATGTGCAAAGCCACTGTGTGCTGCTGTACAAACCGCCTCTTGGACAGACTGCGCGCAGCCGACTCGCGGTACTTCGAGATACTAATGACGGCTTCCTGGTGGCGCAGCGAGATCTCGAACTGCGTGGCCCCGGCGAACTGCTTGGCACGCGCCAAACCGGCTTACCCGACTACCGCATAGCCGACCTGGTACGCGACGCCGATCTGATGCCACAGGTGCAGCTCGCGGCCGAGACGATCCGCTGCTCGGCACCGGAGGTTGGCAACGCTATTGTGCGCCGTTGGCTGGGCGACGCCGGACGCTACGGAAAAGTCTGAGCCGTAGTAGACTATTGTCGAATGAGAAAGCAGTCCGAATGAAAAAGAAGCTAAAAGACCTATTGCCGCGTGGCGTTATCAGCCAGGTTCGCAATTACGCGAAACTCATGCGTATCGACAAGCCCATCGGCATATGGCTATTGCTGTGGCCGGTCCTGTGGGCGCTATGGTTGGCAGGAGAAGGCCATCCTGACCAGGGTTTATTCGTCGTTTTCTTACTCGGCGTCTTCGTCATGCGTTCAGCCGGCTGTGTGCTGAATGACTACGCAGATCGCAAAATTGATCCTTACGTAGAGCGGACGCGAGACCGGCCAATCGCATCCGGCGCGGTTGCTCCTACAGAAGCGCTGGTACTTTTTGCCGCACTTAGCCTGATCGCTGTCGGTCTGGCGACGATGCTGAATCGACCTGCGCAACTTCTCGCGATCGTTGCCGCCGGACTGACGATCGCCTATCCATTCATCAAGCGCTTCGTTTCTATTCCGCAGTTTGTGCTCGGGGCGGCATTTGGCTGGGCGGTACCCATGGTGTTCGCTGCGCAGACAGGCAACACACCACAACTCGCGTGGCTCGTCTTCGGTGTTGCACTGATATGGGCCGTCATCTACGACACCTTCTATGCCATGGTCGATCGCGAAGACGATATCAAAGTTGGCGTTAAATCCACCGCGATACTTTTCGGTGATGTTGACCTTTTTGTTATCGCCGGCCTGCAAGTATTAATGCTGTTAGGGCTGGTCTTTGTTGGCTTGCGCGGAGCTTTGGGCTTCTGGTATTTCGCAGCGGTGGGAATCGCAGGGTGCCTCATGGCTTATCACCTTTGGTTAGCACGCGATCGACAGGCGGCCGGGTGTTTTGCCGCGTTTCAACACAATCATATTATCGGTTTGGTCATATTCGTTGGCATTGCGCTGCATTACTCTCTAAGTCCGGGCAACGGCTAGTGCGCTTACCTTCCTTGCGCCGGCAGCAATCGCGACAGCCGCCAGCCGGGCACAAGTTTCTCCGGTGGTGATTACGTCATCTACGATCAGTACATGTTTCGCCGTAACAGCTTCGCGCGCGCAGAATGCATTACGCAGATTGTGTCGTCGGTCGGCCGCATTAAGTCCTGACTGAAAGGGCGTGGCCCTGACCCTTCGAATCCCGGACAGTAGCGACCAGCCGGAACGCTGTCTGAGTACGTAGCTAAGTTCGAACGCCTGATTGAATCCTCTTACGGCCTGTCGCCGCCAATGCAACGGCATGGGTAGCAACGCATCGATATCATCTGGCAGCTCACTGGTGACCTGCCAGAGTAGCTCGGCAAAGGCCGGCAGGTAGTCGCAGCGCCGTTGGAACTTGAGCAGTTTCAAAGCGGCGTCGACTGGAAAAGTGTATTCAAGCGGTGCTGCAATCACGCTAAGGGGCGGGCAGTCTGCGGAACAAAGAAGCGTCCTCCACGGAAGATCCTGCATACAAGCATCGCAAATGGATGGCTGGCATGACGCGCATCGCGAGCCGCAGAACGCGCAGCGAACCGGCATCAGCAAAGTTTCCATGCAGCGCAAAATCACCCTTGAAATTATCGCGACTTCGGTCGCCTGCTGCAGCGGCTGAATGTGCGTCTTACGCGTACAAAGCTGGTAACGTGTGATGATGTCATTACGCTCCATAGATATTCGTCGAAGATTTGATCGTGCGGCCACTCACTTTGACGAATTTGATTTTGTTCATGCGGTAACTCGCGATGGTTTATTCGCAAGGCTCGAACCGATGGTTGTCGACGCGAACACTATTGTTGATCTCGGCTGTGCGACGGGCACTGCGTGCAAGGAGCTGGCAAGACGTTATCGTGGCGCGCGGGTAGTCGGTATTGACCAGTCTCCGAACATGCTGCAACGAGCTGCGAAGAAGAAACCCTGGCTCGCGAAATACTCGTTTTTAGAAGCAAGTGCGGACGCGATTCCTCTTGCGGACCAGAGCGTGGACCTCGTTTTTTGTAATCAACTCCTGCCATGGGTGGATGACGCGCCGCTGATATTTGCCGAGGTTAACCGGCTGCTGCGCAAAGACGGACTGTTTATGTTCGCCAGTCTGGGACCGGACAGTTTTTCTGAGCTACGGCGCGCGTGGCAGGCATCTGATCACGGCGTGCACGTTAATAATTTTGCCGACATGCATAACCTGGGAGACGCAGCGGTTCGCGCCGGCCTCAGCGATCCGGTACTGGACGTCGATCGCCTGACTGTGACTTACGACGACACGGCGGCGCTGTTTCGCGATCTAAGCGGCAGCGCAGCCCGTAATTGCCTCGCCGATCGTGCCCTTTTCCTGACCGGCAAAGATCGATTTGCGGCCATGTCTGCTGCGCTGCAGCCGCCCGGCAGCAAGGCGACGATCGAGCTCGAACTGGAGCTTGTGTATGGGCATTGCTGGGGCTCCGGACCGCGTGCTCGTGCCGGCGAAGTTCGCATTGATCCGGGCCGAATTGGTAGGCGAAGCTAAGCGATTGTAAAGTAAAGCTTTATTCTATTTCATACCATGATCTGGGCATTGCATGAGCGGTCTGGTTTGAGTAGACTTCTCATGCTTTTTTGTGGGTGGATCAGCCTGATCTCCGACAATCAGAAATAAATGCGGCCAGGTGCCGCCCGCAGGATGAACAAACTAATGATTCGAAAACTAATTACTAGCGTATCGGGCCTCGTCTGGGCCGGTACTGCAAATGCTGATTACGCAGTAAACATGCCGAAAGGCGTAACTGAACTCAGCGCAGAAACCTATGGCATTCATATGCTCGCGTTCTGGTGGTGCGTTGCGATTGGCGTCGTCGTTTTCGGCGCTATGATCTGGTCGTTGATCAGGCATCGAAAATCAAAGGGTGCAAAACCGGCAGACTTCTCGCACAGCACCACAGCAGAAGTTATCTGGACGATAATCCCATGCTTCATCTTGTTGTTCATGGCCGTTCCGGCAGCAGAAACGATGATCAAGCTCGAGGATTCGCGGAATCCGGACCTGTCGATTGTGGTTACTGGCTATCAATGGCGCTGGCACTACAAGTACCAGGATCAAGACATCGAGTTTTTCTCCAGTCTGGCACTGCCAAGCCTGCAAGCACGGCGTAAAAATTCTGGGATCGACCCGTACGACGTAGAAAATTACCTGCGCGAAGTGGATAACCCGCTGGTAGTTCCGGTCGGTGCGAAGGTCCGCATATTGCTGACCTCAAATGATGTAATACACGCTTGGTGGGTGCCGGAGCTCGCAATCAAGAAAGATGCTATTCCAGGCATCGTGAACGAGACATGGTTCAAGGCGGACATTGCTGGCACTTATCGTGGCCAGTGTGCGGAGCTGTGCGGTAAGGATCACGGCTATATGCCGGTAGTCGTAGAAGTTCTTGAAGCGGACGCGTATGCGTCCTGGGTAGCAGCTCAAACAGGGAGTAGCGAATAATGTCTGATCACGGCCCTGCTAAAGGCTTCACCCGCTGGTTGTATACAACCAACCATAAGGACATCGGCACGATGTACCTTATCTTCAGTCTCATCATGTTCTTCACCGGTGGCTCGATGGCGCTGGTTATTCGTTCCGAGCTGATGTCACCCGGCCTGCAGTTCGTGCATCCCGAGTTCTTCAATCAGATGACCACGATGCACGCATTGATCATGGTTTTCGGCGCCGTTATGCCGGCATTTGTTGGCCTCGCCAACTGGATGATCCCGTTGATGATCGGGGCGCCGGATATGGCGTTGCCGCGCATGAACAACTGGTCCTTCTGGATCCTTCCGGTGGCGTTCAGCATCTTGTTATCCACATTGTTTATGGACGGCGGCGCACCCGCCAGTGGCTGGACGATGTATCCGCCACTTGTGCTGCAGACGGGCGATGCGTTTCCATTCCTGATCTTCTCTATCCACCTGATGGGCATTAGCTCGATCATGGGCGCGATCAACATCATTGTTACGATTTTGAATATGCGCGCTCCGGATATGTGGCTGCTGAAGATGCCTATGTTTGTCTGGACCTGGCTAATCACCGCTTACCTGCTGATTGCAGTAATGCCTGTGCTCGCTGGCGCCGTGACGATGCTGCTAACAGATCAGTTCTTCGGCACGAGCTTTTTCCTCGCGGCCGGCGGCGGCGACCCGGTGATGTTCCAGCATATTTTCTGGTTCTTCGGTCATCCCGAGGTTTACATCATGATCCTGCCGGCGTTCGGCATTGTCTCTGAGATCATTCCGACATTCTCGCGCAAGCCATTATTTGGTCATGACTCGATGGTTTACGCAGCATCGTGTATCGCGTTTCTGTCATTCATTGTATGGGCGCACCACATGTTCACGGTGGGCATGCCTTTGTCCGGCCAGTTGTTCTTCATGTTTGCCACTATGCTTATTGCAGTTCCCACCGGCGTGAAGATATTTAACTGGGTCGCGACAATGTGGCGCGGTGCGATGACCTTCGAAACACCAATGCTATTTTCTCTGGCATTTGTATTCTTGTTCACGATCGGTGGTTTTTCGGGCGTGATGCTGGCGATGGTGCCTGCTGATATTCAGTACCACGATAGTTATTTTGTCGTTGCACACTTCCATTACGTGCTGGTGCCGGGCTCGGTCTTCGGCCTGTTCGCTGGCGTTTACTACTGGCTGCCAAAATGGACCGGGCACATGTACAACGAAACGGTGGGTAAGGTACATTTTTGGGCGTCAACTATTTTCGTCAACCTGACCTTCTTTCCGATGCACTTTCTCGGTCTTGCCGGTATGCCGCGACGCATCCCCGATTACTCAACGCAGTTTGCTAACTTCAATGAGATCGCGAGCATCGGCGCTATCGGCTTTGGCCTTTCGCAACTGATCTTCGTCTATGTATTGCTGACCAGTAAAAAGGGCGCGAAAGCCACTGCTCGTGTTTGGGACGAACCAAGAGGCCTTGAATGGACTGTGCCGTCACCGGCCCCGTATCACACGTTTGATACACCACCGGTGAAACGTGTTGCTGAGGAAGCATTCAAGTGACCGCGCAAAACAAGCGCACCGCGCTTTATTTGGCGGCCGTTGCTATGGCTTTTTATCTCGGATTTATCCTGATGGGCGTAATGCGCGCATGATTTCACAGAACACCTCACTTGCCGGACGTCTGCTGCTGTTCGCTGGCGGTATGTTTGCGTTTGGTTTTTTCGCTTTGCCGCCGTTGTATGACGTGTTTTGCGAGGTCACAGGATTCGGCGGGCGCACCAACACAACGGCTCAAGTTGTGGCTGAAGCTCCCGACCTGTCACGCGAAATTCGCATTGAGTTTATAGCCACCGTAAACAACTATGCGCCTTGGCAGTTTGCCCCGACGGTCGACAGCATGACCGTCAACCCGGGTAAGATGTACTACGCCAACTTTACCGCAACCAATCTCAGTGACGAAGATCGAACGGGCCAGGCAGTGCCAAGCGTCTCGCCGGTTTCGGCAAGCCAGCACTTTCAGAAGATCGAATGCTTTTGTTTTGATTCGCAAGACTTTGCGGCGAATGAGCAACGCTCCTTGCCTTTGCAGTTCATCGTAAATCCCGACCTGCCCGATTACGTCGACACCATTACGCTGTCGTATACCTATTTTGAGAGTAACTATGTCACAAGCAGATGATCGCTATTACGTTCCGCACGGCAGCCATTGGCCGATAGTCGGTTCACTCGGCCTGCTATTTTTGATGGTGGGCGTTTCGAGCTGGCTGAACGGTGCTGATGCGGGCTTTTGGGTCATGCTCTCGGGCCTCGCAGTCCTCGTGTTTATGATAGTTGGCTGGTTTGGCACTGTCATCGGCGAAAGCCTGAGCGGTTTGTACAACGCGCAGGTAGATAAATCTTTTCGCATGGGGATGTTCTGGTTCATCTTTTCCGAGGTGATGTTCTTCTGTGCGTTTTTTGGTGCCTTATTTTATGCGCGCAATATGTCGATTCCGTGGTTGGGCGGGGAAAGTAATAATTTCTTCACCAACTTGTTGCTGTGGGAGGGCTACGAAAGCGGTTGGCCATCAAATGGCCCGGGCGAAGTTGGCGGTGATTATGAGGTGATGAGCCCGTTTGGTCTGCCTTTGATCAACACAGCTCTGCTGCTGACAAGTAGTGTGACGCTCACCATCGCTCACCACGCTCTGCTCTCTGGTCAGAGAAAGATTCTCTCGACCTTTCTTGCCTGCACATTTTTGCTCGGTTTTGCGTTCGTTTATTTGCAGGGCGTTGAGTACATCGAAGCCTACAATCACCTGAACCTCAAGATGACAACCGGCATTTACGGTTCAACGTTCTATTTGTTGACCGGCTTCCACGGCATGCACGTCACGATCGGGGCGATTATGTTGACGGTCATGTGGTTTCGGGTTGTCAAAGGACATTTCTCGCCGGACAAGCACTTCGCTTTTGAAGCGGTTGCGTGGTACTGGCACTTTGTTGATGTCGTTTGGATCGGGCTATACGTGTTCGTTTACTGGATGTAATCGCCCATCCAGCCCATGTAATAAGAAAGCAGCAGAAAAAGAATAAGAATTGCCGAAAGCGCAACTCGAATCTTGAGCGCATTTAGAATACGCGGCGAATTCTTATCGTCCTTAGCGAGATAGAACAGACCAGAACCCAGGCTTGCGACTATCGCAAGCAACAATACGACTACAACTAGTTTCACCGCAGACCCTCAAAACCTGTCGAGAAGTATAACGTGAATCAGAGAAGCAAAAAGCCACTGCCAGCATGGTTGCCATTTGTTGTCGGCTTTGCTCTGGTTGTGCAGTTTGCGGGACTCGGCGCCTGGCAGATTATTCGTGGTCTGGAGAAGCGGGCGGAGCAGGACCTCTTTTCCGATGACACCGGGCACGCAGTCTGGTCCGACGGCATGGCTGTTCGTTCTTATCAGCGCCTCAAGGTTCTCGGCCAGTTTGATGCAGACCATCAGGTACTGCTCGACAACATCATTTTGAATAGCCGTTATGGCTACTACGTAGTGACTCCGCTGGTCGTTAGCGAGAAGCTCCCTGTGCTGCTGGTGAATCGTGGCTGGAAGGAAAAATCAGGGAACGATGTTGAACAGGCATCGTTAGCCGTTGCCACAACAGCGCTTGAAGTCCGTGGTCGCGCCGGCTCGCTGCCGAAGGCGGGCTACAAGATGGGTGACGCGTTCACTCCCGGATCGCCCTGGCCGAAGCATGCGGTATATCCGACTATCGAGGATGTCGCTGCGCAGCTTGGCCGCGAGGTGCAGCCATTTGTGCTGCTCATGGATCCTGGGGATGAGCTTGGGTTTGTGCGTCATTGGATACCCGAGGAAATGGGGCCCGGCCGGCACTTTGCCTATGCCCTGCAATGGTTCGCTATGGGCGCCGTTCTGGCGGTCCTGCTAATCTGGCATTTTCGACGCCGAAGAAGCGCCAATGTCTGAGAATCTTTCGTTTGACAAGAGACGCAAGTCTGCTCGATCGCAGCTGCTGTTTATCTCGATCGTCTTCTTTGGCCCGCTGATTCTCGCGGCATGGATGTACTACGGTGGGCACTTTACTCGTGAGGCAACGAGTAATAATGGGGCGCTGCTGGAGCCTATCAGCAACCTGTTGGAGGAATCACCGGACTCTGAGCTATTACAAGAAGGCCAGGGAATGTGGCTATTGCTGTATCCCAATGCCGCAGTCTGCGAAGAATCATGCCTGGACGCACTGTATACGATGCGTCAGGGACGCCTCATGCTGGGGAAAGAACAGGATCGGCTGGTGCGCGGCTTCTTGCACGGCGATTCGCTGCCGGATAAAGTGTTTATCAGCAACGAGCATCAGGGCCTGATGACAACGCAGGATGTAAGCCTAATCCGCTTACTGACCAATAAGAAGCCCATTGAGCTCCCGGACGGCGGCTACTATCTGGT
>RCNC010001191.1_pt1 | contig 17419 bp, 15 predicted proteins | sample 2041301 | NCBI WGS metagenome assembly RCNC01 (sample SAMN09708231, study PRJNA481090) | Marine sediment metagenome, whole genome shotgun sequencing project. | biome: marine sediment; feature: ocean; material: sediment; isolation source: Sewage treatment plant 13A marine sediment (STP13A) ... | reverse complement strand
GCTCCGCATTCCGCCTGGCAGCCCCCAATCTCGGCCGAGAAGGTGGAATCGGCCGCAATAAAGATGCCCACCAGGCTTCCGGCCAGCAGAGCGTGTATGATCTCTTCCTTTGCGGCACCCATGGAATCGGCAACACCCAGTACAGCACCCGGAAAGGTGCCACATGATCCGGCAGTGGGTGCAGCCACAATGGTCCCCATGGAACTCTTCACCTCCATCAGGGCAGAGACATAAAGGGTGGTAAGATGCAGAGCCTCGTCCCTGGACAGGCCACCCTTATCAAGCTTCTGCTTATAGGCGACTGACTGGGGACCAAAGATCCGGTCCTTAAAATCTGTTCCTTTCAGACCTGATTCAATTGCATTTCGCATCACCTGGTATCGCTCCTCCATTAGCTCACTTACCCTCTCTTTCGCAATCCCTCCGCGAGCTGATTCATATTCAAGGGCAAGTTGCCCGGCATTCAGACGTTCGTCCTGGTTAAACCGGATCATTTGAGGGTAGTTGGCAAAGGGGACCTTGTCGGAACTTCCCGAGAGAATGGGCAAAACGGGAGAAATGGAACGAATGGCCATTATGGTGGCCATCTTCTCTAACTCAGAAAACCAAAGAGGATCGGGTGGTTTATCTGATTTTATTTCTAAAAATGGTTTCTCTCCTTTGTGAATTATAGCAATCGATGCCTCATTGATTTCCTTCTTAAGCGATTGCAAAGTTTCAAGATCCTGGGAATATACCAGTGTTTCAAAAAAGTCTCCAATCATAGATACCGGGCAGCCATCAATTTCTACAATTTCTACCATACCTCCACCTGTGGAAATGGCTTCCACCCTGATTTGCTGTTTCTGATTTTGCAGCTGAACCATATAGAGGTTGGGCAGATTTTTGCTAGAATCAATGACCTCAAAAAGTACCTCGATACCTGCGCTAAGCAGTTGCTTTTCAGGATTCAGGAGTCGCTCATCATCGGCCTCATAGCCCAATAGTCCACCCATCATCCCCATATCCGAACCCTGACTTCTATGGGTGGTGGCCAAGGCATCCAGGCGATCATACTGTACCATCACCCTCCCGGGATCTCCTCCCATCAGGTCGCGGCACATTCTGCCGATTCTTAAGGCTGCAGCACTGTGTGAACTGGATGGGCCCCGCATAACCGGGCCCACTACATCATTGAATATACTTGGCAAATGCCTGCTCATGTTTTTAGAGGTTTTCCTTCCAATAATTCGCCATTGTACGCCGCAGGTGGAGGCTGGTGTTCTCCCTCTCCCGAATGGCATGTGTACGCATGGGGTAGGCCATCATATCGAACAGTTTATTCTGTTTAATCAACTCGTCCACCAGCATCTCAAAACTCTGGTAGTGCACATTGTCATCGGCCGTGCCATGAATCAGCAACAGCTTCCCTTCCAGTTTAGAGGCATGATTGATAGGCGAACCTTCGTAAAATCCCTCCTTGTTCTCTTTGGGCAATCCCATGTAACGCTCCTGGTAAGCCGTATCATACAGCTTCTGATGAGAAACAAATGCGATGGCTATTCCGGTCTTGTAAATCTTCGGATAACGGAACATGCAATTCAAGGTCATGGATCCACCTCCGCTCCATCCCCATATTCCCACACGTTCGGGGTCCAGAAAACTATGGGTTTCCAGGATTTTTGTGGCTGCGGCGGCCTGATCTTCGGCGGCCAGAATTCCTATTTGTTCATAGATGCTCTTCCTCCAGGCTCTACCCCTGGGGACTGCTGTACCCCGGTTATCCACACTGATAACCACATAACCCTGACTGGCCAGGTACTGATGCCACAGGTCACCACCCCCCCAACTGTCCTGTACGGTGGAACTTGCAGGCTCCCCATACACGAAAAAGATCACTGGGTATTGACGGAGAGGATCAAAATTACCGGGTTTGATCATCCAGGCATCCAGCTCCACTTCACCAATATCCACCCTGAAAAATTCTTTGGGGCTGAGTCCCAATGCGGCCTGTTTGTCTTTGATGGCCTGGTTGTCTTCCATAATCCTTACCGGTTCATGGGACTTAACTTCCACCAGGGAAATCACAGGGGGAATGGAAGCATTCTGAAAGGTATGCAGAGCCCATTTGGCATCTCCCGACATCACATAGCTATGCTGACCTTCCTGGTCTGCAGGAGAAATACGCTCCGGTTCTCCCTTTCCATTCATCTTGCTCCTGTAAAGGTATCGCTGGGTGAAATTGTCAGGAGAGGCTATATAGTAAACATAGCCGGATTTGGGATGGATGCAATCCAGCTGTATCACATCAAACTCTCCGCTTGTGATCTGCTGGATCTCTTGGCCATCTTTGGAGACCTTATAGAGGTGTCTCCATCCACTGCGTTCACTGATCCAGGTAAAGTAGCTGTTCCCATCGAGCCACTCCAGGTTGTCATGCACATCGAGGAAGGCTTCATCGGTTTCGGTCAGAATATTGGTGAGCTCCATGGATTGGATATCACCGACCCAGACCTTATTGGTGTTTTGCAGGCGGTTGAGCTGCTGAATCAATACCTCATCTGCTTCAGGAATCACTTCCATCCTCACCAGGTAGTGATTTCGGGGATCGCCCGGGATATCAAACCATTGGGGATCACCTCCCGAGGCTGAAATGACTCCTATTTTCACAGCCGAATTGGTGGTTCCCACCTTGGGATATGGGAAAGGCATGGGGATAGAGTAGATGGAGTCCAGGTTGTTTATCATGTAAAAAGTACCGGTTCCTTTTGTATCGGAATGCCAGAAAACGATCCTTTCACTGTCGTTGCTCCACCTGAAGCCATCCCTGCAATCGAACTCCTCCTCGTATACCCAGTCGAATGTTCCGTTGACAAAGCGATCCCCCCCATCAAAGGTCAGTTGATTAATCTTTTGGGTGGACAGCTCCTCCACATAGATATTGTGTTTACTCACATAAGCCACCCTGGATCCATCGGGTGAAAATTTTGCAAACATCAACGAGGAAGTTTCCAGGGATTTACCAAGCCTTTGCAGCTGCCCAGTTTTCAAATCCAATACCCAGTAATCGCCCCGGGTATGATATCTCCAGACGCGCTGCGTATTTGTAAAGAGGAGCAGCTGGGTATTGTCGCCTGACCAAATGTAATCCCTTACACCCAGGGGATCGGCAGAACCCTTTGGAGTAAGGAGGTCTGCATCCACAAGAGCTACTCTATCACCGGTTTTTGCGTTGTAACGGATGATTTCGCTGCACCCTCGCTCCCTGTTTAGCTCCAGGGTGGTGTAGTGCTGATGGTCCTCCATCCAACGGACCGAACGATAGTAGCGGGTGGGATAGGTTCCATTTTTATAGATATCCTCCAGGGTAAGTTTTGGAGATTTTTCCTGACCTGACAGTGGCGCACTCAGGATAATGGTCAGTAAAATTGCTAATCTAAAAAGTGATCTGTTTTTCATGCAGGCGGGGAATTAAGTATCGTCTAAATATAATCCAAAGTTTCCTAACTTGTAAGCCATGGATCAATCGGGAATCTATACCTATGAAAAATATAGTTTCAGGATCTTTACCCTGCTGCTGGTGCTGATGACCTTTATCTTCCTGTTCAACTCTGCATTCATCGGTGGAGCAGTCTGCATTTTACTGGGTGTATTGCTTTCAATCTCCTACCAGGGCATCCAGATCGATTCTATAAAGAATCAGTACCTGAAGTACGATCGCTTTCTCTGGTTCAGGATCGGGGCCTGGAAGCCTTACTCCAAACCCTCCTATGTGACCATAGTAAGAATTAACCTTAGCAGCAGCCGCAATTTGCCTGCACCCATGGTACTTCCCGATGATAAAAAGGGAGCCAAATCCTTTAAGGTGAATTTGGTGGTAGAGGGTAAGGAACGCTATGTCAATGTTTGCAGGGGTGCGAAGGAGGAAATGACCGTGGAAGCACTCAAACTGGGCACACATCTGGGAATCCGGGTCCTTGACTTTACCACCTCGGAGAAGAAGTGGATTCTTTAGCTTTCTCATTATCTGCACTTTATAATACTCTCAAAAAAAATTGACGAAAAATCTTGACTTACTTCTTAAAATAGTATTACATTTGTACTATACATCTTGTATAATACTTAAGGCACAATATGAAAGAGAAAGATAAAATGCACGAAGAACTTCTTAACGCCTGGGAAGAGACCTACAAAAAGGGGCAGCTTACCCTTTGGATCTTCCTGGCATTAAAGGAGGGCCCCAAGTATGTGAATGAACTCCAGGAAACCATCGAGAAATTCACAAAAGGGACCATACGGGCCGAGGAGCAAAGCCTCTACCGAACCCTGCGGAAATTCTATCACCTGAAGATGGTCGATTTCAGCTCGGGCAAAGGACATAAGGGCCCCGACCGGAAATATTATCACCTGACCCCACTGGGCCAGTCTCTGCTTCAATCATTTATTGAACGCAATATCCAGCTCTTCTTTGACGAATCCCTTAAGAAGCTTTTGTTAAACTGAAAAATATACGCCATGAAGATAATTTCAAGAAACCTACTGCTATTTGCTTTTCTGTTACTGGTTTATACCCTTTTATTTCGATTTGGCCTGGGCAGTCTGCTCACAGCCGAAAAATATGGCTTGGTAGCCATTATCTCTGTCCTTTATGGAGGGATCATCTTTGTAACTGCATGGATGACAGGCCGACGTGATGGAAGAGAGAATTTTCTTTTCGACGCCGGATTCAGATGGAACATGACCACCTTTGTGGTCTGGGGAGTGGCCTCTGAAGCCTGGTTCCTGCTGGGCTTACATTCAGCTCATGAAACCATCCGGGTTGTCCACATCACCCTGCTTATATGGAGCTTTTTCCTTTTACTTCATTTTATACTCTTCCTGATTCTCAGACAACGCACCATAAAAGGAGTGCATAAAACGGATATCTTCGAATGAAAATCATTTGAACCAGAAACCTAATGAAATGATGAATTGATTTGGGTTTGCATCCAAGGCATAATCTTTTCCTCCAATGGAGATAGACTCCCCAAATTTGCTTAAGGCCCCATCATACCTGGCATCTATGGTAAACCTGCTAAGGTCTACTCCGATTCCGCCCTGCCAGCCCCAGGTCATCGAACTGGAAAGCATGGTGTAGTCGGGATCCAGTGAGCTGAGTTCATTCTCCCCGCTCAAAACATAGGATCCGGTGGGACCCAGCATCAACCTGACGGGGCCTAATTTCACCCCAATCAACACAGGAAGATCAATGCTGCTGTATTTAATATTCAGTATCTCGGTGGGTCCATTTTCATAAACTTGCTCCAAACTGGCTCCACCTGCATTAAAATATAACTCAGGCTGTATGAATATCATGGCTACTTTGATGCGGGTTTGTAAACCAATGTGATATCCTGCCACAGCATCCCCGGTCACCAGGCTATATACATCCTCTCCATCTTCAATTCCGCTTACATCACTGAATTGTAAATTGGAAAAACCAATTCCTCCCTTTAGTCCGTATTGGAACAATTGGGCTTCAGCCACCTGATTGGCAAAAAGAGATACTACTAGTACTATCAAAAGCTTTTTCATTATCCACATTTTTAAGTTGAATTCCTTCTGGTTAAACGATAGAATCAGGATAATAGTTGTGTCGCTTGAGGAAGATTATAAATCTGTCAGATCTCTGACTACCACTGAGGCCAGTGTACAGCCGAAAATGGCAGGTATAAATGAGCTGGTTCCAACAGTAGATTTTTTGTTGGGTTCGTTCTCCACAGCAATCACCCTCTCCTTGGGGACCTGCTCCGTAGAAAAGACCACCTTAAATCCGCCGTGAACATCCATTTTGCGTAGCTTTTTGCGAAGTAAATAAGCCAAACGGCAGTTATAGGTTTCTCCAAAATCGGCTACCCTGATCTGGGAGGGGTCCAGTTTTCCACCTGATCCCATGGAGCTGGTTAAACTTAAACCCTTTTGTACTGCATGATAAATCAGGTATATTTTGGGAGTAAGTGTATCAATGGCATCCACCACATAATCAAATGGTTCCTGAAGGATTTCAAGAATTCTTTCCTCCTTGATGTACTCTTGAATAACCCTTAGATCAAGTCCTGGATTGATATCCAGCAGACGTTGTCCCATGACCGTAGCCTTCTCCTGGTTTAGGGTACTGTGTGTGGACTGGATTTGCCTGTTCAGGTTCCCGGGCTGAAGCGTGTCTCCATCTACAATGGTCATCTTTCCAATCCCGCTCCTGCAAATCATCTCAGCGGCCATGGCCCCAACGCCACCCATTCCTACCACCAGAATATTCGAATTTTGGAGTTTTTGCAACTTTTCCTCACCCAACAACTGAAGGGTTCTTTCCTGCCAGCCTGGATGGGGCCCTGAGTTATTCATGGGCAATTGTTCAGAAGAGTGCTGTAAAACCGGGGATATGGGTCCTGGCATTCTCAAAGATCTGAACCCTTAAATGATCCATAGAAACTCCCTTCACTTCAGCAGCAAAATGGTATATCTCCCTGATATCAAGGTCGCCCTCGTCGGTTTCCAGGAAAAGATTCTCAATGGGAACCTTTTGAAGGGCTTCCACTATCTTGGAATGTTCATTGGCTATGGCCTGTCCAAATGAGAGCAGGAATCCAGCTTTCACCAGGTCATCGGCCATCTGCATACTGCCTCCATACCCATGAATGATCATGGGAACCACTGGTTTATGCACCTTCACAAAATCAATCATCTCATTAAAGGCCTTTACCACATGGCAAATGATAGGTAGATCGGCAAATTCGGCAATCTCCACCTGCTTTTCAAATACACGCAACTGCTCATCAAGGGGTGCCTCAATGGATTTATCCAGGCCAATTTCACCGATGGCAAAAACACGGGGATTCTCAGTGGCCAGTCTCACTTTATTGTGTGTCTCCAGCTCATCCACTTTACCCACATTGTAAGGATGGAAACCCACTGAATAGTAGCCGTTTTCAATATCATCGGGGGGATAATCCTTTGCCATCAGGTTCATCATCACCCATTCCTGGATGTTATTGGCATTCCTGTGCCCATGGATATTGATGTAGATCTTTTTATTCGACTCCATTTGCTTTGTTTTACATATTAACGACTGATCTTTTCTATTCCGCGACTCATCCGCCCAATAACCTCCTCTTTTCCCAGAAACGATGCCAGGTCGAAAAGTCCAGGACCTTTGGCTGCTCCCACCAGCAGAAGGCGCCAGGCATTCATAATGGCACCCATTCCCCACTGATTCTCTTCAATGGCACCTTTTACCACAGTTTCAACAGATTCAAGTGTAAATGGTTCACAGAATTTGAGCGCTTCAGCCAGGTTTTTCATTTTTTCAGGAGAGTCCTCTTTCCATCTCTTTTTTACCATGCCCTCATCATAGCTGTCCGGAGCCACAACAAAGAACCATGCCTGATCCCATACCTCATATAGGAAGTTGATCTTTGGCTTAATGATGGGAATCAATACCCTGATCTTAGAATCATCAATAGTTATTCCATTGGCTTCCAGCTCCAAACTAATAGCCTTCGACAGGTCACTGTCATTGATCATCTGTATGTGCTGGTGATTGAACCACTTGGACTTTTCGGGATCGAACCTGGATCCCGATCTTCCCACTTTTCCCAGCTGAAATTCTTCAACCAGTTCATCCAGCGTGAAAAGCTCTTGTTCCGTACCAGGGTTCCATCCCAACAAGGCTAACATGTTGATACATGCTTCAGGCAGATACCCTTCCTCTTTGTATCCGGGAGATACCTGCTTATTTAATGGATCTTTCCATTCAAGCGGAAAAACAGGGAATCCTCCCTTTTCGCCATCTCTTTTGCTCAATTTTCCTTTACCTGTCGGTTTCAAAATCAAAGGAAGATGGGCAAAGCTTGGCATGAGATGCTCCCAGCCAAAAGCCTGGTATAATGAAACATGTAAAGACAAAGAAGGTAACCACTCCTCCCCCCTGATCACATGTGTAATGGCCATCAGATTATCATCCACCACATTGGCCAGGTGATAAGTGGGCATTCCATCCGATTTAAAAAGGATCTTATCGTCCAGTGTGGAGCTGTTCACCACAACCTCTCCCCGTACCATATCTTCCATCACAATCTCCTTCCCGGGTACAAATTTGAACCGGATTACATAGGGCGTTCCCGTTTCAATCAGTTGCTCCAACTGAGAGGGAGTAAGGGCAAGTGAATTATTTAAGGATTCTCTGACCCCTGCATCGTATACAAAGGTCTCTCCACGTGACTCATATTCATTGCGCAGTTTATCCAGCTCTTCCGGAGTATCAAATGCATAGTAGGCATGTCCCGCTTCCACCAGCTGGATGGCATATAAACGATAGCGGCTCTTTCTTTCAGACTGGTGATAGGGACCGAAGCCACCCCCTTGCCGGGGGCCTTCATCCGGGACCAGGCCACACCACTCAAGGGAATCCTGTATATACTCCTCAGCACCGGGTACGTACCTGGTTTGATCTGTATCTTCGATGCGAAGTACAAAGGTCCCTCCATGCTTTTTGGCAAACAAATAGTTAAAGAGGGCCGTTCTTAATCCGCCTATATGTAAAGGCCCCGTTGGACTGGGGGCAAATCTTACCCTGATGTTCTGATTCATTGTATGCGTCCTGTTTTTTACTGTGCAGCACAAAGATAGATAATTGGTCCGGAGTGATGGTTAATTGCTTGAATGCTTTTCCCTGAACTGGGGGTATACCTCCTCGCTAAGCCATTTGAATGTGGGCTCCATCTTAAGGACCTTCTCATAAACTATACCTGCAGCCTGAATCTGATCGGTCTTTTCATAGGCCATTCCTAAGCCCATCAAGCAATTCAGATAGAGCCAGTTTTTTATGGTACGCTCAGGAATTGCTTCATATAGCTTTACAGCCTTTTCATATAGAAGGACAGCCTCGCTTTTGGAGCCTCCAAATGCCCTTGGTTTGTAATAAGCAATATTCGCTTTTTCCATCCATGCCTGGGGTTCCCGGGGACCCAGTTGAATGGCTTTATCGTTGGCCTCCACCGATTTCTTCCCGTAAGAAGGAGCTTTTAAGGGCTTCAGCTGGATCCTGAATCCATAAAGGGCTCCCTTCAGGCTATAGATTCTTGGATTGTTCTTCTGCCATTTCAGGAGTGTCTCGATATGTTCATCGGCCAAATCAAGCAATAAAGCTGCCTCTTTCTTCTGCTTCACCGACAAACACCAGGCAATATATCCATACTGTGCTTCGGTCAGTTCGTAAAGAAGCTCCATACTGGCCGTCTTCTCATACTCAGAATTCATCTGATCCATCACTTCTTTCCATTTATCCATTCGCCCTTCCAGATAAAACTGGTAGATCTGTGGTTGGTACTCCTGTGCCTGAAGTCCTATAGTCCACAAAAAAAGTCCGCCAATGATCCACTTTTTCATATACCCTTGAATTTGAAACCTCATATTTTCTATAGTCGGAAACAAAAATAGTGAAATTACCCTGCGGCCGGCTTTATGTTTTGTATCATTTTTTTTGGGTAGCAGAAACTCCTAATTTCGCATGGATACCTAACCTGACTTATCACAAACAAGATGTACGGAAAAATAAAAGAACATTTAGCAGCTGAACTTGATCAGATTCGCTCAGCCGGACTATTTAAGTCCGAACGCATTATCACCTCCTCCCAGGAGGCCGAAATTGAGCTTGAAAGCGGACAGAGGGTACTGAACTTCTGTGCCAACAATTACCTGGGCCTCTCCAACCACCCCCAACTGGTCCAAGCAGCCAAGGATGCCCTGGATACACATGGTTTCGGCATGTCTTCGGTAAGGTTTATCTGCGGGTCACAGGATCTTCACAAAGCCCTGGAACAGAAGATTGCCTCTTATTTTGGCACCGAGGATACCATCCTTTATGCGGCCTGTTTTGATGCAAACGGAGGAGTGTTTGAACCTCTGCTCACGGCCGAAGATGCCATTATTTCCGATGCATTGAACCACGCTTCCATCATTGATGGGGTAAGGCTTTGCAAAGCACAGAGGTACCGTTATAAAAATGCCGATATGGAAGACCTGGAGTTGCAGCTCAAGGAAGCACAGGCACAGCGTTTCCGCATCATCGTTACCGATGGGGTCTTCTCCATGGACGGGAATGTACCTCCTGTGGATCGCATTTGTGAGCTGGCAGAAAAATACGATGCCATGGTGATGGTGGATGAGTGTCATTCGGCCGGTGTGGTGGGCGAAACCGGCAGGGGAGTGACAGAACTATACAACATCCGTGGAAAAGTAGACATCATCACCGGAACCCTAGGGAAAGCCTTTGGGGGAGCCATTGGTGGATTCACCACTGGAAAAAAAGAGATCATTGAAATGCTTCGACAGCGATCAAGGCCCTACCTTTTTTCCAACTCATTGCCTCCGGCTGTGGTGGGTGCCGGTATCCGCATGTTTGATATGATGGATGAGACAAGCGAATTACAGGAAAAGCTACATAGCAATACGGACTACTTTATGGAGAAGATGACCACTGCCGGTTTTGATATCAAACCCACCCAGTCGGCCATCTGTGCAGTGATGCTCTATGACGCCAAACTTTCCCAGGAGTTTGCTAAAAGGCTGCTTGATGAAGGAATCTATGTGATCGGATTTTATTTCCCGGTGGTCCCACGCGACCAGGCAAGAATCAGGGTACAGCTTTCAGCTGCTCATGAGCAGGAACACCTCGAGCGGGCCATTAAAGGATTTATAAAAGTGGGAAAAGAGCTTGGTGTGATTTGAGCCTATTTAAGCCAGTCTTCGCCGCCTGATCCCTGCATCGGAGAGGACCAGGATAAAGAGAGCCACCAGGCCAGCTACCAGTCCGGTAGAAGGGCTAATCTGTGAAAGGAAATCCAGGTTAAAGGTGATCTGGGGCAGTTGCCATTCCAATCCTGAAAGGACCCCTTCGGAGTTAAAAATGCGCTGCCCGGGTTCAGCCGACAAAAGAGAAGCCACTACCACTCCTACAACAAAAAGCAGAATGATCCAACTGCCCTTTTTTCCAATGATGGGCTTATAAGCCTGTTTTTCTGGCTCCTCACTGATCAGATTCATCACCCGGCTGGTCAGATTCTCAGGAGCCTTCAAAATTCCAGACTCCCTCACAAGTTTCGATATATTCGGATCCCGTTCCATATTAAAGAATTGAAGATACTTCAGATTTTAAATAATTATTAATTACCTGGTACATTTTTTTTCTCGACCTGTGCAGTTTAATTCTGATGTTGCTGCTGGTCAGACCGGTAATTTCGGCTATCTCTTCAAGAGAAAGCTCCTCATAATAGAAGAGTGTGATCACCACACTGTTGGTTTCACCAAGTGCTTCAATGGCCAATTGCAGATATTTACTTCTCTCTTCAGCTGCGATTGTATCCAGACCATTCATATCCCCTTCACTGATCTCTCCATCAGGCAAGTCTTCCACCAGGTCGATCATCCTGACTTTTTTCCGGATCATACTAATGCACTGATTATAAGCGATCCGGTAAATCCAGGTAGAAAACTTTGATTTTCCCTGGAATGTGCTCAAGGACCTGTAAGCTTTCACAAAAGCATCCTGAGCAGCCTCTTCTGCATCCACTTCAGAGCTTAGCATCCGCAAACAAACCGTGTAGATCATATCACGGTACTGGTCTACCAACCAGGCAAATGCCTCTTTATCTCCCGCTCTTACCCGGTCGATATAGTATGTTTCATCATGGAGCACCATTCACAGTATAAGACGCCGGTTATTAAAAAACGTTACACTCTTATCTCACTTTTCGTCTCCTTCAATATATAAACGAACACAGTTTACAAAAAATTATTGGAATAAGTTGTAACATGATTTTAATAGACGGCGTCATAGAGGCAAGAAAACACGTATAACCAAAAACAATATTATGGAAGATTTTTTTATAGTACTCGTCATTTTTGCCGCCGTATTCGGAATCGTATTTGTGATAGTCACATCGAGGAACCGCGAAAGAATGTCAATGATTGAAAAGGGAGTAAATCCCAAGGATCTGATGGTTGACAAAAAACCCAACTCATATGGCATTCTTAAATGGGCATTGTTGCTGGCCGGACTGGGTTTTGGACTTTTTATCGGAAGCCTGCTGGAAGCTTATACATCTATTGATGAGGAGCCAGCCTATTTTGCTGCCTCACTCTTCTTTGGTGGAATGGGTCTTTTCCTCTCGTTTATGATTGCCAAAAAAGCAGAAGAGAAGGTGTAAGGTCCCAAACATACTCCTTTGTCATAAGACCGTCTGTTTCAGGCGGTCTTTTTTTGTGGAAAGCGATTAACTTTGTTTCCGTGAAAAAAGCATTCCTTTTGATCAGTCTTATGGCCACTATCACTGCCCTGCTATACGGGCAACAGGAGATTGCCAGTGCCAGAGAGAAGGCCGAAGGAACAAAGGTGACCATAAGCGGTAGAGTGACCAATGGATCGGAGTTGGGCGAAATCCGCTACCTGCAGGATCAATCAGGAGGCATTGCCGTATACTTTTCTAAAATGAGTTCCATACAGAGAGGAGATAGTATTACGGTTACAGGCCTACTAAAGGATTACTACACCCTGCTGGAGATCGATCCGGTGGAAAGTGTTTTCCTCCACAGTTCAGATAATCCTCTACCTGAGCCTGTAACCCTCACCCCTTCACAATTTGAAGATCGGTACGAAGGAATGCTGGTGAGGGTGGACCAGGTAGAGTTCAATACCTTAGGCGCTTTTGAAAGAAACACTTATACCTTCAAGTCAGGTGGAGAAGATGGACAGATCTATATCAATTCTCTGGATTCTCCACTGATCGGAGTTTCCATTCCCACCGAATCCATCTCGCTCATCGGGGTGCTGGGCTCCTACAGAGGAGTCTACCAGCTTCTTCCCAGGGATGTAAATGACCTGGTATCATTCAGCGGAATCCATATGATTGGGGCTCCCCTTATGCATAGTCTGTCCACTTCCGGATTTGTGGTGGACTGGTCCACCGACCAGGATGGAACCACTGAGGCCTTTTATGGTTTTACACCCAAGTTGGAAAAGGGGGTACTAAACACTCTGGGTGAAACCCTTTCACATAGCCTGCAATTATCGGGACTGGATGCATCCCAGCTGGTCTATATGCAAGCCTTTTCTGTGAGGGAGGGTGATACTGCCAAGGCTAAGGTAGATGTATTTATGACCCGTTCTGAATCCGGGGGTGAAATCAAAGCTTTTTTCAATAGATCGGTAGATCATTCGGTCTCGCTGGGTCTTATGGAAGCCATTTACCTGAACACAGGCATCGATAATAAATTGATCGAGTACATAAACCAGGCTGAAGAGTCCATCGATTTCGCCCTTTATAACATTAACAACAATGGGATTTCCAACATCACAGATGCGCTGAACCGTGCAAATAGCCGTGGAGTTACAGTCCGAATTGTCTATGACGGATCTACCAGTGTGCTCGGATTGGCCTCCCTTTCTGCGAGCATTGGGAAGATAGCCAGTCCCAGAGATGGCTACCCGGACTATGGGATTATGCACAATAAGTTCGTGGTGTTTGATGCCAATTCATCCAAGCCCGATCGACCCCTTGTCTGGACAGGCTCGACCAACTTTACGGAGGGACAGATCCACACCGATCCCAACAATGTAATCACCCTGCAGGATCAAAGCCTGGCCAGGGCATATGCCATGGAATTTAACGAAATGTTTGGAAGTGAAGAGGCTTTGCCCGATCCTTCCAAGGCCAGATTCGGACCCGACAAGCTGGATAATACCCCCCACCAGTTTATCGTCAATGATAAGCCGGTAGAGTGCTACTTTAGCCCCTCGGATGGCACACATAGCCAGATCCTGAGGGCCCTTGAAACAGCAGATGAGTCTGCTTTTGTTGCCACCATGCTTATTACCAAATCGGATATTGGGGACTTACTGGCTGCGAAAAATAGAGAAGGCGTGGATGTAAAAGTACTTCTTAATAACTATGACCAGTATGGGGAACCCATTTTCAACACCCTGAAAACAAGCCTGAGAGAGGATCTGCGTCTCAAAGGCGAACCCGGAATCATGCATCACAAATACATGATTGTCGATCAGGGAGTTGCCCATTCGAATCCGCTCCTTCTGACCGGCTCACACAACTGGAGTTCATCTGCCCAGTTGCGAAATGATGAAAATACGCTGATCATTTTTGACCAGGGTGTGGCCAATGCATACTACCAGGAGTTTGTAAATAGATTTGCTGCAGGAAAGCTTGTGGTGTCAAACCAGGCCAGGCGCTCTGCCGGTGAACTGGTAAAGGTTTATCCCAATCCTACGGAGGGCCAGTGGCTCCATATCTCAGCCTCTTCGGAGATAGAATTGAAAGAAATTACGCTTCTGGACCTTTCCGGACGACAACTCCGCAGTCTTAGCGAACCCTCTGATACCCGAATCCGCGTAGGGGACCTCCAGCCGGGAATTTACCTCCTTCAAATTTCTGGAACAAAGGGCGAGTCCATCCTTAAGAAAATTACCATCCTCTAACCACATTTAGAGTGACCGCATTCTGTACAAATCAGGCAGCCCTCCTGGTAAATGAGATTATTTGATTCACATTCTTCACATTTCAAACCCGACTTGGCTTTGGTTCCATCGGGAATGTATTTTTTCAAGGATCTTACCACACCTGCACTCCAGGTATTGATGGATTCATTATCCAGGCGTAGTGAACTGATCAGGTTAATGGCATCCACCACGGGCATTCCATGCCTCAATACACCGGAAATAAGCTTGGCATAGTTCCAGAATTCACTGTTAAACTGATGCGACAGGCCACCCATGGTCACTTTATAACCATATTTATCCACATATTGAAAGTCGTAACGCTTGGATCCATCCTCATTTTTGTTTTTCAGGATTTTTCCCTTCTTTACTTTGGAGGGGATGGGGAATGTGTCTTCTTCCTTGCGTCCGGTAAAAATTTCGTAAGGTTTGTCTTTCAGAAGGCCAATAAAAGCGATCCAGTCCTCATCATTGTTCTTAAACCTGAGAATCTCTGCATCCAGCGCTTTGGGTCGTTTGATGGGGAAATTGGTCTCCTCTTCTTTCTTATCGTTGGCGACCAGGACGCCCGATCTGGAACCATCACGGTATACGGTGGCTCCCTTGCAACCATTTCTCCAGGCGTGGATATAGAGATCACCCACCAGCTCCTCTTTTGCATTGGAAGGCAGGTTGATGGTTACACTGATGGAATGGTCCACCCACTTCTGAATGGCACCCTGCATCTTCACCTTTTGCATCCAGTCCACGTCATTGGAAGTGGCTTTGTAGTATGGAGAACGCTTTACCAGCTCCTGGATGTCCTCATCACTGAACTGCTTTACCTCCTCAGGATCCATGCCGTTAACTGTAAGCCAGGTGAGGAAATTGTGGTGGAATACAGCGTACTCTTCCCAGCTGTCGCCCACTTCATCCACAAAGGAGATCTTCGCTTGTTTGTCATTGGGATTCACCTTTCTGCGACGCTTGTATACCGGCAGGAAAACGGGTTCGATTCCTGAAGTGGTCTGAGTCATCAGGCTGGTGGTCCCTGTGGGGGCTATGGTGAGTAGGGAGATATTTCTGCGTCCATGCTCCTTCATCTCCTCGATGAGACTGGGATCTTCTTTGCCAAGTCTTTGGATGAAAGGATTGTCTTTCTCCTTGTTAAAATCGAATATTTCAAAAGCACCCCTCTCTTTTGCCATGCTTACCGAAGAACGGTAAGCTTCAATGGCGATAGCTTTGTGGACCTCCACGGAGAAATCTGTGGCATTTTCACTGCCATACTGCAGTCCTAAGGCTGCCAACATATCTCCTTCGGCTGTAATTCCCACCCCGGTTCTTCTGCCTTCTACGGCCTTTCCTTTAATGTTCTTCCAAAGTTCGACCTCAACTCTTTTGATTTCTTCATCCTCAGGGTCAGAGTAAATCTTATCCAGAATGGCATCTACCTTTTCCAGTTCAAGATCGATGATGTCATCCATAATGCGCTGGGCCAGGCCCACATGCTTGCGAAACTTCTCCCAGTTGAATTTGGCCTCTTTTGTGAATGGCTGATCCACATAACTATACAGATTCACTGCCAGCAAGCGGCAGCTATCGTAAGGACATAGCGGGATCTCACCACAAGGATTGGTGGATACTGTTTTAAAACCCTGGTCGGCGTAGCTATCTGCCACCGATTCGCGGGTTACTGTATCCCAGAATAAAATACCTGGTTCAGCCGATTTCCAGGCATTATGGACAATCTTCTTCCAGAGCCCACGGGCGTCAATTTCCTTAATATGGGTGGGATTGTCCGACTCGATGGGGTACTGCTGTGTATAAGTCTTACCCTCCACTACAGCCTCCATAAATTCGTCATTGATCTTTACAGATACATTGGCACCGGTTACCTTTCCCGTTTCCAATTTGGCATCGATAAAGTGTTCGGCATCGGGATGCTTAATGGAAATGCTCAGCATAAGAGCTCCCCTTCTGCCGTCCTGTGCTACCTCCCGCGTCGAATTGGAGTACCTCTCCATAAAGGGAACCACTCCTGTGGAGGAAAGGGCGCTGTTCAATACCTGGCTGCCTGAGGGCCTGATGTGAGAAAGGTCATGCCCTACACCACCCCGGCGTTTCATCAATTGAACCTGCTCCTGGTCAATCTTCATGATCCCCCCATAAGAGTCGGCCTGACCGTCGTGTCCAATCACAAAGCAGTTGGAAAGACTGGCGATCTGAAAATTATTCCCAATTCCCGTCATAGGGGATCCCTGGGGAACAATGTACTTAAACCTCTTCATGAGATCAAACAACTCATCAAAGGAAAGGGGGTTGGGATAACGTTTCTCGATGCGTCCGATTTCGGAAGCCAGGCGCCTGTGCATATCATCGGGAGTACGTTCATAAATGTTACCCTGCGAATCTTTGAGCGCATATTTATTCACCCAGACACGTGCCGCCAGTTCATCCCCGTCGAAGTATCCAAGAGAGGCTTTAAAGGCTTCATCAAAACTATAGGTCTGTTTAAGCTTCTGCTCTTCCAGTGTTAATCCTGCTACTTCACTGTTGGGCTTTTGATCAACAAACGCAAGGTTTTTTTGTGGTACTGCCTTTTCTGCCATTCTATTCTTTTTTAATCTTAAGGGTTGGTGCCTAATTACAACACCTGAGCGCTCATTAGGGTTTACAATTTTTGATTCAGAGTTATTAAAATCTTCTAACAACCTTGTAATCTACTGGAAATCTGTCTGTTATAAAAGGTAAATTTTAAAAAAGGGGCAAAAGTCCCTCTTTTCTTTTGGCAAAAATCATTAGACTTTACACAAATAGGTGAAAAAAACAGGGGTCCTCTTTGATACAGATTTCGGGGTATGAAATTAAGCAGAAATCCATAGGGGCATGGGTGATTAACCCCCCATTTTATCA
>RCNC010001190.1_pt1 | contig 17446 bp, 10 predicted proteins | sample 2041301 | NCBI WGS metagenome assembly RCNC01 (sample SAMN09708231, study PRJNA481090) | Marine sediment metagenome, whole genome shotgun sequencing project. | biome: marine sediment; feature: ocean; material: sediment; isolation source: Sewage treatment plant 13A marine sediment (STP13A) ... | reverse complement strand
GGGGTGGTCCCAGCGGTCCGACAGATCGTGACAGGCCCGGGCAGCCAGTTCCTTTCCCGTACCGCTTTCGCCGGTCAAAAGAACCGCGGCCCCGGTGGGCGCGGCGCGGCGCAACTGGTCCATGAGGTCGGCCATCAGGCCGGAGGTGAAGATCATCCCGCTGTCGGCTGCCGGCTTTTTCAGGAGGTCCCGCAGGCGGGCGTTTTCCCGCTCCAGGGCCCGCTTCGAGAGAGCCTGATCCACCGTCGCGAGCAGTTCATCGCGGGCGAAGGGTTTCAGGAGATAGGTGAAGGCGCCCAGCCCCATGGCCTCCACGGCCTGTTCCACTGTGCCATGGGCAGTCAGCATGATCACCGGGGGCGGGCTGGGATCTTCCCGGCCGCGAATCTTCCGCAACACCTCCATGCCGTCGATGCCGGGCATCCTGATGTCGGAGATGACCAGGTCCGGTTCCCGGTCCAAAAGTCCGATCCCCTGCTGACCATCGGCGGCGGTCAAGACCTCGTGGCCTGAATCGATCAGGATGAACTGCACCACCTCGCGCAGGCTGTCGTCGTCGTCGATCAGCAGGATCCGGCCCATTGCGTCCTCCTTTGGCGGCGTGTCATCGGCTCAGGACCCCGCGCAGGGTGCCGGAGGTGGTGAACGCCAGCCCGGATTCCCTGGCGGTCTCGATGGTGGTGTCCGTCCATTCGAGCAGGTACCACAGGTTGTCCACCTTCTCGAATACGAAAATCGCCCGCGATTTGAACACCCCTCCCCGGGTCTCCAGCGTGTAGACCAGATCCCATTCGGCGCGTCCGCGGGACTCGATGCCCCGGTCCAGGACCTTGTCCAGCAGGGTGAGGTTCGCGGTATGGGCGGGGCTCACCAGTTCCCGGATAAAATCGATTTCCCGGGCACGGCCCCATTGGTCCCATTCCAGATCGGGATATTCCTGGATCACCGCGAAATAGGGGTTGAAGCGGAAGTCCGGGGCCAGGAAATCGCTGTACCATTTCCAATCCCGGTCCCGTACCCGTTGCTCCAGGTTGACGAGGACCTGTTCCGGGTCGAAGGCCCCGGTCAGGGGTTTGGCCTTTTGGGCCGTCACCGGCGTCCACGCCAGGAGGAGCAGAACCAGGATCGCGGAGGAGATGCCTTGGATAACTTTCATGATTCCTCCCTGGGAGCGGTCGGAAGGGCCAATCGAACACAGCCGCCTTCGGTGTATTCGGGGACGGCTTCAAGTGTGCCGCCAAGGTCCTCGATCATCCGCAGACTCATGGCCAGGCCCAAACCGGTGCCGCCGCTGCGGGTGGAATAGAAGGGGGTGCCGAAGTTGAGCAGCGCGTCGGGCGTGAAACCGGGGCCGGAATCCGTGACCAAACAGGCAACTTTCCCGGGCGAGACCTCCAGTTCGAACACCACGGTGCCGCCGGGGCCTGCGGCGGCAGCCCCGTTGAGGGCGAGGTTCAGCAGGACCTGGCGCACCTGTTCCCGGTTGCCCAGGGCGGTGGTGGGACCGCCGGGAATCTTCACCTCGACGGGAGGTGAGTCGGGCTGGTGCTCCATCAATTGCGCGACGGAGCGGCACTCCTCCGCCAGGTCGAAAGGAGCGATGTCACCGGGTTCGCTGCGGGCGAAGGCCAGGAATTTCGAAAGCACGTCGTTCAGCCGCCCGGTCTCGTCCTGCAGGATGCTGAACATGCGTCCCTTGGGGTGGTCGGCGGGAAAATCGTCGGCCAGGACTTCGGCCGTGCCCCGGATGCTGGCCAGGGGATTCCGGATCTCATGGGCGAGGCCCGCGGACAATCGGCCGACGGCCGCCATGCGCGCCGACCGGACCAGTTCGTTTTCCATGGCGGTTTTCTGGTCGAGGGTGATCCGCAGGTCTTCGGCGGTCCTTTTTTGCCTGTCCCGGGCCGCGTTGATCCTGGCCACCAGGGTGCCCGTCAGCAGGCCGACCAGGAGATAGAGAAGCATTTCGAGAATTTTTTCCACGTTGGTGCCCGGATCGAAGCCGATCAGCCCGAAGGCGTGGGGCACATAGAGGGCGATGACCAGCAGCGCGGCGCCCACACCTCCACGGGGGCCGCCCCGGAAGGCCGCAAGGATGATGGGGAAATAGTATAGCCGCCGGTAGATGCCGTGCAGGGCGTGGATGTGCCAGTGGGTGTTGTAGTGAAGCAGCGATATGACGGCGATCATCAGGATCACCAGCCAGTAGCGTTTCCACCACGGCCCACCTGAATCCACGGGGGACGGGACCTGCATCGGGGTTCCTTTCTCTTCGTTGCCCAAGAATGGAAATCTGCCTGGTTTGAATAATATTCTACAATAAATTGGAGAATATTCTTCATTTTAATTCGTAAAAATTGCTATTTTTCCATAAGTCTATTAAATGACAACAAATTAAGATGAGGCACGAATCCTGCGAAGAAATATCCCAGGAGAGGGAATCATCGGTGAGAAACGTCCGTGGAGTGGGGCATTCCGTGATAAAATGTATTTTTTTGCTGCTGTTGGGCCTGGCAGTGCCGGGTTGGGCCTGGTCCCAGGATCCGGATGCAGCTGTCTTCCCCGACGCCCCCCGACTCGAAGACTACCTGGCCTGGGCCGATGATCATCACCCGGCCGTTGCCGGCCAGGTGGGGCGGGAAGCGGCTCTCCGCCACGCCGCCCGGGAAGCCGGGGCCCTGCCGGACCTGAAATTCGGATGGGGCGAAATGATCGTTCCTGTCGAGACCAGGGTCGGTCCCCAGCAGCGCGTATTTTCCTTGAGTCAAAATCTTCCCTGGTTCGGCACTCTGGGTCTGAAGGAATCGGTCGCCACGGTCCGGGCGGATGCGGCGTCGCACCGAATCCAGGGACGCCGCCTGGCCGTGCGACACGAGGTCCGCGACGCCTGGCTCCAGCTGGCCTACCTGCAGGGCGAGATCGACATCGTTGCCCGGAACCTGGACCTTGCCCGGCAAGCCGAAGCGGCTGCGCGGTCCACCTATGAAGCGGGGATCGGATCCTTTGCGGATGTCCTGTCGGCCCAGATAGAAATGGACGAATTGGATTCCGGTCTGGCCGGCCGGCGGGACCGGATCCGACCCGTAACGGTTCGCTTGAACCTGGCGGCGGGTCTGGCCTCTCAGCATCCCACACCGACAATCCCTCGGGACCTTCTGAATGCAGCCGATTACGACCTGCCTTCCGCTGAGGTTTTGTGGTCCATGCTCGAACGGAACAATCCCCAGCTGGCGGCCCTGGCCCTGGAGAAGGAGAGCCGTAGCCAGGCCGTGGACCTGGCCGGCAAGGCGGCCTACCCGGGTCTGACGCTGGGAGTGGACTACATCATGACCGGTCCGGCTGCGATGGAGGGCGTGCCCGACAGCGGGAAGGATCCGGTGATCGCAAGGCTCGGGGTCAGCATTCCTCTTTGGGGCGGAAAGGCGAGCGCGGAAAAGAAGGCTTCGGTCGGTTGGCTGGCCTCGGCCAGCGCCGATCTGACGGACGCCCGCCGCCAACTGAATTCCCGGTTCGAATCGGCCCTTTTTGCCTGGCGCGAGGCTCGGCGTCACATCGACCTCTACGGCACAACGCTGGTCGACAGCGGGCGCCAGGCTCTGGACGTGACCTCGGCCCGTTACCGGTCCGGCCAGGCTTCCTACGTTGACCTGGTCACGGCCCGCAAGACCCTGTTGGGCCTGGAATTGGCCCACCTGCGGGCGGAGATCGAACAGGAACAGGCTTTGAATGATCTGGCGACCTTGGTCGGCGCGACCAGCGAGGAGTGGGCTCATCATGACCGTTAAGGGCACCAGAATCATCTCGGCCCGGACGGGGTTGGCGCTCCTGCTGCTGGCGGCGGCTTTTGGACTCGGTTTTCTCATGCGTGGCGGCGAGGGCGAGCACGGCCATCCCGAAGCAGCGGATTCGGCTGCGGTCAGCGAAGAGACACAACGTTGGACGTGCTCCATGCATCCGCAGATCATCCTGCCGCGGGGTGATCGGAAGTGCCCCATCTGCAACATGGATCTGATTCCGCTCCAGGTTGAAGGTGGGGCGGAGATCGGCGACCTCACCTTGAGCCACCGGGCATCTGCCCTGGCGGAAATCGCCACCGAGCCGGTGCGCCGCCGGTTCGTGGCCCGGGACATCCGCCTGGTGGGGAAGGTCAGCGCCGACGAAACCCGCACCCGGACGATCACCGCCCGGGTGGCCGGAAGGTTGGACCGGCTTTTTGTCGATGCCACCGGCCAGGTCGTTACCCCCGGCATGAAGCTCGCCGAGATCTACAGTCCCGAGCTCTATTCCGCCCAGGCCGAGCTGCAGACCGCGGCTGCGTCCCTGCGCCTCGCCGAAACCGCTGGCGGCTCGGTAGACCGGGCCCGGGCCAACCTGGAATCGGCGGCCGAAAGACTTCGGCTCTGGGGCATGGACGACCAGCAGATCGACGCGGTAAGGAATGGGGAAGGGATCAGCGAACATTTGACCGTCACCGCACCCGTCGGCGGGGTAGTGATGGCACGCGGGGCCACCCAGGGCGACTACGTCCGGACGGGCACCACCCTCTACACCATCGCGGACCTGACCAGCGTGTGGGTCACCTTCGAGGCCTTCGAGTCGGACGTGGCCTGGTTGCGTGAAGGCCAGCCGGTGGAATTCTCGGCCCGTGCTTATCCCGGCCGGGCCTTCGTCGGTGACATCCTGTTCATTGAGCCTTTCTTGGACGAGCGCACCCGGACCGTGGAGGTCCGGGTCGCGGTGGACAATACCCAGGCCCTGCTCAAACCGGGCATGCTGGCCACTGGCACGGTGGCCGTGACGGTCGATGCCTCCGGCCTTCCAGTGACGGATCAATCCACGGCCCAGGCCCCCCTGGTGATCCCGGCTTCGGCGCCCTTGTTGACGGGCAACCGGGCCGTGGTCTACGTCCGCCTGCCCGGCCAGGGGGACCCGGTCTTTTCCGGTCGCACCGTGGATCTCGGTCCCCGCGCCGGGGATTTCTATCTGGTGATGTCGGGGTTGTCCGAGGGTGAACTGGTGGTGTCCCGCGGTAGTTTCAAGATCGACAGCGCCCTGCAGATCCAGGCCGGAAACAGCATGATGAATCCCGCGCCGGAAATCGAGGGAATCGAGGAGCCCCCGCTGGCGGAGGCGGGTTTGGATCCCACCACCGCTGGACCCTGTTTCGGCCCTGCACTCGACGGGATCTTGAAGGCCTATCTCCCCTTGCAAACGGCGCTGGCGGGCGACGACGATGTGGCCGCCGCAGCTGCCGCCATCGAGGTCAAGGCCGTCGTGGACCAGGTGGGATGCGAAACCGCCGGCCTGACACCTTCAGCCCGTGAAGAATGGGTGCGCCTGAACGCGGCGCTGGCCGCTGCCGCCGCCCGGACCGCTGCCGCGGATGACATAGCCGCTCGACGCCAAGCCTTTGAACCACTATCGGACAGTCTCTGGAAAGCACTGGCCCGCTTCGGAACGTTTTCCGGCGGGTCCGTACGCCGTTTTCATTGCCCCATGGCCTTCGACAACGCAGGTGCCTACTGGATCCAATCGAACCCGACCACGGCCAACCCCTACTACGGTGACATGATGCTCCGGTGCGGCAGCCAGAAGGAAATCCTGGGCGAAGCCGGCGAGGATTCCTGAGATGCCCCCGTCCAATTCCTCGCTGGGGCTGATCGGCCGACTGGTTGGATTCTGCCTGGACAACAAGTTGATCGTCCTGCTGCTGGTGGTCCTGTTGGTGGGCTGGGGAGTGGCCGTCGCCCCCTTCGACTGGTCGGTCGGCAACCTACCCCGCGATCCGGTGCCGGTGGACGCCATCCCCGACCTGGGGGAGAACCAGCAGATCGTGTTTACCGAATGGAGCGGCCGCTCGCCCCAGGACGTCGAGGACCAGGTGACCTACCCGTTGACCGTGTCCCTGCTGGGCCTGCCCCAGGTCAGGACCATCCGCAGCTATTCCTTTTTCGGTTTTTCGACCATCTACGTCATCTTCGAGGAAAAGGCAGATTTCTACGACTCCCGCACGCGCATCCTGGAAAAACTGGGCAGCCTGCCGGCGGGCACCCTACCCGACGGCATTCGTCCTGCTCTGGGCCCTGACGCCACCGCCCTGGGCCAGGTTTACTGGTACACCCTGGAAGGCCGCGACCCCGCCGGTCGTGTGACCGGCGGATGGGACCTGGCCGAGCTGAGAAACATCCAGGATTTCCAGGTGCGGGACGCAATCCTGGCCGCCGGAGGCGTGGCCGAGGTGGCTTCGGTCGGAGGATTCCAGACCGAATACCAGGTCGATGTCGATCCCGACGCCATGCGTCTTCACGGCATCACCCTGGCGCAGGTCACGCGCGCAGTCCGGGAATCCAACCGCGACGTGGGGGCCAGGTCCCTGGAAATCAACCGCGTCGAATACGTGGTCCGCGGGGTGGGGACCATCGAAAATATCGGAGACCTGGAATCCAGCGTGGTCAAGACGGTGGACAACGTCCCGGTCCTGCTCAGGGAGGTCGCCCACGTCACCCTGGGCCCGGCGCTGCGCCGTGGGGCCCTGGACAAGGAAGGTGCCGAGGCCGTCGGTGGGGTGGTCGTGGTGCGTCACGGGGAAAATCCCCTGGAAGTCATCGGGCGGGTAAAGGACAAGATCGAGGAAATCGCCCCGGGGCTGCCGCGAAAGACCCTGGCCGACGGCACCAGCAGCCAGGTGACCATCGTGCCGTTCTACGATCGCACGGGACTGATCAAGGAAACCCTGGGCACCCTGAGCGAAGCTCTCGGGTTGGAAATCCTCGTCACCGTGATCGTGATCATCGTCATGGTGCGCAACCTGCGCGGCGGACTGATGGTGGCGGGACTGTTGCCGCTGGCCGTGCTGATGGTCTTCATCGCCATGAAGGTGTTCGGTGTCGAGGCGAACATCGTGGCCCTGTCGGGGATCGCCATCGCCATCGGGACGATGGTGGACATGGGCGTGATCCTGGTGGAAAACATCCTGGCCAGGTACGACCGCGCGCTGAAGTTAGGTGCTGAAGGACAAAATGCACCTTCGTTGCGTGAGCTCATCCTCCTGGCGACCTCGGAGGTAACCGGGGCGGTAATGACGGCCGTGGCCACGACGATCCTCAGTTTCCTGCCGGTGTTCACCCTGGTGGCAGCAGAAGGCAAGCTGTTCCGGCCCCTGGCTTTCACCAAGACCTTCGCCCTTCTGGCGGCCCTGCTGATCGCGGTGATCGTGATCCCTCCGGTGGCCCACCTGTTGCTGAATATCCGCAGCGGCCGGTTCGGGCCCGGACCCCGGGCAAGTCGCCCCTGGTGGCGCCGCCCGATCACGCGAAACCTCGTATTGGCCGCAGCGGCGACTGTGCTCCTGGCGGGACTCTGGTTGCCTCTGGGCGCTGGCCGTAGCCTTCTGCCGAACGTCCTTTTCGTGGTGCTGGCTGCTGGGGGAGTGCTGGGCCTGTTCACCTGGTTCGGCCACGTCTATCCCCGGCTCCTGGCCGTCTGCCTCGATCACCGCAAAATCTTTTTGATCCTGCCGGCATTGTTGGTCATCTGGGGAAGCACGGTGTGGCTCGGATTCGACCGGGTATTCGCCTTCCTGCCGGGCGTGGGATATGGAACGGACAACTCGGCTATGGCCCGCCTCTGGTCGGGCCCCCGCCACCAGTTCCCGGGCCTGGCCAAGGAGTTCATGCCCGACCTGGACGAGGGATCCTACCTCTACATGCCGACGACCATGCCGCACGCTTCGATCGGCGAAGCCAGGGACGTCCTGGCCAAGCTGGACATGGCCATCGCTTCGATACCCGAAGTCGAACTGGTCGTGGGCAAGCTGGGCCGGGCCCGGTCGGCGCTGGACCCCGCCCCGATATCCATGATCGAAACGGTCATCAACACCAAACCGGAATACCGTCTGAACGAGCAGGGTCGGCGGCAGCGATTCAGGTTCGACCACCGGCAGGGTGTCTTCGAGCGGGACGGGGACGGACGCCTGATCCCCGACGGCCGCGGCCGATTATTCAGGCAGTGGCGGCCGGAAATAAAGAGCCAGGATGATATCTGGCGCGAAATCGTCAGAGTGGCCCAAATTCCTGGAACCACCTCGGCACCCAGGCTCCAACCGATCGGGGCCCGGTTGGTGATGCTTCAGAGCGGCATGCGGGCCCCAATGGGGATCAAGGTCAAGGGGCCGGACCTGGCCGCCCTCGAAACTGCGGCCATGGCCATCGAACGACGGCTCAAGGACGTGCCCCAGATCGACGCTGCCACCGTCATCGCCGACCGGGTGGTGGGCAAGCCCTACCTGGAGCTGAGGATCGACCGCCAGGCTATCGCCCGTCACGGACTGACCGTGGGCGCGGTCCAGGATGTTATCGAAACGGCCATCGGGGGGGTGATCGCCACGACGAGCATCGAGGGCCGGGAACGGTTCCCGGTGCGAGTGCGCTACGCTCGCGAGCGTCGGGACGACCTGGAGGAAATCCAGCGCATCCTGGTGACCAGTCCCGATGGCGCCAACATTCCTCTGGGAGATCTGGTGGCCGTGGAGTATGTGCGTGGCCCCATGACCATAAAAAGCGAAGACACGTTCCTGGTGGGATATGTCATTTTCGACAAGATGGCCCACCTGGCTGAAGTCGAGGTGGTGGAAGCCGCGCGCGCGGCCCTGGAACGGGACCGAAGCGAGGGCCGTCTGGTGCTGCCCCAGGGCGTCAGCTACACCTTCGCCGGCAGCTTTGAAAACCAGGTTCGCTCGGAAAAGACCCTGTCGGTGGTCCTGCCGGTGGCCCTTCTGCTGATCTTCCTCGTGCTCTACCTGCAATTCCGCTCGGTGTCGACGACGACGATGGTTTTCGCAGGAGTATTTGTGGCCTGGGCGGGCGGCTTTGCCATGGTCTGGCTCTACGGCCAGCCCTGGTTCCTGAACTTTTCCTTCCTGGGCACTTCCCTCCGTGATCTGTTCCACATCGCCCCGGTCAATCTGAGCGTGGCGGTGTGGGTCGGTTTCCTGGCCCTGTTCGGCATCGCCACCGACGACGGGGTACTGATGGGCACCTATCTCGACCTGACGTTCCGGGACCGCCGGCCCGCCACGCGCCAGGACATCCGCCAGGCCACCGTAATAGCGGCTGGCCGCCGGGTCAGGCCGGCCCTGGTGACTTCGGCCACCACCATCCTGGCCCTGTTGCCGGTCCTGACGCTCACGGGTCGCGGGGCGGACATCATGATCCCCATGGCCATCCCCTCCTTCGGGGGCATGCTCGTGGCGCTGCTTACCCTGTTCACGGTTCCGGTGCTATATTGCCAGCGCGAAGAGAGGCGCCTTTCGCGGTCGGCCCCTGGCCAGGCGCCCTGACGAAGCGGGACTCCATCACCCTCGGGAGCATTGATGAAATTCGTATCCTGGAACGTGAACGGGCTGCGGGCCTGCCTCAAGAAAGGCTTTTTGGAATTTGCGGCCGGCAGCGATGCGGAGGTGATCTGCCTGCAGGAGGTCCGGGCCCTTCCGGAACAGGTGGACTTCGAGTTGCCCGGCTACACCATGCACTGGAATCCCGCCTTGAAGCGGGGTTATTCGGGTACGGCTTTTTTGACGCGGGTGGTGCCGCGGGCGGTATTCCCGGGCCTGGGCCTGGCCGACCTGGACACTGAGGGCCGGGTGCTGACGGCCGAGTTCGACGATTTTTTCCTGGTGACGGTCTACACGCCCAACGTGCAGCGCGAATTGACGCGGCTCGACTTCCGGGACAAGCAATGGGACGTGGAATTCCTGAAATTCGTCCGGCGCCTGGAGAAGAAGAAACCGGTGGTTTTCTGCGGGGACCTCAACGTATCTCACCGGGAAATCGACCTGGCCAACCCGGGGCCCAACCGGGGCAACGCCGGTTTCACCGACGAAGAACGGGCAGGATTCGATCGGATCCTGGCCGCGGGTTTCATCGACACCTTCCGGGAATTCGAATCCGGCGGCGGGCACTACACCTGGTGGAGCAACCGCGCGGGCGTCCGGGAGCGGAACGTCGGCTGGCGCATCGATTATTTCCTGATCTCAGGAATCCTGCGGCCCCGTCTCGTTACCGCCGGGATCCTCGCTGATGTCCTCGGTTCGGACCACTGTCCCATCACCCTGGACCTGGCCTGATCCGTAGGGATGGCCCGGGTCCTGGGGCAGGGGATCCAGCAGCAGATAATCGTCCCCGAACTGTCCGAGGAATTCCAGGCTGAAATACCGGCCCAGGGTAAGCAGGGGAAGTGTCAGCACAGCTCCGATATAGGGGATGGCCAGCAGGATCAACCCGATGCAGCAGGTCAGGAAACCGCCCGCCACGTAGAGAATCCATCCCACCATCATGATCGCGAAATAGAAAAGGCCGAACAGGGCGAAGTGGCCGGGGTGCTCGCGGAACACCGGCAGGAATCGCCGCCAGGCTTCGGTGGCGCTGAGCCGGTGTTTGTACATGATCGGAACCACGAACTGGGTCAGGAAAAATTCGATGTAGACCAAGGCGACGATCAATATGAAACCCAGTGTTCCGGCCAGGATGGCCAGGGGTACGGTGGCCGCCAGAGGTGCTTCAATAGCCAGTGCCACGGGGAAAAATACCAGGAGTGAGCCGATGGCCAGGGAAGCCATGACCACCATGACGACCAGGGAATAGACGACCTGCCAGAGGAAGAGGCTGTCGCCCTGGGCGGCGAATTCGGTCCACGGGGCTTTCACCTCGGTCCGGCGGTGGACCAGGTTGTCCAGGTACATGAAGCGGCCGCGGCTGCTGAGCCAGAGAATCAGGAGCCAGAACAGGAAGGCCAGGACCAGGATCATTCCAATGATCAGCAGGGCCCAGGTGTGGTCGAAAAAATCCCGGACACTTTCGCCGGTACTGGTGGCCCAGTCGCCGATATCTTCACCGTGGAGGTTTTCGGAAATTTTGAATTGTTCGGAGGCGCCCCCGGAATATCCCCCAGCCAGTTCGGCCAGCCAGGCCGTGAAGCCCAGAACGAACCATCTCCCCAGATCGAATGGACGGAACAGGAGAATCTTCATCCGCAGCCAGGCCTGATCGAGAGGTCGGGAATACGAGATCTGCATCGGAACGCCCAATCGTTTTATTCGGGGTTTCGGGGGGAACGCCGAAGTTTGATTAGCTTACACCATCGTGGGCAAAAATATTCTCCCTATTTGAAACGGGGTCGGCGGGGCCCTGGTCAACCTGTGGGGTTTTGTGGCCCTTCTCCGGTGGATACCTCCTCATGGCATCCCCGGATTTCCCATCATTCCTGACCTCTCCCTGATTGGTCCATCCCTTGCAGGCCTCTTCAATGAAGGAGAAAGTCCTGAAATTACATTGAGTTAAGCAACAAATGGCGGTCTCTGCAGTGCACTTTGCAATGCGCATCACGGTGTCGGTCTTCCTGATTCTCCTTGTCCTCCCACCGGCGGGAAATGCGGCCGACGCTGAGGATCACGCCATTTCCTACACCGTGCGCGAGGGTGACACCCTTTTGAAAATCTGCAACAGTCATCGCCACCTGACCAACCACTATTCCCTGACGGACCTGTTGACGGCCATTCGCCTGGCCAACGGCCTGGAATCCAATTTCCTGCGGATCGGCCAGACGCTGCAGATTCCCGTGCGCCAAGGTGATGACTTTCAAAGCGTGGACGAACGCGTGAGTGACGGGGCGGAGATGCGGGGCATCTACCTGACCGGACCGGCCTGCGGGGTCTCGTCCGTCCTGACGCGCGTGGACCGGTTCATCGAGGCCGGCGGCAACGCGGTGGTGTTCGACGCCAAGGACATCGACGGGGGCGTTTCCTTCTTCAGCCGCCACGAGCTGTCCTCCTGGGGGGCGGGCCGCACTTCACCGATCATCTCCTCGCTGGAAGACATGATGTACCGGTTCGACCAGCGGGGTCTGTACGTGGTCGCCCGGATCGCCCTGTTTCTCGACGGCGAGTTGGGCCTTCTGCGGCCCGACCTCGCCCTTCAGGATTCCCTCGGGGCAGCCTGGACGGAACGGGGTTGTGTCTGGATCGATCCGGCCAACCCAGAAGCGATCGAATACAACCTGGCGCTGGCGGGGGAACTGGCCCGAGCCGGAGTGGATGAGATCCAGTTCGACTACGTACGTTTTCCCACCAACGGCTGGCAGGGCGACTGGCAGGGCAGCCCGGAAGCCACCGCCGCCAGGAGGCAGGAAGTCATCGCCGGATTCCTGACCGCGGCCCGGGACACCCTCGACGATTATGGGGTCAGGATCTCGGCCGACCTGTACGGCATCATGGCCTGGAACCAGATGGAGGATCTGGCCCTGACCGGTCAGCACGTCCCGACCATCGCTTCGCTGGTGGACGTCGTCTGTCCCATGATCTACCCCTCCCATTTCAAGCCCGGTTTCGAAGGCCGCAAGCGGCCCGGAGACGATCCGGCATACTTCATCGCCGAAGGAACCCGCCGGTTCCTGAACATGGCGGCAGGCCAGGCTGAAGTCCGTCCCTGGCTTCAGGCCTTCCCCTACCGGGTCACCAATTTCGATAGCGAGTACATCGAAACCCAGGTGCTGGCGGCCCGGGAGGCCGGCGGACGGGGCTGGTCCTTGTGGAACCCCTCCTGCCGCTATGATGTGGCCCTGGAAGTCATTCCCTCCCTGTGTGCGGGGCCCGTGGTCAGCCTGGGGATGCCCGCATCGGCAGACCAAACTGTGGTCAGCGCGGCACCCGGGCCCCTGACGAGCCTCGGCCAGATCGTACGTCGGGGCAGCCAGATTCCGGTCCCGGACCCTCATCCGGACGACGTGCCGGAACAATAATTTCCTGCGGCCCGCAAAATCCCATGGCATCCCTTCCGGCGGCGGTATAAATTCGGTACATAGCGGAAACCGTGAATCCGTCGTCAAAGGATCCGTCATGTCTTTCAGTAAAATTGCGAACGCCACCGGGGCTTCGGTGACCCTGAAACTCAACGCCGAAGCGGCCAGGATGAGGGCTGCCGGGGATCCCGTCATCCATCTGGGCGGGGGGGAGCCCAAGAGCCTGGCGCCGGCTGCGGCCATCGCCGCCGGCATCGCCATGCTCGAGACGGGGGAAATCCGCTACACACCCGCCGCCGGCACGCCGGCCATGCGGGATGCCATCATCGCCTACACCGAACAATTCTACGGACGCAAGGTCGAGCGGACCAACGTCATGGCGTCGGCGGGGGCGAAGCAGGCCATCATGGTCGGGCTGATCGCCCTGGTCGACCCGGGGGACGAGGTCGTGTTCCCGGTGCCCTATTGGGTGAGCTATCCGGACATGACCCGACTGACGGGCGGGGTTCCGGTGCCCGTTCGTGCGGCCGACGGTTCCTTCCAACCCACTTTGGACGAGATGACCGCCGCCATCACCCCGCGCACCCGCGTGGTGCTCCTGAACAGCCCCAGCAATCCTTCGGGCAAGGTCTTCGACGGCGACTGGCTGAGGGGCTTGATCCGGTATTGTGAAGAGCGGGATATCTTCGTGATGATGGACGACATCTATCACCGCCTGGTGTTCGACGGACGCCCGGTGGTCCATTGTTACGAATGCACCGACCGTTCCGTGGACGACGCCAAGTTGATCGTGCTGAACGGGGTGTCGAAACAGTACGCCATGACGGGTTTTCGCATCGGTTGGGCGGTCGGCCCGGCGGACCTGATCAAGGTGATGGCCAACATCCAGTCCCACCAGTCGGGCGGACCTTGCAGCCTGTCCCAGAGGGCGGCCGTGGCCGCCATCGAGGGGGCCCAGGGTTCCGTGGCCGATCTGTGCGGCACCCTCGAACACAATCGCGACGAACTGATGACCCTGCTGGCGGACATTCCCGGCCTCAAGGCCGATGTTCCGGAGGGGACCTTCTACTGCTTCGCCGATTTCCGCGACTTCGACAGCGATTCCACCCGTCTGGCCGCCCGCCTTCTGGATAAGATCCAGGTGGTCACCGTGCCGGGAGTGGAGTTCGGCATGGAAGGATTCCTGCGCCTGAGCTACTGCGGCCCGGTGGAGGATGTTCGCGAGGGTGCGCGCCGGATTAAGTGGTTGCTCGATGAAAACGACACCCCCGAACTGCGGGCCGGGGAGAAGGTTTTCACCCGCTGAAGCCGGTGGGCTCTAAGAGCGGCTGTGCCGGATGATCTTGCCTTCCACCGTGTAGATGGTGTTCTCGGCGATGTTGGTGGCCAGTTGATTTGATTACGTTAATCAATTGACCGGTTCCCTGGACCAGGGGTTGGGGAAACGGCTAGGCCTCTCGCCAACTAAATAGCCTATAACTTATTGATTTAAAACAAATTAACCGATGCCCAGGTCATGTGGTTTAGATTTCCCCCATCTTTCGACCCCAAGTTTCAAAAAGTCAGTCCAACGTGGGGAATATCCTCGAGAAACCCGGCAAAATCCCCGTGGTGGATGGAACCGGGAAATACCATACCAAATATATAGGAATTAAGTCCATTAATATGAAGGATTTGAAAGACTTAATCTTTGGAAAAGCCCACCGGGTTCGTTACCATTGGACGTAGAAAAATTGGGTCGTTCGGTGGGGTGGTTCCTGTTAATTTTTATGCACTGATGGAGTGGGGCCTGCTGCGGTCCGGTCGGTGTCAGCCAATCTCGTTCTGGATCCGCGGCATCAGTTTTGGGCCGGGTCCAGGGAAAGGTAATCGGAAAATGACTCGAACCAGGGCTACCATTCTTGTGCTCCTGTTGGTCCTTCTCACGGCTGGGGCGCCGGCTTGGTCCATCGAATTCCCCGATGAGATTTGCGCCGACTGCCACACCAACACCGGCGGGGTGCCTTCGGAAGTCACTACGGCCGATTTGCGCGGCAGCATCCACGAGGATTTTTCCTGCACCGACTGCCACCACGATATCGAACGGGTTCCCCATCCGTTGGGCCTGGCCAAACCGGACTGTGGTGTCTGTCACGAGGAGACCGTGGAGGTCTACGCGCAGCACGGCCGGGGCTTCGTGGGCCAGTCCGAGGACGTGCCCACCTGCCAGCAGTGCCACGGCAGTCATCACATCCTGCCGCATACCGATTCCGAGTCCATGGTGCATGCTTCGAATTTGCCGGCCACCTGCGGTTTCTGCCATGAGGACCAGGAGTTCCTGGCCGAACTGAACATCAAGTTCAAGCATCCCATCGAAATGTACCAGGATGGCGTGCACGGCAAGGCCACCTCCGGCGGGGTGGACCAGGCCGCGTCCTGCAACGACTGCCATTCCAGCGGCGGCACCGCCCATCGGATCCTGCCTCCGGGCAAAATCGAATCCACCATAAACTTTTTCAACATTTCCCAGACGTGCGGCAAATGCCACAGCACCATCCAGAGGGAATTCGAAGCGGGTATCCATGGAGAACTGGTGTCCAGGGGTGAAGTCGATTCCCCTACCTGCACCACTTGCCATGGGGAACACGGGATCCTGGCCACGGATGATCCCCGGTCACCGGTCAGCCCCTTCCGCGTGGCTGCCGCCACGTGCTCGCCTTGCCACGACTCGGCCAAGCTGAACGAGAAATACGACCTGCCGTCGGGCCGTCTGCAGTCCTACGTGGATTCCTATCACGGGCTCAAGAGCCGCGCAGGCGACAAGACGGTGGCCAACTGTTCGTCTTGCCACAGCCCGCACATGGTCCTGCCTTCGGACGATCCGAGGTCTTCGGTGGCGGTCAACAACCTGACCGAAACCTGCGGCCACTGCCACTCGGGGATGTCCGCCGAAAAAGCCGCCCTGACCAAGATCCATGAACCCGTCACAGGGGTGGCCGAAGGCTGGCCCTACTACGTGCGGACCATCTACCTGGCCGTGATCCTGCTGGTCATCGGCGGTATGATCGTCTACTGCTTCCTGGACTGGCTGCGCCAGGTGCGCAACGTCCTGAGGAGGGAACAGGTAAGGCGCATGGAGGCCGACGAGGTGGTGCAGCACACCGTCCTGGCCATATCCTTCACGGTCCTGGTCATCACCGGATTCTCCCTGCGGTTCTACGACGCCTGGTGGGCCAAGATGATCTTCGGGCACGAAGGCGGTGCCTACCTGCGCGGTACCATCCACCGGATATCGGCCATTGCGATGATCCTGGGTTCCTTCTGGCATGTAGGCTACCTGATGACGGTCAAGGGCCGGATCTTCCTGCGGGATATCGCGCCGAACTGGAACGACGCCAAGCAGGTCTGGGGCATGTTCATGTACAACCTCGGCCGCACGGACAAGCACCCGCAAATGCGGCGCTTCTCCTTCGTGGAAAAAGCGGAGTACTGGGCCCTGATCTGGGGCACCGTGGTCATGGTCCTGACCGGTCTGGCCATGTGGTTCGAAAAGCCGCTGACCGCCTACATCGGCAAGGGCCTGATGGAAGTCTTCCTGGTCATCCACTACTACGAGGCCTGGCTGGCGTTCCTGGCCATCCTGATCTGGCACATGTACGGGGTCATGTTCAACCCTCACGTGTATCCCATGAACCCCTCCTGGCTGACGGGCAAGATGCCCCGGGACATGTTCGAAACGGAGCATCCGGCCGCCCAGTCGCCCGGTAACGTGGAAAAAGTCAAGCGGTTGGGCCTGGAAAGGGACGTCTGATTCCCTTTCTGGCCCCCTCACCGACCTTCGGCCTCCCCTGACCGGGGAGGCCGATTTTTTCAGGGTCCCCATTTATTTAGCATTCGGACTCAAAACCCGTGCTTTTCGGCCGAAAAGGGAAGAGAACTGGAGGGATTCACTTTTCTCGTGGGGTCGAAACATGCCTTTCATCGAACAACTGCTCTTCGGCGTAGACAATAGGGGTGGAAACCCGGCTCGAACCGTCCTGGCCCACTCGCCCGGAATGGGCAAGGAAGCCGCCGACGAAATCGTCCGGTCGATTGAGAACTGGGGTACGGCGCCCCCGCTCGGCCTGGAACAGCCGGCGTTGATGTCCTTTCAAATGAATGCATCGATACCCGCCCTGCCCGGCCGTCTGTACACGGTGATACGGGGCAGCAAGGGCATTAATCCCCTGTTCCATGCGGTGGTCATATCCGAGGGTGCATATGCCACTTTCATGCGCAATCCCTTCGCGGTGGCGCACGAGGTGGATTTCTGCAACGAGTGGAATCCCCAGGTGATGTTGACGCGCCAGGAAATCACCTACAATTCCTCGGTCCCATTGGTCGATCCCCTGCCGGGCAAGGAAGATATCGGCCTGGTCGACGAAGCGGTGCTCAAGCTGATTGCCGACGGAAAATTGGTGATGCCCATCGAGCAGGCCAACGGCCAAAGCGACCGCTGCCTGGCCCTGATCATCGCCTGCATGCCCGAAAAGGACCGCAAGACTCTGCGGTTCGCTTCGTTTGCGCCCAGCAAATCCAATGATTTCAATTTGATCGGACTCCAGACCGATGGCTGCGTTTTTGCGGGCTGGCAACGGATGATGATGACCTGGCTGGCAGGGGAATACGTCGAAGA
>RCNC010001188.1_pt1 | contig 17474 bp, 13 predicted proteins | sample 2041301 | NCBI WGS metagenome assembly RCNC01 (sample SAMN09708231, study PRJNA481090) | Marine sediment metagenome, whole genome shotgun sequencing project. | biome: marine sediment; feature: ocean; material: sediment; isolation source: Sewage treatment plant 13A marine sediment (STP13A) ... | reverse complement strand
AGAATGTTGCAGCAGTGCTGAAAGATGAAGGACTGGTCTTGTTCCTCGAGATCACAGAGACTGTGCTCCCTGATAGCCGTCAGCAGGCTGTTACGATGTCGAGAGAGTTTGAGAGCTTCTGTATCTTTTTCCGACAGTGTTTTTGTCATTGTATCCCCTTGAAGTCGTCCTGAAAACTTTGTTCTTCTGGGCTCGTTAAAAGTAACCTACTCCGTCATTCCGGCCTCCATGGGAATGAGGAGAAATTAGCGAAATGAATTATTATGACACCATCTTGATCCAAAATCCTTTATTGTTACAGAGCAAACATTCTACTTTAATCAAAGTGACAAGGCTATTATGAAAAAAGGAAATCATCATAGAGGACGGGCCCTCGATTTTCGCAAAGTTAGACCGATGTTCGCAGTAAAGATAAGCAGGGCACCGCACCATCCGCTGAAAGCCAGGGACGGATCGGCAACCAGAAAAGGTCCTAAAATTGCGGCAAGTAGAATCCGACTCGATGAGATGATGGAACCTTCCACCGCGGTGACATAGAGAAAACCAAAGGTCAACAGATACTGTCCCAGTACTCCAACTGTCGAACAAGCAAAAAGAAAAAAGAATTCCTGGCTGTCCGGCCAGAAAATGTAGCGGCGCGTCGATGTGGGTCCCGACATGACAGCCGAATTCCAGACTGCTGCTCAGATGACTATCCGGCCCGTGCAAACTGTGCCGATGCAGCTTCAGGGGTTGCTTGTCCCCCGGCCACTGGGCCATATCCGAGACGATGGTATGGCTCAGATCGATCAGCTTCAAAAACGGCTCCACTAGGGTAGCGGTCATCCGGAATGAAAGGAATCCACTTGGATGTTCCGGCGCAGATCCCCGACTTCGAAATCCGAGGCGAAAACAATACGCTCGGCCGCGTCCAGAAGCCCCGCGACCTGGGCCTCTTCACCGGAAACCGCACCGATGGCCAGGAAACATCTTTGAATGAGATCGGCGGGCCCTACCTGGGCCACGGCCAGATCCTGGTTTTTCAGTTTTTGGATCAGGGCCCGCAACGGCCCCCTGCGGTCCTTGAGGGTACGGGCGGAGGTCATCACCAGATCCGCCGTCAGGGTGCCGGAAAAAATCCGTACATCGTCCACGTTCAGCCTCCCTGCCTCGTTCCGGCAAAGCTAAATGATATCAAGCGGATTGTCATGGGTGAATGCGGGTTTACCGGTCAGCCAGGCGGGTTTTACCATGAGCCCATGGCTGTCGTGGACTTGTTTGTCCCTGGAATTCACCAAAGTCTTGCCTCCAAATCAGATAGAAATTGCCCCTGCCGGATAACTCTCCGTTGGGCCCAAAGCGATTCTGGCCCGATTCCTGCAACTAAATCCCTGTCATGATGATACTTCGCTACCAATTGACCGTCCATCCAGGCCGGAACGCAGGCGCCCTGCTGCTGGCCGCCTGCCTTCTTGCGGTTTGCACCGGTTGCCAGGAAAGGATCGACCGGCCCGGTTCCAGCCTGGAGGGCGCCACTCCCGCTGCCCCCCATCCGCTGGTGCAGCGGGACCTCGAGGCCATCGACCGGGGCGGCGTCATCCGTCTGATCACCCGCTACAATTCGAGCAGCTATTTCATTCACCGGGGGGGGCAAGCCGGCTTCGACTACGAAATGGTCTGGCGATTCGCCCGCGAGAGGGGTCTGACCGTGGAGGTCGTTATCCCCGAACCCGGCGAAGATCCCGTCACCTTGCTGAATTCCGGCAATGGCGACCTGGTCGGCGCGGGCCTGATTCCGGATGAAGATCTCGAGCGATGGGTCGACTGGACCCGCCCCACCAATTTCGTCCACAAAGTGGTCGTTCTGAACGCCGTTTCAAAGAGGACCACGGACATCCGCGGACTTGAGGGCCTGAAAGTCACCCTGCCCGCCAAGGATCCCTTCCGCGAAGAATTGCAGGACCTGAAAAGGAACCTGAAAGTCCAGTTCTTCGTGACCGACGGTCGGCCCGGCGACCAGGCCGAAGATCTGCTGGCCCAGGTCGACGCCGGCCTGTTGGAGGCCGCGGCCGTGGACGACAACATCGCCCGCAGCGCCCAGGCCTATCTGCCGAACCTGAAACTGGGCGTCCACCTCGGGGAACGCCGACCCACCGTGTGGCTGGTCCGGGACAACAGCCCCGACCTCAAGGCCGCTCTCAACCAGTTCCTCAAAGCCCATCTCAGCGTGGCGGAGACCGGCCGGGTCCGCCGCAGCAGGATGTATGGCACCATCTATGACCGGTACTTCGAAAATCCCCTGACCATCAAACAATTCCAGGAACCGGCCCACCGGCCCGACAAGAGCGGGGTCATTTCCGACTACGACGATTTGATCCGGACCAAGGCCGAAGCCCGGGGGTTCGACTGGCGGATGGTGGCCGCCCTGATCTACCAGGAGTCCGAATTCAACCCCCAGGCGCGCAGCAAGGCGGACGCCCGCGGCCTGATGCAGGTCCTGCCGCGGTTCGCCGGTGCCCAGACCGACAGTCTGTACATCCCGGACCCAAACCTGACTGCCGGCCTACGACTCCTCAAGGGCATGTACAACACCTACGCCTACATGGACTCCCTCGATCGGTGGCGATTCACCCTGGCGGAATACCATGCCGGCCATGGGCACGTCACCGATGCCCGGCGACTGGCCATCGAGATGGGACGCGACCCCAACCTCTGGGACGGATCGCTGAACGTCACCCTGCCCCGGCTGATGGACCGGAAATTCTTCAGCAAGACCCGGCATGGTTTCTACGGGGGTGCCAAAACGGTGGATTACGTGGAGGAAATCCTCAATCGGTACCGGATGTACACGCGGCTGGTGGACCGGCATCCCGAGCCGCAGATCGACCAGTTCCCCTTCGGTACGCCGGGCGGCGCGCTCGGCGACATCAGTTCCCTCCCCGACCTGGCGCGCCCGCCGAAGCCACAGTAACCGTCGCCTTTCCGATCGGCCATCCGGCTCAGATCACCATCAGGATTTCAGGGCATTCGGACAGAGCCACAAATAGGGCGTCCCGCTCGGCCTGGTCCTGGACCGTCAGGTTCAGGCTGAGGCTCACGTACTTGCCGCCCTTGCTGACGCGGGACTGGCCCAGTTCGAATTCTCGATCGCCGGAATCCCGGGCCAGGTGTCTGTCCAGGCATTCCCGGACAGCGGTCCGCATCGCCTCTTCATCAGGCCCAATGATCTTGTAACTCCAGGGACAGGGATATTCCACGACGGGTTTCTGCTGATCGGCTGCGGACATCCGGGCCTCCCACGTATCAAGGATTTCCACGAAGGGCCAGGTCATTGTCAGCCAATGGCGCCCTCACTTCAACTGCGGATGCCGGTTGGCCCCGGCGGGCGCCTGTGCTAGATTTCCTCCGTTGTTGAACCCATCCGATTGGAGCTGTCCCGTTTTGAGTCGCCGGATTCCAACCATTGCCCGCATTCTCCTGCCCGGCCTCCTGTTGTTGCTGGGAGTCGCCGAAAGTTTGGCGACATCTACCCGCATCAGCAGCCTGGGTGGATCGGGCGGTTTTTTCGAGGACGACAACAACGTCCTGCGCTGGTGCGGAAGCCTGATCGACTATCCCGACCTCGCCCTCATCGAAAGCGGACATTTCGACCTGACCAACGGATACGACGACGATTGGGGCAAGACCATCTCCGGCCCCGGCGGTGGAGTACACGTCCGTTTTGACCAGGCCGGACGCTGGGGCACCGGTGGCCTCTACTTCCATGGCCGGTCCGACGACAGTGATCCCGGCAGCCTGCATCGCAGCTATCTCGGCGGCAGCGTGACCGCCCTCTATGCCCGGGAAATCGGCGGCGTGTCCGCCGGCCTCTTCTACCGTCATGCCGCCGACACGGATTTCCAGTCCGTCGACCAGACCCCGATCCCGATCGAGTCCAGCTACGAGCGGTCGCGCGACGACATCGGGCTTGGGGTGCGGCTGGATCTCTCCGAGAAGGCCTACCTGGACCTGGCGGGAGACATCAGGCACATCGGCGACCGGGCCTACGGCTACGACCCCACGAATCTCGACTGGGACACGGGCACTTTCGGTTCCTGGAACAACTTCGGTTTGCGGGCCCGGGCCTTTGTCGGATTGAACAACCGGCTCGCGCTGGCACCCCTGTTGGAATACATCAGCGAAGATTTCACCGGCACATCCTTCGCCGGAGCCGGACTGTACCGGGAAACCTCCCACAACCAGGGATCGATGTTCCGTCTCGGGGCCGGCCTGAACTTTTTCGTGGACGCCGACAACCTGCTTCTGTTCTCCGGGGAATACCTCGACGGCAGGGTCGATCACGACATCAACAACCTTGATGGAGACCCCGACTATGCCTGGCGGGAGGACTATTCGGTGTTCCTGATGCGCCTGGCTTTCGAATCCCGCCTGGCCCACTGGATCACGGTCCGGGCCTCGACCGGGTATGAGCATTGGGACAACCGGGGCGATTTGAAATATCCTGAGTCGGGGGAGCACATCCCCCTGGGCCTGGGCGTGGGGCTGCACGTGGGCACCCTCGCGATGGATCTGGCCTTGACCGACCGGGAACCGCAGGGACTGTCGCGCTACAGCGCCGCCCTGCCTGCCGTCGAAAGTTCGACCTGGCTCTCGATCACCCTGAGTTACGGGTTCTGAGACGGGTCTTTGGAATATCGCCCGGAAATGTGGTAGTTTCCGGGGCATGATGTAGCATCCCTTTCCGCAAAGGAATTGACATGAGTAACAAGCCCCCGTTCACCGCCGACTTGGAGTCCGACAGCGTTCTGCACGCCCAGGTATGGCGTCTCGCCGGAAAGATGGTGGGAGGCAACTGCTGCTACGAATTCCTGGACACCGTGCGCAACAACGTCGGCAAAGGGCAGATCAATCCCATCCTCGACATGACCGGGGTCGCCTGGGCCAACAGCACCGGCGTCGGGGTCCTCGCCTCCATTTACAATTCCGCCAATGACGCCGGAGGCGCCCTGATCCTGGTGGGAACCACCGAACGCGTCAGTTCCGTCCTGAAGGTGATCAACCTGTGGCCCATGGTCACCCACGTCGACACCCTCGAAGAGGCCCGGAACCATCTGGGTGAGGCGTGACCCCCACTAGCGGCCCTCCTGCCGGAACTTTCCTCGCCGGCGGGTAAACGGATGCCCCCGCCCGTCCGTCCTCAGTTCTTGTAGTGAGGAGGACTGCGATGAGTGAAAACTATATCCATCAGGATGATCTCGACCTGGCCCGGGCCGCCACCGGTGGCGACGAAACTGCCTGGCGCCGTATCTACGACGAGACCAACCACCAACTCTACAATTTCCTTTGTTACCAGACCGGCGACCGGGACGCGGCCCGTGACCTTATGCAGGACACCTACGTGACCGCCCTGCGCCGGCTGGACACCTACCGCGGCCAGGGCACCCTGCTGAGCTGGCTGCGGTCCGTGGGATTGAGGAAGTGCCTGGATTGGCGTCGTCGCGCGTCCCTGAATATCCGCAAGCTGGCGACCTTCGCCCGCGAATACACCCCCCTTGCTGCAACCGGCGCGGAGGAGACGTTCCCCGGCCTGGGCGATGGCTTTCAGGCGGCATTGGACCGCCTGTCCCCCAGGCAACGGGCCGCGCTTCTCCTCCGCGAACTCGAGGACCAGCCGTTCGCCGAAATCGCCGCCGCCCTGGGCTGCGGCGAGGCGACGGCCCGGGTCCATTACCACCGGGCGTGCCGCAACATGAGGCAGTGGCTGGAAAACGGCGACGACCTCGTGTTCAACGGCAACGCGCAAGGAGCAGAATCATGAAACGCTTTTTGAAACACGATCGATATGAGCTCGGCGACCGGGACCGGGAATCCCTCTGGCACGAAATCCGTCGGGAGCTGAAACCCGGCGCGTCAGAACGGACGTCCTGGATGCCCTCTCTCCGGCCCACCCTGGTCGCGGTGACTACCGTGGCAACGCTGGCGGCGCTGGGCGTGTGGTGGATCGACTCCAACCAGACGGACAAGATCCAGGCTTCCCATCCCGGGCTGCTGGCCGAAGGTGCGGCCGAGCGGGTTCTTCAGACCGAGACCCCCGTTGAGGAAACCGCGCCCCTGGCCAGGGTCGAGACCGAGGTCCTGTCTGCCCGCAAGGTCGAGCCCGAAGCAAAAGAGGCCCCTCGGGGGACCCCGGGGAACCTGCATGAGGACGAATCCCGGCCTGTGAAACTGGCGACGGCTCCCCCACCCGCCCCTGCCGCCGGATCTACCGACATGGCGATGGAAAAGTCCGGCATCAGGGCCGCAGCCCAGGGCGGGGTTTCCCTAGCCGGGCGGATCGTCGACCAGGAGACCGGCGAAGGATTGGCCTACGCCAACGTTCTGATTCGCGGCACCACCCGGGGTGTGGCGGCGGACTCCAGCGGAACCTTCCGCCTGGACCATCTGCAGCCCGGCCAGGAGATCACCCTGGTCATCTCGATGCTGGGTTACGCCCAGTACGAGCAGGTCGTCACCGTTCCGCAGGACGGCCAGTTCGATTACGCCTTCAATCTGGAACCGGTGGTTGTCGGGACGCTGGAAGCTTTCGATGTGGCCGGCGTTGTCATGCGCCAAGGCGAACTTTACGTGAGAGGCGGCCGTTCCAGAGAAACCTCCATGAAAATCGACGGTGTGGCCAACAGCCCCAGTCCCGGCTTGGCCGAGGAAGCCCGTCGCCTGGCCAAAAATTCTGCTGACGGCACCTGGGGCAGCGGCTCCGTGACCGGCGGCACCAAGCCGCCCAACGACGAACAGGTCGAGCTGATGTACTTCGAACATGTCGGCGTCAACCCCTTCGTCGCCACCGAGGACGACGCGCTGTCGACCTTCGCGGTGGACGTCGACAACGCCTCGTGGACCGTGGCACGCAATTATCTGAGTCAGGGCATCATGCCGCCCAAGGACGCGATCCGGGTCGAGGAGTTCGTCAATGCGTTCGACCCCGGCTGGGAGAGGCACACCGACGAGACGTTCCGCCTGTACAGCGACGGCTCGCCCTCCCGCTTCGGCGCCGGCTACCACCTGCTGCGGGTCGGCGTGGTCGGACGGTCGGTCGAGGACAGGAACCGCAAGGCCGCCAACCTGATCTTCGTCATCGACATCTCCGGCAGCATGAACCGCGAGAACCGGCTGGGCGCCGTGAAGAAATCCCTGCGCATCCTGCTGGACGAACTCGGCGAAGGCGATCGGGTCGGGCTGGTGGTCTACGGTTCGCAGGGGGAAGTACGCCTGGAGCCCACGGACATCAGCCGCCGCGAAGTCATCCTGCAGGCCATCGACGGCCTGGTCAGCAACGGGTCGACCAACGTCTACGAGGGTCTGGATCTGGCCTACGGCCTGGCCCGCAAATATTACGAACCGGCCAAGGTCAACCGCCTGATCCTGTGCTCCGACGGCGTGGCCAACAACGGGGCGAGCACCGAGGCGGAAAAGATCCTGTCCCTGGTGCGCCGGTCCTCGGACGAAGGCATCACCATCTCGACCATCGGGTTCGGCATGGGCAACTACAACGATGTCATGATGGAAAAACTCGCCAACAAGGGCGACGGCAACTACTACTACGTGGACCGTCAGGATGAGGCCGAACGGGTGTTCCGCGAGAACCTCACCGGGTTGCTCCAGACCATCGCCCGCGAGGTGAAGGTGCAGGTCGAGTTCGACCCGGCCCGGGTCGACCGCTGGCGCCTGCTGGGCTACGAGAACCGCGACGTGGCCGACCGCGACTTCCGCAACGACGCCGTCGATGCGGGGGAAATCGGCGCGGGTCACCAGGTCACGGCGCTCTACGAGGTCAAGCTGGACCTGCCCGCCGGTGAAGCCTCCGACAACCCCGACCTGCGGTTGGGCACCATCCGGCTGCGTCATGAAGCCCCGACCCACGACACTGCCCGGGCTGGCCAGGTCGAGGAGATCGAACGGCCCATCCTGCTGGGCGATTCGGCCGCCGAATTCGCCGCCGCCACGGTCTGGATGCGGGCGCAGGTTGTAGCCGCCGAGTTCGCGGAGATCCTGCGCGGGAGCTACTGGGCCAAGGAAAGCAACCTGGCCGACCTGGTCCCCGTGGCCGACGGACTCGCCGCCGAAATGCCGGGCGACCCCCGTGTCCGTGACCTGGCCGATATGATTCGCCGGGCCGCGGACCTCCAAGCCGCCTCCGGCGCGGACAAGGAGGACTAGCCCGCGGTTGCCATTCGGGGCCGGCACTGGGATAATGCATCGCAACAATGCTTGACCCGGCCGGCCCCGCGTTCATGAAAGACCGGAGACTCCTTGCCCGTCACCATTTTTTCATCCCCGATTGAATTCGCCATAACATGCACGGTCCTAGTGATCGCCCAGGTCGTCTACGTGATGTTCGGATTCGGATCCGGGCTGATAGCGGTCGGCACCCTGGCCCTGGTCTTTCCCGAGATCAAGGACGTGGTGGTGCTTTTGTTGCTGGTGAATCTGCCGGCCGAGCTTTTCGTGACCTGGCGGTCGCGCCGGGAAATCCATTGGCGGCCGATCGCGGGGCTGGGCGTCGGCATCGTCGTGGGCATTCCCCTGGGGGCCTGGCTGTTGAGCCACACGGAACCCGGCATCATCCTGGAAATTCTGGGGTGGTTCCTGGTGGCGGTCGGCCTGATCTTCGTGAAACTTCCCCCTGGTGGGAACATCACCCCGCCGGCGGCGGCCGCTCCCCCGACCGGACTGCTCAGCGGGCTGCTGACCGGGCTGTTCGGCACCGGAGGTCCGCCGGTCATCATCTGGTACCACCTGGCGGCCGAGGGCAAGAGCGCCTTTCGCGCCCACCTGATGACCATCTTCCTGCTGATGACCTTGATCCGCGTGCCCAGCTACATCGCCAACGGACTGGTCACCGGCCCACGCCTGTGGTCATCCCTGCTGGTGCTGCCGGCGGTGCTGTTCGGGGCCTGGCTCGGCCACCGTCTTCATCTGCAGATTTCCGAGCGGACCTTTCGGCGGCTGGTCAGCCTGTTGCTGGCCGTCCTGGGCCTGGTGCTGCTGATCCGGAATTGACCCCTCAGAAGGCGAAGGCCGCCCCCAACTGAAAATGGGAAATCTTGGACCCCTCTTCCGGAATGAAGGACCCTTCGGGGGGTTCATCGGCCTTGGCGGCCACGGGATAGGTATTGTCCCTCAACAACTGTCCGACCAGGCCCTGGCTGAAACGGAAATCGACCGTCACCGGCCCCACGCCCACCGAGGCCCCCAGATGGACGTTGATGTCGGTGTTCTTGTAGCCCCATTCGAGATTGGCCTGACCGGGAAAATCGGACCAGGATTCATGGACCTTCAGCAGGATCGAGAATCCGGCATAGATCCGGGGTACGAATCCCAGGTCGGGAATCCGGGCTCCCATGAAAACGGCCGGTTGAAGGTAATGCAGGGTGACTTGCGCGTCTTCGGTGGTGAAGCCCTCGACGGGATCGGAAAAAAAGGTCGGCTGGCTGCCCACTTTCTGAAGATACTCCAGGCTGTAGGAGGCGTCGAACACCCGGCTTTTCATGGGGATGTCGTGGCCGACCCCCAGAAAAAAACCATCCCCATCATTTTTCAAACCCACGTCGGCATGGGTCCATCCCGCCGAAACCTGCACCGCCAATCCCGGCGTGGAAAACAGGGCAGCAAGCATCAACAGCAATCCGGAGACCAGCAGGGGACGGCGGGAACGGGACATGGCTTAGATTATCCTTTCAACCGTAGAAATTTCAGCGCACCAGGGAAACCGATTTTACGGTGGTGACCCCGTCCACCGTCAAGCGCGCATAATAGGCGCCCGAAGCTAGGTTGCGGCCGGCGTCATCCCGCCCGTTCCAGGGCACACCGTGAAGACCGGCCGATAGATCCGCAACCAAGAGTGCTCGCACCTTCCGCCCCGAGACATCGAAGACGTCGAGCTCCACGCGAGCGTCGGCCGGCAGACTGAATTGCAGATCGGTGGAAGGATTGAAGGGGTTGGGGACTGCACCCGAAAAAACCACCAAACGAGGCAGATCCGCTCCGGGTGCCGCACTGGTCGAGGACACGTGCAACAGCAGTGGCACCAGGAGTTCGGGCCGGACAGGGTCGGTGGAACTGATCGTCATGACCGCGACGTGGGTGTCGGGGGCCAGGTCGCCCGCGTCGAAATACACGACCGCAGCCACACTGGCGCCCGGCGCCACCTGCCCCTGGTCCGGAACCACGGTCGCCATGATGATCGGTCCGGGGCCCGATGAGTGTTTGAGGAGGTCGCCCACCGCGATGCTAAAATCGAGCGTCCAATCCCCCGTGTTGGAGAGGATGAAGGGCGCCGAAACGGTGTCCCCTTCGGCCACCGCCGCGGAAATAGCGGCCACATCCAGGGATATGGACGGGAACTGCTCCTCGCCTGTGGTCGGAAATTCGATGAAGTCCAGCCAAGCGGTGTCCTGGCCCTCGGCGTAGGCCTCATCCCGCTGGTAAATCCACGTGAAGGTATGATGGCCCCGGGGAATCAACTGGCGGTACGGGGACCAGTCCCGCTCCCCCGACCAGAATTCCATGACCTCTCCATCCAGGTAGAATACCAGGTTGTCGTAGAAGTATTCGGACGAGACCTTGCTCTGGAACTGGAGATAACTGTCGACGCGGACGAAGTAGTCGAGGGACAGGGCCGACCTTTGGTCGTTGCCGATCGACCCGGACCGCGCGCTGTAGTTCCCCTCGTACCGGGTGACGGAATCGATGGCCCAGGCCGCGTCCCCGCCTCCCATCCAGGGGAAGGAATAGAAGTTGGCCGACTCGAAGTCCTCGATGACCTGCTCCGGCAAATGGAAATCCAGGGTGAGGTCGGATGCGGGTTCCACCGAATGGTAATCGTAGCCCAGGTCCGGGGCCGATGCTTCCAGATCGTAGATCCGGCCCGGCGCCACCGGCAGGGTCAGGGCGTAGGTGCCCGACAAGTCCGTCGTCACCGGATACACCGGCTCATCGATCACTCTGACCGTCGCGGCGGAAACCGGCTGGCCATCGGGCCCGAACACCTGCCCGCCAATCACGGCGACCGGTTCGGGCGCCAGGGAAAGCTCATGGTGCGTCATTCCACCGGGAAGAATGGTGACCGCAAATTCCCCCTCGAAGTAGCCGAATCCCGAAACCGCAAAATGCGCCGGCCCCGCCAGCATGGTCAGGCTGAAGTCGCCGCCCGAGTCCGTCCGGGCGGTGTTGAAGCCGTCCGTCCTGGTGATACGAACCCCGGCCAGCGGCAGGCCGGTAACCAGATCGGTCACGTGCCCGGTCAGGGTGCCGGTTTCGGTCATGACCGCAATGACGGCGGCGTAAGCGTCCACGAACCCGTGGCCGTAATGGTTGTCCTGGCCGGGATCGCCCAGATCCAGGGCGGTACTCACCAGGATTTCCTTGATCGTGGTCACATCCACGTCCGGGTTGGCCTGGCGCATCAGGGCCACCACCCCGGCAATGTGGGGCCCGGACATGGAGGTTCCGCTCAGGACCCGGAAACCGCCGTCCGCCCTGGCGCTGTAGATGTCCTCTCCGGGAGCAACAATTTCGGGCTTGGTGGCGAAAGCGCCTCCGCAGCCCGAAGGTCCGCGGCTGGAAAAATAACTGACCAGGAATGGAGGAGCGGTGGCCGCCGATCCCACCGAAAAACAATTGTACGGAGAACTGGCGCGATCCGCGGGAGAACGGAGGGTCCCGGGATGGTGACCCTCGTTGCCCGCCGACCAGACGAGGACCACGCCGGCAGCCTCGCAGTTGTCGATGGCGTCCCACCACCGACTGTCGCAGTCGAAATATCCCTGCATGGCTTCCATGACGCCCCAGCTGTTCTGCACGACGTCGGGCACATCATCGGAGGTGGCCGGATCCCCGTCTGGATCCGCCATGAATTCGAGCGATGCCAGCATGGCGTTGTCCAACGGCCCCAGGCCGCCGCCGACGGTGTTGGCGGCGATCCACCGGGCCCCAGGCGCGACCCCGATGGTATCGGCGGGCGCCTGGCCCGTCAGGATGCCCATGACGTGGGTGCCGTGGCCCACCACATCGCGGTCGACGGGAAAGGAGGTGTCCCCCAGTCCGGACGCATCGATCCAGCATTCTTCGGGCGGGGCAAAATTTCCCCGCCAGCGGGCAGCCAGTGCGGGATGATGGCCGTCTACCCCAGTGTCCATGATCCCCACGATCGTGCCGGTGCCGTCGATGCCAAGTTCGTTCCACACCCGCGGCGCACCTGTCGCCTGGATATTGGGCGTCAGGCCGGCGCCCCCGCCGGCGACGAATTCCGGCAGCTGGCGCAAGCCGGGCAAGGGGGCGATCAGGGACACCACCAGGTCGGGTTCGACCCGGGCGACATCATCCCGGGCGGCGATCTCGCGGATGGCCGCGGGGGTGGCGGTCACCACCACGGCATTGACCAACCAGTGGGACACGTGGCCCACCACCTGGCCGGAAACGGATTTGGCCGCCAGTTCAGCCAGCAGTTCTGTTTGGGATTGAGCCGCGGATTCGCGCAGGGAATTGACCACCAAGCGGTGGCGATCGGGCCGGGCGGTCCTGGTCGCCCGCAGGTCGCGGTCCAGCGCGGGGATGTCCGCCTGCTGCCGCAGGACCACCAGAACCTTGAGGGGATCATCAGGGGCCTGGTCCCGGAGCAGGAATTCCAGGCCGGGAGCGATGGTGCCCGCGGCGGCCGGGACGGCGCACAGGATCAGGGCCATCAGCATGAGCGTTGTTCGGGACATCATGGGCAAACCTCTGCCCTTCAACCTAGGGATTTCCCGCGGGCGGGAACAGACCCCGCCGTCATCAGGCGGGATTGCGGCGCAGGACCACCATGGTCACGTCATCCCCGATGGGCGCGTCGCCCCGGAACTCCTTCAACTCGCCCTGCAGCTTGTCGAACAGCCCGACCAGGTCGTTGCCGCGCTCGGCCACCAGGAGTTTTTCGAAGTTGTCCTCACCGTATTCCTCGTCGTCCAAGTCCTGGGTTTCGGGGATGCCGTCGCTGTACAGGGTGACCAGGTCTCCGGGTGCCAGAGTCATCTCGCCGGTCTTGTAGGGGGATTCCTCGATGATCCCCACGGGCATGCCCGTCGGCATCAGGGTTTCCACCGAACCGTCGGCGCGGATCAAAAACGGCGGATTATGACCGGCGTTCACGTAGGTTACGTGGCCGGTGGCGGGATCGAGGTAACCCAGGAAGAATGTGGTGAACCGGACGGTGTCCGTGGAGTGGAACACCTGCTTGTTGAGCTTGGTGATCAGGGCTTCGGGGTCCCACTGCTGGTCGACCATGAAGCGCGTCAGGGACAGGATGTGCGACACCAGCAGGGCCGCCCCCAGTCCCTTGCCCACCACGTCGCCGATCAAAAACGCGTAGCGGCCATCGTCCATCATGGCGGCGTCGTAGAGGTCCCCGCCGACGGAGAAGCAAGGCTCCAGCCGGGCGATCAGATCGTATCCTTCACACGGGGGCAGGGCCGAGGGCAGGATGTTCTCGAGGATCCCGCTCGCGGCGGCCAGCTGGGCGTCCTGGAATTGTTTTTCCTTCTGGAGCTCATGGTAACGCGCATGGGTGATGGCCACGGCGATCACGTTGGCCAGCAGGGTGAACGCCGCCAGCTGATCCTTGGAGAACCGTTTGCCCGCCCGTGAATCGTCGGCGTACAGGAGCCCGATGACCTCCTCGTTGTCGAACAGAGGCACGGCGATGGCCGACCGGATTCCCTGGGAAACCATGCTCATCATACCGCCGAAACCAGGATCGTTCAGGGGGTCCGAGGTGAGGAAGGATTTCTTCTCGGCCAGCACCTGCTGCATCATGGTCCGGCTCAGGGCCAGACTGTCGGCGGGACGGTGTCCCTTGAGACGGGAGGCCTTGGTCACCGGTTCCTCCACGCCCTTTTCCAGCAGCAGGATGAAGATCCGTTCCGGTTCCAGCAGGGCCGTTTCGACCAGGTCCAGGATGGGCTCGAACATTTCCTCGGGAGCGCGGGGAATCGTTAAGAGATCGCCCGCGTCGGCCAGCACCCTAAACAGGAGCGACTGGAGGTCGCGCTTGTCTTCGCGGTCCTTGCGCACCTCGTCCCAGCTCAGCTCGTGGCTGGGAATCATGGTCACCGACTCGTTGAACATGGACAGTCCGGCCCCCGCGGCGCCGGGACCTTCGACCCGGAAGGTGATGTTGGCCACCTCGATCACGTCGCCGGCCCGGATGGCCGTGGGATCGGCCACCTTGGCGCCGTTGAGAATCGTGCCGTTGTGGCTGCCGAGGTCGCGCACCGTCGCCACGCTTCCGTTGACCGTTATTTCCGCGTGACGCCGCGACACGCTGGGCTGCACCAGTTTCAGGGCCGCGTCGTCCGCCCGCCCGATCAGGTGGATGCCCTCTTCCAGCGAGTGGCGCAGTTCCTGGTTGTCGACCATGCCTATCAGTGTCAGATCCACGATATCCCTCTAGTTCCTTTGGTTTGATTTCAGCAGCCCCTGCCAACCGGTGATCAGGGACATCGTCGAATTGCCCCTGCTGAGAGCTGTCTTCAGGATCAGCAGGCTGCCATCGGTTCCGTCTTCACTATAACTGGGCACGTTGCCCACTTCCAGTCCCTGGGTCAGGGTAATGGTACGACCGAACCTGATACCCTCTTCGGAAATGCTGATTTCCGCCGCCAGAAGATCCCCGCTGGCTGACATGTAATAGAGCCGCTTCCCGCTGGCCGCCCAGACGGGATAGAGCCCGCCCTCGGAGGACACTCGCCAGCGGCCGCCGCCCGCAGGAATCGATTCGACGAACACCTCCGCATTGCCCGTTTCGTTGGAAGAGTAGGCCAACCAGCGGCTGTCCGGAGAAAAATTTGGCGCCTCATGGTTATAGGAGGCCCCCCTGTATTTCCGGGGCCCTCCCTCGGATTCCAGGTCAAACAACCCGATGGAAGAAAATCCCGTCGAGTCGATTTCAACATAACTGATCATGGACCCATCCGGGGACCAATCGGTGACGTAACAGTCGTTTTCGGATTCGAACAGCAATTCCGGGGCGCCAGCCCCGGACAGGGGTTTCACGAAGATGCTGGAGTGTCCGAAGACATCCCCGGAAAAGGCCACCCGTTTCCCGTCCGCCGACCAGACCGGCCCCAGTTCGGTTTCGGGTTCAAAGGTCAGCCGGGTCAGGAGGTTGCGCTCGATCTCAAAAATCCAGATGTCGAACGTGCCGGCCTGCTGGTCCGGCAAGGCCAGGGCCACCAGCTTTCCGTCGGGAGAGATCGTATTGCCGTAGGTCAACAGGGGCTCGCCCAGCTCTCGGGGATCTTTTCCGTCCCTGTCGATCTTGTACATTCGTGAATTCCCGAATCCGCCCCCTCCGGAGGCATAGGCCAGAACACCGCTGTCAATGGCGTGCACCACGCTCAGATGGGCCGCAGGCAGGGCCAGGACGTCATCGCAGACCGGGCGGGCCGGCCCCGTGAAATCCATGGTCGCCAGGGAGAATGGCCGCGCCATCAGGATGTTGTCGTGGACGGTCAGGATTTGCCCCCCTGCGAGAAACGCCGACGATTGGCAGGGCATGAGGTCCCTGGATTCCGTCCCGTCGATGCTGGCCAGGCGCAGAATGCTGTCCACGCGTCCGTCCCCTCCTCCGGCCCGGCTGACGGCGATATAAAGGAAATGCGTCCCTCCCGGCAGCCAAACCGGGAAACGATGGGAACGGATGCCCTCATCCGCCCTGAGATCGGAGACCGGTTCGGGCTTTCCGCCATCGGACGAAACCCGGTGAATGGGCGAAATGTGATTGGGGCTGAACAGAATGGTCCCATCCTCAGCCCAGGATCCGCCTTTCGCATTATCGGCCTTGCAGATGGTCACCACCGGCCCCCCGGCGACCTCAACCCGCTCCAGATTACCCGTATCGGTAAAAAAGCCCACGGTTCGACTGTCGGGCGACCAGAAATGATAGCAGGCTGTCCCGGTACCAGGAATCAAGCGGGGCTCGGGATCGTCCAGGGCCCGGACATAAAGATTGTTCACCCCGCCCGAATCGGAGGCGGTGAACGCCAGATATCGGCCATCGGGAGAAATCTTGACGGGACCCGGAGAAGCCGGATTCAGATCGAGGCTGAGCCCGTTGGGCAGGTTGATCGAGGATCGAGTCACCGGCACCGCGGCAGGCTTGGGTCCGATCAAGCCCGTGAAACCGAGATAACCCACCGCCGCCAGGGCCAGCCCCAGCGCGGCGGCCACCAGCCAGGGAACCCTGCTCGACTTGGCCGAGTACTCGGGCAGATCGAGGTTCTTCAATCCTTCGGTCGACAGTCCCAGGACCGAGACGCCCGATCCTTCAAGGGCCACCCTAGCTTCGCCTATGTCGCGCAGCCGGTGCTGCGGATCCTTGACCAGGCAGCGCTGGCAGATCTGCACCAGCAGCCCGGAAGTCTCCTCGGGAATGGCGTCCCAGTCCGGTTCCTTGTGCAGGATGGCTGCCAGGGTGTCAGTCGCCGTTTCACCCTCGAACAGCCGGCTGCCCGTCAGCATTTCGTAGAGGATGACCCCGAAGGCCCAGATGTCGCTGCGGCGATCGACCTCGTAGCCGCGCGCCTGCTCGGGGCTCATGTAGGCCGCCGTTCCCAGCACCGTGCCCGCCCCGGTCAGGGCCTGGGTGATGGTGGCGTTGAAGGTCGATCCGTTCCCGGTTTTGTCGGAGGTCTCCGCCGAAAAGGCCCGGGCCAGCCCAAAGTCCAGGATCTTCACCTGGCCATCCCCCGCGACCTTGACGTTGGCCGGCTTGAGGTCCCGATGGACAATGCCGTTCTCATGGGCGTACTCCATGCCCTTGGCCAATTGGCGGGTGATCTTTTCGATTTCGTTCTGGGGCAGGGGACCGCCCAGCAGCCGCGTGCTGAGGTCCTCGCCCAGCGCCAGCTCCATGGCCAGGACCGGTTGGCCGTCGATATCTTCCAGCCCGTAGATGGCGGCGATGTTCTGGTGCTGCAGCGAAGCCAGCACCCGGGCCTCGCGTTCGAAGCGCGCCAGGCGGTCGGGATCCTTGGAGAGCTCTACCGGCAGGATCTTCAGGGCGACATCCCGGCCCAGCTTGGTGTCCAGGCCCTTGTAGACCTCGCCCATGCCGCCACGGCCAATCAATTCGCTCACTTCATAGGGACCTATGGTCCGACCGATCATGGGCAGCTCCCGCCTGGAAGGAAAATTCTTAAAAAGGGGATTAAACCCCTCCATTTTAGTCGGATTTAAGGAGAACCGCAATCATGAACAATCAAAATCAAGGGCCCGTTAGGATTGGGTTGTGCCTTTGAGATTGTGTCCGGCCCATCTTTTGCGGTGGGCTGGACATGGTCAAAACAAAAGTCCCCAGAAATCCATGGACTCCGCCCTTCTGCCCTAACCCCAAGTGCAGATACCACAACAACTCCGGTGCCCCATGGCCTTACAAGAAGATTGGTTTTTTCAGAAGGCTATCC
>RCNC010003819.1_pt1 | contig 17478 bp, 18 predicted proteins | sample 2041301 | NCBI WGS metagenome assembly RCNC01 (sample SAMN09708231, study PRJNA481090) | Marine sediment metagenome, whole genome shotgun sequencing project. | biome: marine sediment; feature: ocean; material: sediment; isolation source: Sewage treatment plant 13A marine sediment (STP13A) ... | reverse complement strand
ACAGTCAGACGCAAGTGGAAGTGATGTGTTCCCTTTGCCGCCGCTTTCACCCAGCCTTGATCAAGAGGGGCGTGCAGCAATCGCCCTAGAGCCAGCTTTGATGACCTACCTTGATCGGCTCAAGCGCCGGACGTTTATACGCGAGTGGGAAAGCGCAATTATCCAAACACAGGACTAGAAAGCCATTCCTAAATCGTTATAGTTTCTTAAAAGTCAGAGGAGATTGTGATGAAAGCGATCAAAGGGCCGGGTTTATTTCTGGCACAATTTGCTGATGATGCGGCCCCTTTCAACACATGGGATGGTATCACCAAATGGGCCGCCGATTGTGGATACAAGGGCGTGCAAGTGCCCAGTTGGGACGCCCGTTTCATTGATCTGGCAAAGGCTGCGACCTCTCAAGACTACTGCGATGAGTTTAAGGGCCAAGCGGCGGCGAATGGCATAGAAGTCACGGAACTTTCCACCCATTTGCAAGGCCAGTTGGTCGCCGTGAACCCAGCCTATGACACCGCATTTGATGGGTTTGCAGCCCCCGAAGTCCAAGGCAATCCCAAAGCGCGCCAAGCATGGGCGGTTGATCAGGTTAAACTGGCTTTGTCCGCATCAAAGCATATGGGGCTGACAGAAATGGCGACGTTTTCGGGCGCGCTGGCATGGCCTTACGTCTATCCATGGCCGCAACGCCCGGAGGGCCTGATTGAGGCCGCATTTGACGAACTCGCTGCGCGTTGGCGTCCGATCCTTGATCATGCGGACGCATGCGGCGTTGATGTTTGCTATGAAATCCACCCCGGCGAAGACCTGCATGACGGCGTCACGTTCGAGATGTTCTTGGAGCGTTTGGACGGTCATGCGCGCTGCAACATGCTTTATGATCCGTCGCACTACGTGCTTCAGTGCCTTGATTATCTTGATAATATCGACATCTACAAAGACCGCATCAAGATGTTCCACGTCAAAGATGCAGAGTTCAACCCAACCGGTAGGCAGGGCGTTTATGGCGGGTATCAGTCTTGGGTGAACAGGGCTGGCCGGTTCCGCAGTTTGGGTGACGGGCAGGTCGATTTTGCAGCGATCTTTGCAAAGATGGCGGCCATTGATTTTGATGGCTGGGCAGTTGTTGAATGGGAATGTTGCCTCAAGCATCCGGAAGACGGCGCGCGCGAAGGTGCGCAATTCGTTAAGGATCACATTATCCGCGTCACAGATCGTGCATTTGACGATTTTGCAGGTGGCGACGTGGATCATGCTGCGAACCGCAAGATGTTGGGGATTTAGGCAATGAGCGACGGCAAACCAATTCGCCTTGGCATGGTGGGCGGCGGCAATGATGCGTTCATCGGTGGTGTGCACCGGATTGCGGCGCGCCTTGACGGACGCTTTCAATTGGTTGCGGGCGCATTGTCATCGACACCAGATAAAGCCCAAGCCTCTGGGGCGGTATTGGGTCTTGATCCTGCGCGCATCTATGATGACTTCAAAGCTATGGCAATCCGCGAGGCACGCCTGAAAGACGGGATTGAGGCGGTCGCGATTGTGACACCGAACCACGTCCACTATGCGGCCGCGCGCGAGTTCCTGAAACGTGGCATCCATGTGATTTGCGACAAGCCTCTGACCTCAACACTAGCGGACGCCAAGAAACTTGTGAAAGCGGCGCAAGACAGCGACGCATTGTTCGTGCTGACCCACAATTACACGGGCTATCCGCTGATGCGGCAGGCCCGACAGATGATTGCCGAAGGAGTGCTGGGCAAAATTCGTGTCGTGCAGGTGGAGTATGCCCAAGATTGGCTAACCAAACCCGAAGATTTCAAACAAGCCGCTTGGCGCACTGACCCCGCAAGATCAGGCGCAGGTGGATCGACCGGTGACATTGGCACCCATGCTTTCAATCTGGCAAGCTTTGTCACAGGGTTGGACCTTGAAACGTTATCAGCGGATTTGCAGGCCTTTGTGAGTGGTCGGCAGCTTGACGACAATGCGCATGTGATGATGCGTTTTGCAGGCGGCGCGCGCGGTATGCTGTGGTGCAGTCAGGTCGCCCCCGGGAATGAAAACGGGTTGCGCTTGCGGGTTTACGGCGAAAACGGCGGGTTGGAGTGGGCGCAAGAAAACCCCAATCAGCTTTGGCACACACCGTACGGCGAACCCAAGCGCTTGCTGACACGCGGTGGTGCGGGAACTACTGACGCGGCCGCACGAGTGACGCGTATTCCAGCAGGCCACCCAGAGGGCTATCTTGAAGGCTTTGCGACGATCTACCGCGAGGCGGCGGATGCGATCACCGCCCACCGCGCAGGGCGTGATGTGCCCGCAGATGTGCTTTATCCAACCATCGATGACGGCCTTAAGGGTGTGCAATTCGTGGATGCCTGCGTGCGATCATCCAAGCGCGATGGTGCTTGGGTGAAACTAGCGTCCTAGGGTGCGGGCGATCTGCTCTGACAGTTGCATCAATGCGGTTGCCTGGGCCGCCGCGATGCTTGGCAACGACTGATCGGTCATCGGCACACTGATATCAAAGCTGTTGGCCGTGTTGCGGAAATCGATCCCGTCGCCGCCTACATAAAACTGCCCGGTTAGGTGGAACATACCATCTGCGCCCGACAGCATGCGTGCCACGCGCACATCAATTGATACGTCCGGCAGACCGACAAATGGCCACGGCTCTGGTCCGACATCAGTGTTCAGAATGTCGCTTAGGCTGCGTGTCAGGATCAGGGTAACCGCACGCGAAGGATCGTCGGCCCAAAACACATCGTCGTTGCTAGCGATCAATCCACCGGGTAATTCGCGCGCGACTTCTTCTGCGGCGGCATAAGACGGCAAAGATACGGTGCGGACCATTGCGCTGCCTACCAAGGGGCGCAGTTCCAAGGTTGAGGCTTGGGGCGTCATCGCGAGCCTGTCAATCGGGGCGGCACATGCGGCAAGTGATGTGAAAAGCGCAAAGCATAAGGTTCGGATCATCATCAGCGTCCTATCAGCAAGGAATTGGGGTTGCGTTGGATCGTGCGTGAAAGTGTCGTAACAGCGTCCGCTGCAGACTGGATGTCGCGCAAGGTCTGCAGTGTTTCGGCACTAAAGCGCGAGCGCACACTGTAGCTTTCGATCACGGTTTCTGTTTGTGCGACCAACCGGTTTGCGCGCTCTGACAAAGCGGGCAGGGTGGCTACAGCGTCTTCAATGGCCCGTGCCGCCTGATTAGCCGATGCGAGCGCTGCGTTGACGTTTTCGATCGCGCCACCAACGCGGACTTCGGCCAAAAACCCGCGCATTTCATCCAGCGCACCATTCAAGCTGGCAGGCAGGGCGATGGCATCATCGGTCCCGATAAAGCTGTCGATGGATGCAAGTGTATCGGTCGCATTCGCGATGAGCGCCTCGAATTCGAGGCTGTTGGCGCGGTTTGTCAGCTGCTCAATGTCAGCGGTAATCTGGGGCAGGTTGCGGGTCGCGATTTCGATGTTGTTGGCTGCTTGGGTCGCGATTTCAATGGCGCTGTCAAAGTCGCTGATCAGATTGACCTCGCTAGCTTCTGACAGCAATGCGTCAAGACCCGCGATGACTTCGCGCATGTCGCGCGGGATCGATTGGATATCCTCAGACGCAATAAGTGCACGTGTTTCATTGGCCAATGCCACCAACGATTCCGGTGTGGCGCGGATGGCGTCGTCATTTGCCAAACGCTCGATGCTGTCCATCAAGTCGATCGCGCCGTCCATCAATTCTTCGACGGGCAATGCATTGATGCGGGCCAATACCCCTTCGGCGGTGGCAGCAACGTCGGAGATTTCTGAATCCGTGATCGGGATCACCGGGAAATCACCCGATGTGAGGGTAACAATCGCAGGCAACGCATCCTTAACAGTGATCAATTCAACGAGCAAAGATCCCGCAAGGATGTTGCCTGTCACCATTCTTGCGCGCAAACCTTTGGCTACCAAATCGGACAATAACACAAGCGCATCATTGGCGCTGGCGCCTGCTTGCATGCCAAGGCGCGAGGGTTCAATCGACAGCACCGCTTGCAGCCTGACTGACGCGCTGTCACCTTCGCCGATGACAATAGCGCTCAGGTCACTGACCTCACCGACGCGGATACCTTGCAGGCGTACTTCTGATCCTTCGACCAAGCCGCTGACCGTTTCGTCAAACAAGACCGCAACTTCGAGGACTTCTGCGTTGGGATCGGTAAACAGACTGTCACGGGCGGATTGCTGGTCATCAAAAATATCAAAACGATGACCTTCGCCAATGGGCTGCCCGCCAGAGACGACCGTATCAAAAGCAATGCCACCTTCGATCAATGACGCAAGTGAACTCACATCAAGCGAGACCCCGCCAGTTCCAAACGACACGCTAAAACCAGAGGTGTCCCAAAAGCGCGTGCTCGTAGTGATGCGGCGGTCAAAGGGGCTTTCGACAAATGCATTCACGATGACTTGGCGTCCATTGAACGACAGTTGTGGTTCTTCAAGATAGCCGACCTCAATACCTTTGTGCAAAATTGGTGCACCAGCAGCTAGGCTGCCGCCGTCGTCAGCGCGCAAGACAATCGTTGTGCCGCGTTGGTTTGCGCGGGTCAGGTTTGGTGTCTCGAGGCCCGTAAATTCGTATTGGGCCACGTCCGCTTCGGTGTCCCAATTACCTTCAATGAATACGCCTGACAGGACCGTTTCAAGTCCGGTGATACCGCGCACGGACACATCTGGGCGCACGACCCAGAATTCGGCGTCATCATCAAGGTACGGGGCGACAGTTTTATCGATACGCGCATGTACCAAGACGTCTGAAAGACCATCGGCAAATTCGACGCCTTCAACTTCGCCCACGGTCACATCTCGGTATTTGATAGTGGTTTCACCCGCTTTGATACCGGACGCATTTTCAAAACTAATGGTCACAAGCGTCCCGCGGTCAGCGTAGTTCTGCCAAGCAGCCCCAAGCGACACACCCAAAGCAAGCAAAGGCACCAACCACACCAGAGACAAACGCTGTGTGATGCTCTTTTTTGCGGGCCTCACGTCAAACGGTGCGGGACCGTCAGATGGTGTATCGTTCATTGCGGCGTCCTGTCTGCGTCCCATATCAGCCGCGAGTCAAATGACTGCGCCGAGAGCATTGTGAAGATCACTGATAAAGCAAAGCTAACGGCAGCAATACCGGGATTAATAGTAGCGATGGTATCGAGTTGTACCAGTGCGGATAGAATTGCAACGACGAACACATCGATCATCGACCAGCGGCCGATGAATTCAACGGCTTCATAGGCTTTGTGCCGCCCATGTCTATTTTCACGTGATTTGCGTTGCACGCTGATCGCCAGATAGGTAATCGCCATAAATTTGCCCATCGGGATCACAACAGAGGCAACAAAGACAATCGTCGCAATCCCCCATGCGCCGTGCTCGGCGAGTTCGACGGCACCACCGATGATTGTACTTTCAGAGCGTTCAACAAGGGTTGAGGTCAAAAGCATCGGATAAAGGTTGGCTGGAATGTAGGCGATCATCCCAGCAATCAACCATGCCCAGACCTTTTGCAGGCTTTGCGTATCACGGCTGCGCAGGGTCCCTTCGCAGCGATCACAGATAGCTGTTCCCAAAGCATGCACTTGCCCACAGCGTTGGCACGCTACAAGCCCTGCATCGCGCGCCGAGATTATTGTTTGGCCGAGTCCAGCGCTTCCCAAATTGAATACCTACAAATCAGTTGATCTTTGAGGACAGTGATCACCACCACCCCCGCGAAGGCCCAAAAAGCAGGGCCAATTGTAACGACTGCGAGGCCCGCCACTTTGATAAGCGCCACCGTGACGCCGACGATGAAAATCTCGGCCATGCTCCATGGGCGCAAGCGTTCAGCGAGGGCAAATGCCGTGCGTGCGCCGTTGCGTGGGCTTTTTTCGCGTACCAGTGGTCCAAGCGCATAGATAAGCGCAGACAATCGCATTAGCGGAATGATGACGATAAAGAACGCAACCGCTACGGCGAGCGGGAAGGCATAACCGTCGTTAAAGGCCAAGACAGCATCGATAACCGAAGTGGCATTATGCAACCCACCTGCGTCGAGCGTCAAAAACGGAAAGCTGACAGCGGCTATCATCATCACGAACGCTGTCAGCGCCAAGCTTAAGACTTGGGCCATTGCAGCCGGTTGCGATGTCATCAAGACAATCCCGCACTGCTGACAATGCGCGCGTGCGCCATCAGGCAGGCTTTGAGCGCGGTGCAACGCGTCGCACTGCGGGCAAGCAACCAGATCATCAAGTGGTGGTAAGGGGGCGTTCACTGCGCGTATGCTCCTGCGGGGCCTTGCCCCAATCATTTAGCGACGTTATCGCGTAGCAAATAGATATGCTATGCCTGAGCACGCCACAACACAACTGACCGAGAACGCAATGACAAACACCATATTTCTGCCGCGACCAGCACCCATCATCCCTGTTGCCGGCAAGGATGGCTTTCCTGTGGGGCGTATTTTCTGTGTGGGGCGAAACTACGCAGATCATGCCGCCGAAATGGGCCACGAGGTTGACCGCGAAGCCCCGTTTTACTTTACCAAGTCAGCCCATGCGGTTTTGCTGTCTGGCCAAGATATGCCTTATCCGCCGCGCACTGCCGATCTGCATCACGAGATGGAGTTGGTGGTCGCAATCGGTGCCACCGCCAAGGACATCCCCGAGGATCAAGCGATGGATGTTGTCTTTGGTTATGGCTGTGGTCTGGATATGACCCGTCGTGATCTGCAGGCAGCTGCAAAGGCCAAACGGCGACCTTGGGATACTGGCAAGGATTTTGACAATGCCGCGATTATTGCACCTCTGACCCCTAAGGCGGATGCGGGCGACATCGGGCAACTCGAGATCAAATTATGCGTCAATGACGACGTGCGCCAGCGATCGACCCTTGATCAAATGGTTTGGTCGATCCCCGAGATTATTGCGGACCTTTCGACGCTTTATACACTGCACGCTGGCGACTTGATTATGACCGGAACCCCTGCGGGTGTGGGGCCAGTGGTGCAAGGTGACGTATTACGTGGCACAATTGGCGGTTTCGCCGAACTTGAAACGCGTATTGTCTGATTAACTCCGCCTTGCGCAACCGCGCGAACGACCCAACCCACACCCAGTCGCTGACTGATGGAGGACCACGATGACTACATCCCGCCGCACCCTGCTTGGGCTTTTGGCCGCAGCATGTCTGTCTACGACTGCTGCCGCGCAAGAGGTCACACTGCGCCTGCATCAGTTTTTGCCCGCCCAAGCGAATGTGCCCGCACATATCTTGGATGTCTGGGCCGACAGTGTTGAAGCGGACAGCAACGGGCGCATCAAAATCGACCGTTTTCCATCAATGCAATTGGGGGGATCGCCGCCACAACTGATCGATCAGGCAATTGACGGTGTGGCCGATATAATCTGGACCGTCGCAGGCTACTCTCCCGGGCGTTTCCCGCAACTAGAGGTCTTCGAACTGCCGTTCATTTCCCCCGACGCCGAAGCAACGTCGCGGGCTTATTGGGAACTGGCCGAAGCACGGATGATGGATACCGATTTTGCGGATTTCAAACCGCTTGGACTTTGGGTACATGGCCCGGGCGTGATCCACGCAAACCGGCCTATCACTGATGTGGCCGACCTACGCGGCTTGAAACTGCGCGCACCGTCACGGACGACAACGACGTTGTTTACCGCATTGGGGGCAACATCCGTAGGCATGCCCGTTCCAGCCGTGCCAGAATCTCTGTCGCGCGGTGTTATCGACGGCGCTGTGATTCCTTGGGAGGTTGCTCCGGCACTGAAAGTGCAAGAGTTGGTCACGTATCATACCGAATTCCCGGGTGACGCGCTTTATACTTTGGCGTTTATCTTCGCGATGAACCAAGACGCTTACGACGCGCTGCCCGCTGATCTACAGGCTGTGATCGACGCGAACTCAGGCCTTGAGTTTTCAGCCTTCGCAGGCCGCGTTCAGCAAGAATACGATGCACCCGGACGTGCCTTGGCTGCAGAGCGGGGCAACACGATCATTACACTGGACGAAGCCCAAGTCGCCGCATGGCGCGCGGCCAGCCAACCAACAATCGACAACTGGATTGCCGAGACCACAGCCGCAGGCCTAGACGGGCAGGGCATTTACGATGACGCGGTCGCCCTGATCGCTAAACATAACGCGGGCAACTAAGCGTTAATCGAGGACAGCACTTGCTGCACACAGCGATCCAAAAGCTCGCACAAGTCATGGCACTGCTCGGTGGGGCGGTGCTGTGTCTTTTGGTGCTTATGGTTTGTGTCAGCATCAGCGGTCGCGAGCTAAGTGATCTGGCTTACGGCGGTGCGCTGGGCGGGTTTGGTGACAGGTTGATTGCTTGGGGTGTCGGTCCGATTTTGGGTGACTTTGAACTGGTCGAAGCTGGCGTGGCTTTTGCGATCTTCGCCTTCCTGCCCCTTACACAGTTAAGCGGCGCACATGCCAAAGTGGATGTGTTCACCAGTGGTTTGGGCACAGGCGTCAACCGTGCACTGGCTACATTCTGGAGCATCGTGATGGCTGTGATCATCGTGCTTATCACATGGCGCTTGTGCGTCGGAATGCAGGACAAAATCCGCTATGGCGAGACGTCGTATCTAATCCAGTTCCCCATCTGGTGGGCATATGCGGCCAGTTTTGCGGCCGCAATTACCGCTAGCATTGTCAGTGTGTACTGTGCTGCGATGCGCGTGACCGGACGGCGCTATGACTGATCTTGCGCTGGGCTATCTGTCCTTTCCTGTACTGCTGCTTTTGATCTTTTTACGCGCGCCTATTGGCCTTGCGATGCTGCTTTGCGGTATTGGCGGGCTCTGGTTGGCGACCGACGGGACGACCGTTTTCATGGGGCGGTTGAAATCTGAAGTGTTCTCGACATTCTCAAGCTACAATTTGTCAATCATCCCGATGTTTCTGCTGATGGGGCAGTTCGCCACGCATTCAGGCATGTCGCGGTCGCTGTTTAAAGCTGCGGAAGCATGGTTGGGGCATCGCAAAGGCGGCATGGCAATGGCCGCCGTAGGGGCTTGCGCGGGCTTTGGTGCGATCTGCGGATCGTCTTTGGCGACAGCCGCGACCATGAGCAAAGTTGCCTTGCCTGAATTGCGCAAATACGGCTATTCGGGCGGGTTTTCGACGGCAACCTTGGCGGCAGGTGGCACTTTGGGCATCCTAATTCCGCCTTCTGTGATCTTGGTGATCTACGCAATTCTTACTGAACAAAACATCGCCAAACTTTTCGCGGCTGCCATCATCCCGGGCATTCTCGCGGCAATTGGTTATATGATCACAATCGCAATATATGTGCGGATCTACCCCGATCAGGCGGGCATCAAAGATCGGGTATCCTTGCCCGAACGGATCAAAGCAATGGGCGCGGTCTGGCCGGTTTTGTTGGTTTTTGGATTGGTGGTCGGCGGCATTTACAATGGCTGGTTCACGCCCACCGAAGGGGCAGCCGTCGGTGCAATGGGAACTGGACTGATTGCGTTCTTCTCGGGATCGCTCAACTGGGCGGTCTTTCGACAAAGCATATTCGAGACCGCAACCGGTACAGGCATGATCTTTTTCATTGTGCTGGGCGCTGCGTTCTACAATGGGTTTTTGGCGCTGACGCAAGTGCCGCAGGAACTGTCGGCATTCGTCACCGAACAAGGGTTCAGCCCGTGGACGGTCATTTTTACCTCATCCTTGGTTGCCTGATGGACAGCCTATCGATGATCTTGCTGACTGTGCCGATCTTTTGGCCGGTGATTTCGGGGCTTGATTACGGGATGACGACCGAAGAACTTGCGATCTGGTTCGGTATTCTTGTGCTGATCGTGGTTGAGGTCGGCCTGATCACACCGCCCGTTGGCATGAACCTGTTTGTTATCAACAGCATGGATAAAGAAACGCCGATGACTGCAACCTACAAAGCGGTGTTGTTCTTCGTCGGTTCTGACGTGGTGCGGGTATTCATTTTGTTGATGTTCCCCGCCATTACGCTGGTCTTCATCTAGGAATTTCGCGCAGGCTGCCCATTCAGGTCAAAGTCACACTGCAATGCGCGGTCGATCACCCGCTGGGCGTTAGGAATGTCATTCCCTTCGGCACGGCGAGTGGCCACGGCGGAGGAATGATTGAGGCTTAGCCAGCGTTGGATCAGGCGCGCGCGCAATTCGGGCATTGGCACATCAACACGGACGGACGCATCCCACAACTTTGCGAGTTCGGCCCAAGGGGCCTCATCGAACATCAGATAGTTGCCTTCGACAATGACCACGCGGGCCGCTGCCGGCACAGCGACGGCACCGGCAATCGCGATATCACGCGTGCGGTCAAACGTAGGGGCAAAGACTTCGTCACCTGATTTGAGCGCATGAACCATCCGCAAAAAACCCGGCGCATCAAAGGTCTCGGGCGCACCTTTGCGCGGACGCAAGCCGCGTGCATCTAAGATCGCATTATCAAGATGAAAGCCGTCCATTGGCACGACGGCCGTCTTGCGGCCTTGTGCATTCAGGCGGCGTGAAAGTTCGGTCGCCAATGTAGATTTGCCGCTGCCGGGTGCGCCAGCGATACCGACAAGATAGCGATCGCTGTCTTGCGCCAAGATATGCTCCGCCAATTTATTGACGTGATGGGTCAGTGTGCTCACGATATGTCCTGCCTGCCTGTGGGCTTTGCCCTGTTTTGACACTAGCCTAACCCCAGACGGAATTTTGCGCGATAGATTTCTGAAAGTATCTCAGACCTGCAACTGCATAGTGTGTCGTTTTCGCTATGACCCGTGGCAAACCGTGCCCGCTTCGCATAGTTTCAGGGAAACGCAGAACCAAAGGCAAGGCGCCAAACGAATGGCAAGAATTTTAAGCACTTGGCGGATATTGGTCGCCGTCTGGACGACAGCTGGCGAAAAGCACCTTGGCTTGATCGCTGCTGGCGTTGCGTTTTTCGGCATGTTCGGGATTTTCCCGGGCATTGCAGCGGTCATCGCAATTTTTGGATTGGTCGCCGATCCAGTGGTGATTGCTGAACAGCTTGCATTGATGGAAGGGATTATCCCGCCCGATGCATACGGCTTGATTTCAGTACAAATCAACCGCTTGATCCTTGCGCCCACGCAAGCACTGGGTTGGGCGACGGGTGTCTCGATCGCACTTGCACTTTGGTCATGCCGCGCAGGAGTAGGCGCGTTGATCGGCGGTTTGAACGCCATTGCGGGTCAGCGGATGCGCAATAGCATTTGGCAAATGGTGGTCGCGTTGATGCTGACGGTCGCCCTAGTATCGCTTGCCATTGTCGCCTTGACTGTTGTTGTGGTCGTGCCTATCGGGTTGGCTTTTATTCCTGTTGCGAATTCAACCGCTTGGCTGCTGGAAGGCATCCGCTGGGCAATCGCATTGGGTGTGTTGATGATGGGCCTTAGCCTGCTGTACCGCTTTGGTCCTGCAAGGATCGGAGGCCGGGGGCGCTGGGTCACCGTGGGCGCTGTTGTCGTTGTGATCTTGTGGGTCGCGGCATCCGCAGGCTTGTCTTACTACCTGACCAATTTTGCCAGCTACAACGAAGTTTACGGATCAATCGGTGCTGTGATCGGCTTGCTGCTATGGCTCTATGTCAGCGCCTATCTGATTTTGTTGGGCGCCGCCTTGAACGTCGAAGTGCATGGTGGCGGACTGCCACCCGAGGCCCAGCAAGACACAACCTACATTTAGGATCACGTCACGCGCGACACCTGCTTGTAGACCGGATCATCCCACAGCTTGTTGGTCATCACATCAGCAATAACCTGCACCGCGCGGTCCACGTCGTCTGCGTCAATAAAGAGCGGCGTAAAGCCAAAGCGCATGATATCGGGTGCGCGAAAATCACCGATAAGATTGCGCGCGATACAAGCCTGCATCGCTGCGTACCCGTTTTCAAACGCAAATGACACTTGGCTACCGCGTTTGTGCGGGTCGCGCGGGCTGGCAAGGGTCAGCATCGGGCAGGCGGCTTCGACCCCTACGATAAACCGCTCGGTTAATGTGATCGAGGCATCGCGCAAAGCCTGCATATCGACCGCGTCCCAGATGTTCAGCGCGCTATCAAGAGCCGCCATCTGGAGAACGGAAGGTGTGCCCACGCGCATCCGTTCGATCCCTGTTCCGGGGCGGTAATCAAGATCAAATGCAAAGGGTGCTTGATGCCCCAACCATCCCGAAAGTGCTGGTTGGCAGGTGTCGATGTGGCGAGGGGCGACATAGATAAACGCAGGCGCGCCGGGGCCTGCATTCAGGTATTTATACGTGCAACCAACGGCGAAATCCGCGTTGCAGCCTTTCACATCAACCGCCAATGCACCCGCAGTATGGGCCAAATCCCAGACCGTTACGGCACCAGCGGCTTGTGCTTTGGCAGTTAGCGCTGCCATGTCATGCAAGCGTCCGGTCCGGTAATCGACTTGGGTCAGCATCAGCACAGCCAGGTCATCGTTGATATGATCCGCGACATCTTCGAGGGCGACCACGCGCAATTCAAGCCCGCGTCCAAGCGATTTGATAAGCCCTTCAGCCATGTAAATGTCGGATGGGAAATTGCCGCTGTCGGTCAGAATAACCTTGCGGTCCGGCACCAAATCAATCGCCGCAGCAAGTGCTTGATAAACTTTGATCGACAACGTGTCACCCAGCACAACATGACCTTGCTCGGCCCCGATCAAGCGCCCGATCCGGTCGCCATATTCCGTAGGCTGCGCCATCCAGCCTGCACGGTTCCATCCAGTGATAACCTTTTCGCCCCATTCGGCGGTGACGGCTTGGGCGACGCGGGCGGCGGTGGCCTTGGGCAATGGCCCAAGCGAATTGCCATCTAGATAAATCATACCCTCGGGCAGGTGAAACATGGCTTTTGTTGCGGCGAAATCAGTCATATCGGGTCCTTAGATATTCAAAAACAGTGCGATCAGGGCAAGGCTTGCAGGAATGGTTTGGGCAAATAATGCGGCCTTTGTCGCAGTCATCGCGCCGTAAATGCCCGCAACCACAACGCAAAGCAGCAGGAAGCTAACCATCGGTCCACCAGCACTGCCCCAGATCAAGCCAAAGATCAGGCCCGCAGACAAGAACCCGTTATAAAGCCCCTGATTGGCTGCCAGAACCCGCGTTTCAGTTGCAAATTCAGGGGTTAGCCCAAAAACACGCCGCGCGCGCGGCCCTTCCCACAAGAACATTTCTAGCACCAGAAAATAGGCATGGATCAGTGCTACAAGCACGATCAGAATTGTCGCAATCATTTGATGTCTCCCTAGACTTGGCCGCCTGAAATTTCGATTGTTTGCCCGTTTACACTGCGCGCCCCGTCTGAGCAAAGCCAGAGTGCGGCCGCGGTAATTTCGTCTACTTCCAGCAGCGTTTGGTGTCGATTGCCCTTGGCCATTGCGGCCCTTGCGCCATCCTCGTCCACGTCAAAGCGTTTCATCAAACCGGGCAGTTGGTTGCGCACAATATCAGTGTCCACATACCCGGGGCAAAGCGCGTTAAACGTGATGGGGCGGCGCATGTATTCTTCGGATAGCCCACGGATCAACCCGATGACCCCGTGTTTGGTAACCGTGTAGGGAATCGCGTTTTTCAATCCGCGCACGCCCGCAATGGAACTGACGACGATCATGCGGGCAGGGGTGTCGGGGGCCAGCGTCGCCATCGCAGCCTGCACTGTCAAAAACACCCCATCAAGGTTGGTCGTCATCATTCTGCGCCATTGGGCCAATGTCGTGTTTTCAAACGGGCCGCCTTCGGCAATGCCTGCGTTTGCGACACAAATCTGAATCGGGCCACGGGCAGCGGCAGCACTTGCAATGCCGTCGCGCACCGATGCTTCATTGTCCACATCCATTACCAGTGGGTGCAGGCGCGGGTTGGTGGCAGCAAGGTCCGCAAGTTTATCCGCGCGCCGCCCTGTGATTGTGACCTCGGCACCTGCTGCGGCCAATGCAACCGCAATATCTGCGCCAATGCCCGTTCCACCGCCAGTGACTAGTGCGTGTTTGCCTGCATGTTCCATGATGATCCTTCCGTTAACCCATGCTAGCGGCACGGCAGGCATGGACAAGGACAAAGCAGGGGCGTTAAACCAAAGTTATGAAATGGATCGATATCCCTCCCGTCTGGCTTTTCCTCGCGCTCGTGATCACGTGGTGGATCGCGCAATTGCAACCAGCTGCCCTGTCTTTGGGCGGCCCTATCCCCAGTCTGCTGGGTGGTTTGTTGGTGGGTGGTGGTGTTGTGTTGATCCTGTTGGCCGCCGCCGAGATGCGCAAACAGCGCACAACAATAGTGCCGCATATGGAGGCCGCAAAGCTGGTCACCTCCGGAATCTAACCCGATTTATCTGGGTGATACGCTGGTCCTTGCTGGATTGGCGCTGCGTTGGGAAGCCCCCGTCGCGCTGCTGCTGGTTCCGCTGTTTATGGGCACCATCACACAGCGCTTTATCGTCCCCGAAGAAAACCGCCTGCGCGTGAAATTCCGGGCTGATTTTGCACGCTATTGTCAAAACACACGCCGTTGGGTGTGATTGTTAGGGCATGACATGAAATGTCATGATGCCATTCCCTTGTGAAATATTATTGCGCGCTATAATGCTTTGACTCTGCGTTAAGATAAATGGGGGATTTTCCGTGAAAATCGGTACACCAAAAGAAATATTTGAAGGCGAAAACCGGGTCGCGATGACTCCGGCCTCGGCAAAAGACCTGCAAAAGCTGGGTTATGACTGTGTGATCGAAACTGGCGCCGGTGCGGCAGCTGGTTTCAACGACAAAACCTACAAGGATGCGGGCGTCACAGTGGTGAAAACCGCAGCAGCCCTGTTCAAAGCGGCTGATGTCGTGGCCAAGGTGCGTCCGCCAGAGGACATCGAGATTAAGCGTTTGCGCGACGGCCAGACGCTGATTTCTTTCTTCTACCCTGCGCAGAACAAAGAATTGATGGCGGCCGCCAACGCCAAAGGCGCCACCGTGATCGCGATGGATATGGTGCCGCGCATCAGCCGCGCGCAGAAAATGGACGCATTGTCGTCTATGGCAAACATCGCTGGTTACCGCGCTGTGATCGAGGCAGGCAACAACTTTGGTCGTTTCTTTACGGGTCAGATTACGGCCGCCGGTAAGGTGCCACCTGCCAAGGTTTTGGTTGTCGGTGCTGGCGTTGCTGGACTTGCCGCAATCGGAACTGCGACATCATTGGGTGCGATTACTTACGCCTTTGATGTGCGTCCCGAAGTGGCCGAGCAAGTTCAATCCATGGGTGCTGAATTCGTATTCCTTGATTTCGATGAAGAGCAGCAAGACGGTTCTGCCACAGGTGGTTATGCGCCCGTTTCTTCGCCTGAATTTGCAGCCGCACAGTTGGCCAAGTTCCGCGAAATCGCACCTGACATCGATATCGTCATTACGACGGCATTGATCCCGGGCCGCGACGCACCAGAGCTTTGGACCAAAGACATGGTCGACGCGATGAAGCCCGGCTCAGTCATCATCGACCTTGCCGCGGAACGTGGCGGTAACTGCAAGCTGACTGTGATGGACGAAAAGGTTGTCACCGACAACGGCGTGACAATCATCGGCTACACCGACTTCCCAAGCCGGATGGCCGCACAGTCATCGACGCTTTATTCAACAAACATCCGTCACATGATAGCCGACCTGACCCCTGAAAAGGACGGTGTGCCAAATCACAACATGGACGACGACGTGATCCGTGGGGCAACTGCGACACATAAGGGCGAGATCACATTCCCGCCGCCACCGCCAAAGGTGGCTGCAATTGCAGCAGCTCCTAAGAAAGCGGCGGTAAAGGAACTGACCGCTGAAGAAAAACGTGCGGCTGAAACCGCAGCGTTTAAGGCGCAGACACGCAACCAAGTCACACTGTTAAGCATAGGTGCCGTCTTGTTGCTGGGTGTGGGTCTGGTCGCACCGGCCAGCTTTATGCAGCACTTTATCGTATTTGTGTTGTCGGTGTTCATCGGCTTCCAAGTCATCTGGGGCGTTGCACACAGCTTGCACACACCGCTTATGGCGATCACCAATGCGATTTCTTCGATCATCATCTTGGGCGCGCTGACGCAGATCGGATCAAGTTCGTCCTTGGTCGTGATCATTGCCGCCCTTGCGGTCTTTATGACTGGCATTAACATTTTCGGCGGTTTTCTTGTGACACGGCGCATGCTCGCCATGTTCCAGAAATCCTAAAGGGGTAGTAGAACAATGGAATTTGGTTTCACAACAGCGGCTTATGTCGTTTCAGCAGTTCTTATTATCCTAAGCTTGGGCGGTTTGTCCGGCCAAGAAAGCGCAAAGCGTGCCGTCTGGTACGGCATGGCAGGCATGGCATTGGCCGTTGCGGCCACGCTTGTCGGGCCGGGGTCAGGGTTCTGGCTCTTGTCGCTGATCTTGATCGCGGGTGGCGGTGCTATCGGGTACCAACTGGCCACAAAGGTCCAGATGACCCAAATGCCAGAGCTTGTGGCTGCGATGCATTCACTTGTTGGTCTGGCTGCGGTCTTTGTGGGCTTTATTGCCCACCTAGAACTGAACCGCGTCATGGGCATGGATGCTGCGGGCAAAGACGCACTTGAAGGATTTGCTGCTCTTTTGGCTAAGAAAACGGGCGTCGAGGTTGCGATCCTGCGGGTCGAACTGTTCTTGGGTATCTTTATCGGTGCGATCACCTTTACGGGTTCGGTCGTTGCTTACGGCAAGCTGGCTGGCAAACTAGACAGCTCTGCGACAAAACTCCCGGGTGGGCATTTGCTGAACGCCGGTGCAGCCGCGATTTCGCTGCTGTGTCTGGTTTGGTACTTTAACACCGGTGGGTTTGTGCCGTTGTTCTTTATGACGGTGGCCGCGTTGTTCATCGGGTATCACTTGATCATGGGCATCGGCGGCGCGGATATGCCCGTCGTTGTGTCGATGCTGAACAGCTACTCTGGCTGGGCTGCTGCGGCGATTGGTTTCTCGCTTGGCAACGATCTGATGATTGTTGTCGGCGCGCTTGTCGGATCGTCCGGTGCAATCTTGTCGTACATCATGTGTAAGGCCATGAACCGGTCCTTTGTGAGCGTGATCTTGGGCGGCTTTGGCGGCCCGCAGGGCGAACAGATGGCCGTAGAGGGTGAACAGATCGCTATTGACGCAGACGGCGTTGCAACAGCCTTGAACGAGGCGGACAGCGTCATCATCATCCCGGGTTACGGTATGGCCGTAGCACAAGCCCAACAAGCTGTGTCAGAGTTGGTGCGCAAGCTGCGCGCCCAAGGCAAGACCGTCCGCTTTGCGATCCATCCGGTTGCGGGGCGTTTGCCCGGCCACATGAACGTGCTGCTAGCCGAAGCCAAGGTGCCTTATGACATCGTGATGGAGATGGACGAGATCAACGACGACTTCCCGACAACGGACGTTGCTATC
>RCNC010001186.1_pt1 | contig 17478 bp, 14 predicted proteins | sample 2041301 | NCBI WGS metagenome assembly RCNC01 (sample SAMN09708231, study PRJNA481090) | Marine sediment metagenome, whole genome shotgun sequencing project. | biome: marine sediment; feature: ocean; material: sediment; isolation source: Sewage treatment plant 13A marine sediment (STP13A) ... | reverse complement strand
GCGGATCAAATTCATGCTGTAAAATGGCGCAATTGGAAAGGTGTTTTTAAAGGATTAGAAAAAGGTTACGGAACACCTGTGATGGAATACCCAATCCCAGTATTTTACGACTTATATACGGATCCGAGAGAAGAGAAGCCATATTCCAGAGAAGGACTGCAAGGAAATTCATGGGTTATCTCTCCGGTTCTAACGTCTTTAAAAGCGCACTTGAAGACATTAGAAGAAGAACCTCCAATCAAAGTAGGAACGGTTGATCCATATGTTCCAGCTCCAAAGAAATAGAATATTAATTGACGAAGTCATAGTGCACATTACAACTTCTTTCTGGAAGCCGTCCTTAAGTGTGGCTGTCGCAATTTTCATTACTGCCTCCAGCATCGCCTTTGCTGGGTCCGGTGATGGGCCACGATCTTTTCCGTTGTTACCGAAAGATATTAACCTTCTGACGGTTTATGCTCTAGGACAGAACGGCGATCAGCTGCTCGATCCTGGACAAAGAATTCCAGACGCAGACATTGATGCGTATATCGGCATATTGCAGTATACACGAACCTTCGACGTAAAAGGTCATCTCGGCGCAGCATTTGTAGCGGTACCATACGCGAACGTAGAAGGAACGGTGCCGTTTGACGGATCCCGAGATGATGTGTCAGCTTCAGATACCGGATTTGGTGGACTCATCTTAGGAGGCGTTCTCGGTATCGTTGGCTCACCTGCGCTCGCTGGCAAAGACTTTGTAGAGCATGATCCTGGATTTCAGCTCGGAGTAGTTGGAAAAATCTTTCTACCGACTGGCTCATATGACTCGGATGAAATTATTAGCGTCGGCTCAAATCGATTTGCTGGTCAGGTAGTGCTGCCGTTGACCTATTCATTCGGATCCTCAATGGCGGATCCGACGATGACGACTTTTGAGGTATTGCCGTCGGTAACCGTTTTTAGTGACAACACGGATCCCAGCGGCGATGCCGACACCACCGGTCAAAAACCGCTATTTTCTCTAGAATCGCATGCTACGCGAAACTTTAGTCGGACGATTTGGGTGTCGGTTGGTGGTATCTACAATTATGGCGGAGAAACTTCGACAGACGACGCTTGGAACGATGACCGTCGTGAGTCTCTGGGGCTGGGAGCTTCGGTAAGTTTTGCCGCGACTTCATCAACAACCATTAAACTTTCGTACGGCGAGACCGTCTGGCGTAATGATGACGGAATGGATGCGAAGCTTTTAAGATTCACCATAACATACGGATTTTAATAGATAATAGATTTTGACTAGATAACTCTAGAGCGGTATTGCGATGAAAATACTACATACAATAAATGAACAATTAGAAAATGGATTTACGAAAGGTGTATTTGATCACATAAGAAACTTACTTATAGGTGCCTTTCTGTTAGCTATTGGAACAGGTCAACTTATAGGACCAACTGACATGTTTTTTAGTATTACTCAAGGAAAGTATGCAGGCGTTGGTGTTATAGCAGTTGCACTTATCTTAATCGCAATAAATATTTACGATGGAATAAGGATGATCAGTAAGGCCCAGATGAATATATTGGTAACAATATCAACTGTTTTTATTTATCTATTTCTAACGTTTAAAGTCCTGGAAATGGCGTGGAATTTCAGACTACCATCTTTATCAATATAGAACTCAAGCTGGTGTGGGGAAGTAATAAAGTTTCATACTGAACGGTTGTTCGGACAGCCCATCAAGAATAATTATTACAGAGGGTAAACAGAATTTGTTACGTGGAGGAAAGTATTGTCTCCCACCGGCACATTCAAAAATGGAACAGTGTTTTTATTCGGTAGGACTGAAAGCTTACTCCAAGGTTCACAGGAAGAAGGTACTGATTAAGGAATTTATGAAATTAATAATATTTGATTTGGCAATTTTAACGTTAAGTTAACCGACAAGCTTCAGTGAGTCTGAACGACCGTAGGGAATGTTCTTAAACGACTGGTAATAAACATTATTTTATTGGTCTTTTGTTATCTTCTGCGTTTTTTACTTCTTCATCAGTATAAATAATTTCACCTCGTCCGCTATTGCCACCCCCTTTAGTAATTGGCATTACATAAGGTTTAATATTTTGTTGGCTGTAGTCAGAACCATGAAATATCCACCAAGATACTCGTCCGAATAATAGTCCAAAACCAAAACCAAAAGGTATAAGAACCAGAACTGTTGGCAAATCAAATGGGCTAAAAATCAAGCTCATTACAGGAGCTGAAATTAAACCAGCAAGACCACCATATATTGGCCTTTTTATTCCTGCTAGGCATGAAATGATAGCAAATATTATGACCTTATATATCATGGTTTATCAGTATGTTTTGTATAACAAGTAATTATGTAGAAACTACCAATCCTGCATTTTGTAATATTATACAGACAGATTGTGCGGTAGGCAATGTGAAAGATACCACCACAGTATCGGCAGTTACAGATTCAATATTTGCATTGGCAGGAAATCCTAGATGTACAGAAATAAGATTCTGCTTGGATAAATGGGAATCGGACGAGGCTTCGGTATAGCAATCTTTCATATCCAATAAGAGCCTAAATCGAATTAGTGAGAAAAAGTCAGGTTTTGGTATATTCGTCATTATGCGTAAAGCATTTAACGAGAAAATAACAGCCTCCAGCTAACTATGACCAATAAGAGCCTTCAAGCTATTGCCAGAGCTTTTCTACACTGTTCATTTCATTGCTTTATTTTCGTTATATGCGTTTCCGCAACGATAGACTGCTGGGCGGTTGAAAGAAAGGCTATCAACGCTAATGGGTTAGTGGCAACATACTATTATAAATTAGGTTCGATGCAACAGCCCCCCATCATCTTTTTTGGTGGGTCAAGCGGCGGAAATTTTTATGACAATTACCAAAACTATGCTGAAGATCTTGTAAATCTGGGCTACACCGTACTCAACCTTGCTTATTTTGACTATAACAGCAATGGCGAAATCCCCAATAAGTTACGTCATATTCCTCTTGAGTATTTCAAGAAGGCAATGGACTGGATGGAAGATCAACCCCAGACAAGTAAAGGAACGTTTGCAGTTGTTGGAAATAGTCGTGGGGGTGAAGCTGCTCTCTTACTGGCAATACAGTATCCCAAAATATCGACGGTTATTGCACTCGTTTCAAGTGCCTATGTAGGGGGGGTGCTTATGATAAAAAAAGAAAAGTCTCTGGCACTGCATGGACGTTAGAGGGCAAGGAAATTCCCTATGTGGACTACCAAAAGGCCGTTGCGAACTACAATCCTTGGTGGGAAGTGATTTACGCTGACGAAGAAATAATGCCATTCGCTATTCCCGTTGAAAACATGTCCGCTGCTGTCCTTTTACTTTCCGGAGAAAAAGACAAGATATGGCCATCAACAGAAATGTCGAAGAGAATTATTCAAAGGCTTGAGGATAACCAGTATGGCTTTCCATTCCAGCATATTTCTTACGATGCAGGTCATAATATCAGAGTAGAATGCTGGCCTGATTTACTTCAATTTATTAAACAGAACTATCCTGTCCGACAATAGACAAATTCAGTAAAAAATTGCTGATATACAATGGTTTATTATCATAGGGATTTCCCTTTGCTTAATAGGGCTACTGGCAATCTTAATTAATAGAAATATAGCAGTGGTTGATATGTTTCCTGTGAAGTTACCGTTTTCAGAAAGTCCAGATATCTCCTATTCGTTTTGAGGAAAAATTACGCAAAATTATAGCTTCAATTGTGAAGATATCTATGTTTAAGTTTGAGTTTCAATCAAGCTAAAAACTCATTTATATCAAACTTGTTATTGGAGGCAACAGTATGGCGTTATTTCTCGTTCAGCACGGGTTAAGTACACCCAAGGATATAGACCCAGAAAAGGGGCTTTCTGATTTTGGTAGAGAGGAGACAAACCGTATTGCTCAGGTTGCCAAAGGGTACAAAATTCCCGTTCAAAAGATTGTGCACTCAGGCAAGAAGCGGGCTGAACAGACAGCCGGTATATTTCATGAGACTTTAGCCCTGGACATTCCCATGAAAAAAATTTCCGGTATCAAGCCGATGGATGATGCTCAAAGCTTTGCTGCCACTATAAAGCCGAAGGAAAACTTGATGGTGATTGGCCATATGCCCTTCATGGAGCGACTCGTATCATTTCTAACCACAGGAACAGGAAATTGTCGAGTGTTCAAGTTTCAAAATTCTGGAATTGTATGCCTAGATATGGAGAGTGGGGAGGATAATGAGGCGGACTGGTTTATCAAGTGGACTCTAAATCCTAATATCTTCTAAATTGGATATCAGGTGGCAGGTTTTCGTATCGGGTTCTGGGATTCGAAGAGAGAGGAGTCATGTCAACATATCTATTAGTATCGATTCAATAAGTAGCTTCACAGGAAACACCTTTCGTTATGGGGATAGACAAAAAAGATTACCTTTGAATTGGCAATATTAAGTTCTACGCTTCGCTGCTGAAATTACCTGATCAGGAAACACCTTTCGTTTGAGCATAATTCAGCATTTATTAGCTTCGTTATGGCAATGTTAAGTTCAATGCTCAGTTGCTGAGAATACACTATCAGGAAACATCTAAACCGAGCGTATGCCTACAGCAGGTTAGCCTTACCTCATAACATCTCTACTTTCTAATTATAGATCGACGCGGAACAACATGATAGCAGAATTCATAAAATGAAAATCCTATATGGACAGTAAGCAGGGTTAGGTAGAGACGAGATCATTCCGATCTAGACTCTAACTGGCAATATCAACTTCTTGATTCTGCTACTCACCTAGACCAAACAAGCTGGCCAATCCATTCTTGACGACCGGGGCAATATTGAAACTGATCATCCACTCGGGACCGAAGGCATCAGCTTTTTCGACATAATAATTAGCTTCTACCGAAAGTTTCCACGGCCTGCCGTTCCATACAACTGTCTTACCCGTGTTGACCTGCAGTGGCACAGTCCATTGTTCACTCTCCCAATCGTAGGTGATGATTGGACCACTACCGACGCTCCATCCGCCTCCTGGTAGGTAGGTATAGAACGCCTGGATTGAAGTGATGTTTATCTTGTTTTCAGTCCATCCGGTAACATCCCATTGGTGATTTGGGAACAATCCTGCAACCCATTTAGGGCCCATTTTGCCGATAAGCAGTTCTGGCCCGAGAGTCCATTGACCAGACCCCAGATCATTTGTAGCAGTTGGAAGCGAGGTGATAAAGCCGTAAGCAAGCAATAGGCTGCTGTCGCTTAATTTAGGGGCATAGGCAAGATCAAAGGCGATATCGCCTAAACCCGTTTCTCCGCCAAACCCTCCCGTGTCAGCATCAAAGACCGGCTGATCAACAAGCAAGGGAACTGCAGGCCGCCAGAGAAGTTTATTACCGCTGTCAAATACAAAAGGAAGAGATGGTTGAAACAGCAGCGTATAGCTTGACTGATCGCCGGCATCAGGCAGGTCGCCATCGAACCAGCGGAACTGATTCTTAAAGGTCAAAGTAGCTACTGCGCTATTGGGGTTTGACAACTCGGCTGCCAGTTCTGCAGCGGAGGCCGTCGCCGCTCCGCCACTATCATCGATAGCTTCGGGTTCTCCGGAAGCGATGGCTGTACCGTTGACTACCTCGAATTGGGTCACCTTGCCTGAGACAACCTCACGGGCACGATACAGATTTTCGTTATCACTATTACGCTCAAATTGATAACAGGTTGTCACCCGTTCTGCGGTAACACAGACCTGATCATCGCCTTTTACCATCCAGGTCCTAGAAATCGAGGCCCCCCAGGCAAACAGTGTACCGGTGCCGTCAGGATTGTATTCTCCTCGACTCAGGTTTCCGTTAGGCAAAGCACGTTGCGCCTCCATGCCACTCATATAATTGCTCAGCGTATCTCTTCCGGTAACTGGTATCCACTCATTCGCTTGTGCTATTGGATTTGAAATTAGGAAAGACAGAGAGGCCAGAAAAAAAGAATTCAATGTCAGTAAGTTCAAGCATTTCTTCATCCACATGATTTGGCTCATATTATATCAATTATTAAAATTCTATAGTACAATACGCACTCGTAGACCGTATACCCATAGACTGTCGTCTTCCTGATTGAGAGCTGGGTCTTGTATGTATTGGAGCGATGGTGTAATTGCGAGTTCTTTAGTCAGTTGATATCGCCAGAACAATTCAGTTGTATATTGATCGTCGGCTCCTTCAAATGAAGTTTGATTAGGTTTACCCCAGTTGAACCCAAGGCCTATTACTCCACGCATGGGTACCGGCTGGTACCCGACCCCGACGGTTACCGATTTTTCAAGAAGGCTGCCACTGTCTTCGGTATAGCCGCCGCGAACAAAAGGCAGCCATTTATCACCTATCCATTTCTGCCAGGATGCATTTACTCCCCAGCCATCGGGTGTACCATTTGCCCTTTCGTCAATATGCCAATAGGTCAGATGAATATTATCAAAGTACAGTTTGTCTTGCTTTGGCGTAAAGCCGATCTCAACCCATTTAAAAAAGTCACTGTCATTTGCTACAGAGTCAAAACCTTGAAAAGGGTCGGTTGGATCCGCATTTGCGTCTGAAATTCCAGCCTGGATATATATTCTATCGGTGACCATACCACCGGTTGCAATCCCGAGTGTTGCATCATTGGGTAAATCCGCAGCTGCAGAACCGGTTGAAAAGACAAAGCTGTTAAATCCTGTCCATGGACTCGCCAGCAAGTATACATCGACGAAGTCCGTAACATCGAGGAAACCTGCAACAGCAGCCCACTTTCCTTCAGCAAAGTTCTGTTTCCAGTAGAGATTTGTTAAACGTGTCTGTTGATTACTGAAAGGTGGTTCAAACAATCCTACATAACCGCTCTCAAAGCCCAAATCACTCGGTGCGATATCGGAATATTTATGACGGTTCTCGATTTTCCAGTTCAAACTCCCTTTATTGGCACCACCTCGATTCACCAGATCCCAGTATCCGAAGAAACGAACCATGCCACCACTCGCCTGGTCTTCATCGGGGCTACCGCTTACTCCCAGAAAAAGAGCTGAATAATCGAGACTCCAGTTAAAACCAGTCTCTTCTGCAACCCTGTTTTTCCAATCATGGATAGGAGCCAGCAGCTTTGACTTGTAAAGTGGATTTGCCTCACGATCTATTGTGATCTGGTTTTCAACCTGATCAGTGGAAAGTCGGGGGATGATGTCGGTCTTTAAGGCGGTCGTGGATGCATGAGTTGCACAAGTAATAGCAAAAAATGCAATCGATAGTAATGCCGTACTGAGTAATTTCATGTTTTCTTTGGAATGGTGACTAAAGTAGTCGAAGAGCGCCTTTTCCTCCTCTCCCGACCACAGCATCGTTCGCCGCATCCAGGAGAGGAAATGAAGAGATAAGTATCTTACAACGTATTCTTATAAATTCTTCCGTCCTTCATAATCACCCGCATCGTCTCAATACCATCACGAGGTGGAGCATCAAACCATTTTTCGCTGCCCCCGATTACAGTTATATCTTCAAGTGGATTGCCATCAACCAACAAAAGGTCGGCATAGGCACCCTCTTCCACAACTCCCAGAGGGCCTTCAAAATACGGGTTGAGTACGTCACCCGAAAGAGCAACCATTTCACCATTAACCGATGTCATAGATTTAAGTGCAAAGTGATTTCCAAGAAATTTGGCACTCAGAAATATTTCGTGATCCGTCTGTTTTTTACAAGAATCGCCAAAACCAACACAATCTGCATTAAAACCAAATTTCGGTTGATACTTATTAACATTATCAATGAAATCTACAAAAGCCGCCTGTGCAGTAGCTGCTTTGCGGGCAGATGCAGGGCTTGAGCTTATGGCTTCAATTTTCCCTAATTCAGGAGAAAAGGCATGCATATTTGTGGTCATATATGCACCTTTTTCCTCCATCAATTTTGCAACATCACCATCAAACATGAAGGTGTGTTCAAGTGTCTTTACACCATTCTCTAGACATCGAATGATCGATTTTTTGCTATAGGCATGTGACATGACATAAGAGCCATACGCATCTGCAATTTCAACTGCTGCCTGGATTTCTTCTGCTGAATATGCGTCCAACTGCCATGGATCAAAAGCAGAAGCCACTCCGCCGCTTGACATGATCTTGATTTGTGTTGCACCCTGCATAAAATTCTGGCGTGCACCTGTTTTAATCATGTCAACACCATCTGCGGTAAAGGTCATACCCAGCCTGGATCCGGCTGAATTGGCACCATAAACAGTCTCGTTTGGGGTGGTAAAGTTCCTGAAGTCGGCATGGGAACCAGTTGGCCCGATAAATGCGCCTGCAGGATAGATACGTGGACCATCAACTATCCCAGCATCAATGCTTTTCTTAAGGCCCGCCCCCATGCCACCGGCATCACGCCAGGTCGTAAATCCTGACATCAGGGCCATCTTTGCCTTTGCTGCTGAACGAATAGCTAGCTCTTCCCAATTTCGGTTGTTTTCAATGTCGGCCAAAGACGTGCCGTTCATCTGCAAATGTCCATGCCCTTCAATGAGACCCGGCATTAGAGTACGTCCGTCACCGTCTATGATTTTTACTTTGACTTGTTTCTTCTCAGTCTTTGCATCATCAGTCTTAATGTTGATCGTATAGGTGTTGGAATCGTAACCGGAAGGGACGTGTATTTTCTTCACTCCACCACTTGTTACATCAAGTTCATAGGAACCAGAGGACGGGATATCTTCCGCTATCTTTTTAATGAGATTCCGGACCACCAGAACATCATAGCCCTCTTTCAGTGCCTCACTTTTTCCATCGAAGATATTGACGTTCTTAAAGAGCGTCACCTCAGACGGAATCTCGTCTTTCGCGTGAGTGAGTGTGGTAGCTGCTAGTATTGATGCAGCTGCAATGAAGATTGTCCATCTTTTCATTTTACTTTCTCCTTTTTGATTGTTTTACATGACGATTTTGCAGATAGATATTTTCGGTTTCATTGTTGTCTTGTGGTGTGAATATGAATTGCGGAATTATGCTCTACTTCCCTGATACGTTTTTCATTCGGGAAATACTCCACCTTCAACACACCATATTGAAGGTCATGCAATGTATTAAGAACTCCAAGTAATGCTGACTGATCAATCAGTTTTCCTCGTAGTGTGGATAGAGGTCTCCGTTCCCCCCCACCAGTTATTGTAATACTCATATCCGACAGACGTTCGGACCAGCTAATATCGAGTTTGCCCTGGACAACAATCTGGTAATCAGCCGGATATAAAATCTCTACCTGTTGTTTGTGTTGTTTTTTATCCTGATTATTTGATTCCATACAAAACAGTATAGGAATTAGTCCTTTTAACTACAATGGTCCGAAAAGGTGTAAAAAAGGTGTAGATGCGACAGAAGGAGTGGCGAGATACTACGGAATAATAATTTTGAGAGACAATGCCTTGCTTACCGCTTCACGGCGGTTATTAACTTGGAATTTGTGGTAGATATTTGCTGTATGTCGTTTCACCGTACTGTATGAGACGAATAACCTGTCAGCTATTTCCTGGTTACTTAATCTCTGGTGAAGTAATGATATGATCTCAAATTCGCGGTCAGTCAGGTGGGCTGATTTCGCTTCTTCAGCTTGAGATACTGAGATATCACTGTTTGAAAGGGGAAATGCTGCGAGGAGGTTTTCGGCATAATCAGCGAAAGGCATACAAGAGGAAAAGTTGGTCAGTAGAGCTGACATATCTTCACCAAGATCGACAAAGGTGCGGACAAACCCTCGTGGTTTTGCAAGTACAAATGCCTCCGTTAACCTTTCAATTGCCTGATCCAGGCTCCCGCGCTTGAAATTAAGCAAAGCCTGTAAAGCTAAAACTCTGATTAAGAACTGGACATTGTGGATCTGGGTATAATACTCTTCGAGTTCGTCAAGAAAGGTTTCAGCCTTACCAAAACTCTCCATAGTACCTTCAGCAAGCCATACTTTAACCAAGGTAATTCGTGGAGTGTAAAACCGTAAAGCCGGTCGCAATGGGTAAGGGTCGTAGTTCTTACTCCATTCGATAGCTTCGTGCACTAAGCCAATTCTCAAGCCAATGTCAGCCTCAAATGCTTTCGCAACGCCTAACATATAAGGGTTATTAATAGTCAGAGCAAAAGAAACAACCTCATCGGTTACAGAACTCGCCTCATCCCGCAACCCTTTCTCTAAATACACATAGGCAAGGGCAAATGCGCTATGGATGTAGTTATGTCTGTTAACAAGTTTGAGTGGTTTATCAATTTTAACAATTTTTGATAAATGCGAAAAAGCCGACTCAACATCATTTATTTCATAGGCAGCGACTCCAAGAAAGAAATGTCCATGAGCAATTGTTTCTAATAGGTGGGCTGCCTGGCCGATTTCCAAGTATTTTGAAGTTATCTGTTGCAGGTTCTTCATTGCACCATCAATCAAATATATGAAACAAAGAGCACTAAGCAACCTGGCATGATAGGTGTTATTTTCGGTTTGATTCGACCTCAGTGCTCCTAGCACTAAGTCTTGCCCATTGATGAAATCCCCCTTCATCTGCATTGCCAAGGCTTGCATGATTATGCCAAAACCTCTCTCACTTCCAAATTCAATAGGCAGATAGTCAAGCGATGTTGTCGCCTGTTCCAATGCTGTCTGACCTTCTGTAGCAAGATAGCTTTGCAAGCTCCTCAGAGCCAGTAATTCACCCCACAACTTGCTGCCTTGAGGATAATTTTGGACTGATGCATTCATAAGGGATTCAATGATGTCGAGCACAGAAATCATTTCTGGAAATCCTATCAACGACCATGCCTCTATCATCAGTATTTCAGGTTCACTCTGGATAATATCTACAGGAAGCATTTGGATTAACCGACGCAACCGGTGCCACACCTCCTTTTCCATATAATTACTTCTGTTATGTGCAACTAGAGATATCCCAAAACAGTGATTTTCCGTTTTAAGAGCATGATGCATTGCCTCCTCAACATAATCATGCTCACTGAACCAGATAAAAGCTCGCTCGTGAAGACCACGAATCTCTTCTGCAGAAAACCGCTTTTCGAGAGCAAACTTCAACAGATCTTGGAAGAGATGATGATACCTGAACCATTCCAGTCGCTCATCTAGTGGTATGCTGAAAAGGTTTGATGTTTGAAGTTTTTCTAAAAAAACAGTCCCGTCAAACTCAGTATGCTCACAAAGTTGTGTACATAGTGATGCAGACATTCTGTTTAAAATAGATGTTTTAACAAGATACTCTCTCATGCCAGGTGATTGTTGAGATAGCACCTCAGACATGAGATAGTCACGTGTATCTCGAGAGTCTCCCTTCATTTCTCTAATGAAACCTTTTACATCAATACGGCGGCCCAGACCAAGCAATACCATACGGGTTCCAGCTGGCCAACCTTCTAGTTTCCTATGAAATTGCAAACAATCATCATCTGTAATTTCTTCTGTAATAGTTTTGTTGAGAAATGATCTGGTTTCTGGATACGAAAATTCCAAATCCTCTTGTCGGATCTCCACAAGGACTCCTTTTCCCCGGAGTCTTGTAAGATTGAAAGGAGGATCTCTTCTGGTAATGACAACAAGATTCAATGACGGAAGATCATATTCCAATAGGAGGTTCAGAATGTGGTGAATATCAGGATCGTGAAGAAAGCCATAATCATCAAGTATAAGATGATAAGGTTCTTTTATTTCGGAGAGGTTGTTGATGAGTTCTTCTGCGATCTCATCTCTGGAGCACGGTATTGGGCTGCTTATCAACGTCTTAGTTTTAAGACATGAATTCGGATGAATTCTATGTACTGCAGCCAGAAAATAATGAAGGAATGCGATAAGGTCACTATCTTCCTCCCCTAGTGAGAGCCAGGTGTGAATCGCTTTCGACACCTCAAACCACCTACTGATAGTAACGCTCTTTCCATATCCAGCCGCTGCGGAAACAAGAATCAAACGACAATTCACACTATTCCGTAATCTCTCAAATAGCTCAAGACGATCGACGAAATCGGCAGGAGTATTTGGTCGAAAAAGCTTGGTTCGTAAAATTGTTTTATGGGGCATGTCAGCAGACTGTGTTGGTTTGGTTTATTGCTCTAAATATCCGCTATTTTTTGTATAATTTCAAGAAAAACAGAACCTGCTAATATTTGAAACTCCCATTGGATTGGTTTTGATATTACATTTTAAGCGCAACGAGCAGTAACAGCTCCTCCAAAAATGTGTGGAAGATATTAAGATCAATAAATATCTCAGCTGAAAAGATACCTATTGGCAATGTTAACCATTTAAGCAAACATGCAACTTAGGGCTATTCCTGTGAAGTTAAAGTTTCAGGTAGGTTTAGCAATTGACTGATAGGAACTCAGAAGGTTGTTCCAGACCATCAATAAATTGGAGATTGACAGAAGCGGCTCGCCTCTAATCTATAGATTAGCTTTACACCTAAGACGAATTGCCTTGAGAGATAAAAAACAGAACCAGACTACGTACAAGCTCGGTCATGAAGGAAAAATCCAGTTTATCCATGGTATCCGAAGCCCGATGGTAATGTGGATTCCGGTAGAAGGCGGTATCAGTGATCATGACTGCTTTGTATCCCCGGTCCCAGAATGAGGCATGATCGCTGAGTCTGACATTTGGAATCAGGTAACCACTCCAGGGAACGGTTAATTTCACTACTGGCAAGCGTTCGTTTTTCTCAAAAGATTGAAAAAGAGAACCGGTGAATTTTCGCGACCTATAGTTGCCGACAATCCCAATATAATTTCCGGTTTTGGGGTAGCCTAAAAACATAAGCGGAAACGGGTAATTCTGACATCCCGGTTCTTGGCACGTGAAACCCACCATCTCCAAGCAGATCATACCATCAATCCGCTCATTGTCCTTTTTCGCTTTTCGTGCGTACACCCTGCTGCCCATGGATCTGGTCGCATAGGCAGGTGGTTCCTCCAAGGCAAAGGATACAAATCTAACGGTAAGGTCGAGATTTTCTCGTGCCTTAAGACCCGACAGTACTCTCGCAACTTCCAACTGTACAGCAACAGCACTTGCATTGTCGTCCGCCCCGACCGTGCCCCTCACGGAATCATAATGGGCACCTATCAGAAAGACTTTGAGATCCCCGTTTGTAAAAACAATATCAGCAACTATATTGGACACAGTGCTTTTCCCGTAAAGATAGGGCTCTCTTTGGGAGTCAACATTGATTTCGTGGTAGAACGTTTCAATATATTCAGCAGTCTTTTCAAGGTTCCACAGCCTGGAAACGCTTCTCTCTCCAATGTTTTTGGTCAATGCTTCTACATGGACTTTGAGGTTCTGTTCCGTGAGGCGAAAATCAATCATACCTCCCTCTCGGCTAGGACAGGGTTTCGATCGGATGACAAGGATCGTCAATATAAGAATGGACAAGATTCTACAGCGTATACGCCTTGAAGCTTATGGATATATTATACCATTTTGGGGCTTGATTCCAACTTATTCACTTATTCACCGGTTCGATTTTCTCCAAAGAAAAAGTACACCACATCACATTCGACAGTAAAAAAAGCAAATAAGGTTTTTTGGAATTATCTCGGACGGGCTGCAGGTTAAAATGTGATAGGCATTCGGCCTCCTGAGAACCAGGGACTCTCAGGAACGATATCAAACAGAAGTTTGTATCAATTAATTTGAGAATACCAAGGTACATTATCTCCCCGGCAATTTCAGGCTGAGCAGGGCCGCAAGGGAGTAGCAGACCAATGCCGTCCAGGCAACCGTATTGAATCCCCATTGCATGGCCAGAAGCGGCGCACAGAGCGCAGCCAGGACAGACATGAAACCGTTGGCACTCCAGGCCCAGGGGATAAGACGGGCATTCCCGAGCCCCACTCGTTTTATACCCAACGGAAACATCATGCCCATCAGAGAAGCAAGTGGTCCAATCAACAGGATCGTAAGTGTCATCCGACTGGGTAAACTTAATCCCTCAGTCGTGGTCAGAAATTTGTCAAGTAGTAGCAGCATCAGACTGCCAATCACTGCTATCGCAACTCCAAGGCCGCAATGCAGACGAGTCAGCGGATCTTTTAACCGAGAACTGATTATGCTGCCAAAACCTCCAAAGAAAAGAAAACCCGACAATACCGATGCGGCTGCATAAACCGGGTGCCCGAGATAGAGTGTGAAGCGTTGCAGGACCCCCATCTCAAGCAGCATGAAGCCAAATCCAATAGTACTGAAGAAACCTATTACAACAAGTTGATTGAGCCTTCCGCCGGAAAGGCCTACGGCGGGGAACAGTGGGAGAACAATAAAGATGAATGCCAAGAGCAATGCCTGAGACAAGGCAGCAATGAGCAAAATCCCTCCAAGTTCCATATATGCACGGCTGCGATGCCCCACTTGCATTGACAAATCCTTTGATCTCCACCAGCGATTAAAATGGTGGAAGAAGGGTTTACCGTCATCAGGGCTTGTGATGTCATAAAGATAGTTTGAGGCAAACTGGCTGTTTTCCGTTTCCAGCAATGTTTTAGCTCCTAGATAGTATTCCGCCTCGTCTAATATATGATGCCTGTTTATTTCTGAAAACTTTAAGTCCGGCAGCCAGACCAGATCGAATCCCCGTTTTTGAGAGAAAGAACGGATGTCAGAGGTCTGATTAGCCGTAAGAACACTTTTTGTGGCGACAAGCGTAATGGTTGCCCAATTGCGGATCATGGCAATATGACGGTATGGTTCTCTGCCACTCTCCTTTAAAATATCAATAAACATATTAAGAAGTCGCAGACTTTCACGTGGCGGTGAATGAATGTGGGTAGTGATGGAGAGTACCCCTTTATTCTCTAAATGAGAAAAGCATAATCGGAATGCGTCAAGAGTAAGAAGGCTGTCGGCAGTAGCGGCACTCAGGCCACCGAGATCCATACCAGTAGTAGGAAGAATGATAAGGGGGTATTGACGCTTTGATCTGCGTAAAAAGCCTCTGACAGTAGCTGTTAAAAACGATACTCGTGGCGTTCTGGAGATATGACCAGCGTATGGAGATATGTCACCCGTTTTGAGATCTGTAAATGAGCTGTTCACTGTCAGCGCGATGACCTCATTTACTCCATGAAAAAGAGCGAGACCAATCTGCTCGTTTCCCACCTCATCGCCAATCAGTACATGAGAATAATCGAAGAGCTGGTATGGCAGGGCTTGAGTGGTACTATCCATAAAAGCGAAATCATCATCAGAAGTACTTTTGTAGAGACTGCCAACAATCTGGGCATCAAGAACTACCAGCAGCTGGTCTGGTATCGTTTCGGTATTGTTAAGGGCCATTCCCGGCGCTGGATGAAACGCCGGTGCTTCAACAATTTCAACAAGCCCTTGCGGACCATAGTGATGGTTAATAATTTTACTCTCCGGCATGGCTAAGATCACCGGCAGGTCCTTGTCTTCTGAAATTTTGGAGTTATGGGGAACTTGCCATACCGTGATTAACAGGAGCAGCCCAGCGCAAATCCAGCCGCCAGTCCTCATTTTACCACGAACGTAGAACAGAGCAGCGATCAGAATGACAAAGGAACCAGCGAGGATTAGCAGGCGCGGCGGAATAAAAAAGAGAGCTGGCAGCACCATGATCCCTCCAAATCCCGAACCGAGAAAGCTGGAGGCATAATGGCCCGGCACCCTGTCCGGATTGTCCTGCAGTGCCAAACCGATAAACATCCCGCCAAAGAGAAAAGGGACCCCAATTACAATTTCAAGAGCCCCGATTTTCCAGAATTGAGACGGTTGCCAAACCATTTGAATCAGATCAATGTCAATATTGTCCCCCAGTAAAAGACTAAGCGGGAAACTAAGCACCATCCCGATGAGGGAAATAAACTGCAATGACACAAGGCTTACTTTAAAAAAACTTTGCAGTAGCACCAGCACTGTTCCGCCTGTGCCAAAACCAAGCAGCGCAATGCTGATAACAAGCCATGCAAGATGCTCCCAGAAGCGCAACGCAAGTTCGCGCATCAGGGTAATTTCAACAGCAATTATGACAAAGGAAACAAGAAAGACGGCAGTTCTTAATTGCCAAGGGCCGATAACTGTCATTTTCTGACCAGGGGCACAAAACGGACAGCCATCAGATTTCGGCTGGTAATAGATCCGTCGTCGTTTTTAGTCACCAGGATGAGAAACTGGGTGCCGAATCGTTTACCCACAGGAATGAGCATCCTGCCGCCGACAGCGAGCTGTTCCAGCAGGGGAGGAGGAATGTAGCCGGTTGCACACGTAACAATAATCCCATCGAATGGTGCAGCCTCCGCCCAACCGTAATACCCGTCACCATGACGAAATTTAATGTCTCTATAGCCGCTCTCCGCAAGGGTTTTACGCGCCCGTTCCAGTAATGGCTCAATGATCTCTATACTGTATATATGCGGTGTAAGCTCAGCCAGCACCGCTGCCTGATAGCCCGAGCCGGTTCCGATCTCCAGTACTTTTGAGGTTGGTGAAAGCTGAAGTTGTCGTGTCATTTCCGCAACGATAAATGGTTGGGAGATGGTCTGGCCGTATCCTATACCAAGCGGCGTGTCGCGGTAACTGTATTTTCTGTTTTTTGCTGTTACAAACCTATGCCGTGGCACCCTTTCAAGGGCCTGTAGTATTTTCGTATCTTTCATGCCATAGCCGCGGATCACCTTGAGCATTTCTTGAACAGCTCTGCGCTGCTCAGCGACTGAAAAGTCTTCAGCAACTGCGATGTGTAATATTGGTTGAACGAGAAGCAATATGAAAGATGCTATAATGAGATTCAGGTGGTACAGCCCGGTCTTCAATCTGGGAATGGTGTGCTCATGTCGAGTCTTAAGCATGATAAGTAATCCTGTCATGTACCGTTCATCTATATTTTTTCTACCAGATAAAAAGAGTGTATTCAAGACATGGATAGAACGAATTGCTCATGATTACCAAAACAATTAATTCCCAAATCTGATCTCACCCCGTTTTAGCGGAAGCAACGCTTACTATCTTTTTCATTGTTTTGCTCTCTCCTATAGCTCTAACGTTGGATTCACCGGCGAGCTTCAGCAAGTCTGGTGGAATGATTTGTGTACGCTTCTCCTGTTATTGGTTAAGAAAGATTGGACGTATAATATAATCACAAAAGCCTAACCGGTAAATTACACTTTGTGGTGGTTGGTATTATTTGAAGATACAGATTGGAAATCTTCAGTTTTATCTTATATCCCGGAGGTTGATAGTCGAGTCGCCCGGGGGAATCTCACCCCCAGGCTCTCACAGAATCGTACGTGACACTCGCATGTCATACGGCTCTTCACGTCCACCCATTCAACGGGTTTTGCATTACTCTGAGGTTCCTCCCATCTCTGGTTGACCAATAAGTAATTTCAGACATGTTACCCCCTTCGCTCCACCTCCATTACAGAGGCTTCATCACTATTACGAGGTAATCCG
>RCNC010001185.1_pt1 | contig 17496 bp, 21 predicted proteins | sample 2041301 | NCBI WGS metagenome assembly RCNC01 (sample SAMN09708231, study PRJNA481090) | Marine sediment metagenome, whole genome shotgun sequencing project. | biome: marine sediment; feature: ocean; material: sediment; isolation source: Sewage treatment plant 13A marine sediment (STP13A) ... | reverse complement strand
ATCAAATATCTCACGGGCAACCGCATCTTTCATCTCAGTGATGGAGCGTACTTTAGTCAACGCGACCATGAGCATAGTATTCTGAATCATCCGTCAGATTCGAGCACGGTCAAATGTACCGTCGTCCAGCAATAACGTCTTGATAGTTTTCGGAAACGCCCCGCCTTCAGGGCCAAATACTTCAACTGATAATGACAAGGCTCAAACTCTCCCACAGAACATCACAAAGCCACGGTACCTCCCGCCTGCCTATCAAATGATAAATACGGCCCTGACCAGGGCGCATTTCTTGGGTAAGATAAAAGCCAAAACTATTATAATCAGGGGCTTGAGGAAAAATTACTCAAAAAGGCCACAGCGCAATGCTAGATTCATCTATTGCCTACGGACAACCGTGTTGGATCACGACATCCACACACAATCCGCTGTGGTCAGCCTCCACGTCGGACAATTCAACATGCCCACCATAGTGCTCCGCCAGCTTGCGCACATTGGCCAATCCCATGCCCGTCCCCTCAACCTCGTCACGGGGCCGCAAGGTTGTCATCGCACACAGTAAACCGGATCATGGCACCTTCAGCTTTCGTGTTCACTGAAACAGTTCCCGTTTTGGCATGATGATGCTTTACCGCATTCCCGATCAGCGCGCACCGACGCGCGCAAATCATGGCTCATCAAATAGATGAAATCATCGATGTCTTGAGTGTCACTTGCAGGTGCTTTGCCCGGAGCAGCAGCAGGTGCAGCATTGCGCGTCATGGATCACCTTTAACGTTCTTACTGCCCGATCCTAACAGGGCAATCGTTGCCGCGCGGTTAATGTAGATACCTACCAACGTAACAAAGGGCCCCATGAGAGGAGCCCTTTGCACTGTCGGTTAGGACAGGGTGGTCAATGCCTTACCCTTCTAGTGACCTTTTCCTGCGGAAAAGACACTGTCAGGGTTCGCGCATCAGCTTTGCTGATACGCTTACATCATGCCGCCCATGCCGCCCATTCCGCCCATGTCTGGCATGCCGCCACCGGCGCCGCCATCTTTGGATGGACGATCCGCAACCATCGCTTCGGTTGTGATCAACAGGCCTGCAACAGATGCCGCGTCCTGCAACGCTGTGCGCACAACTTTGGCCGGATCGATAACACCAAATTTGAACATGTCGCCATATTCTTCAGTTTGGGCGTTAAAGCCGAACGTCAGGTCAGTGCTCTCGCGGATTTTTCCCGCAACAACAGAACCGTCAACGCCGGAGTTTTCAGCAATCTGACGCAGTGGCGATTCGAGTGCCTTGCGAATGATCGTGATACCAACGTCTTGGTCAGAGTTTGCACCCTCAAGACCGTCAAGAACCTTGCCAGCTTGGATAAGTGCAACACCACCACCAACAACGATACCTTCTTGAACAGCGGCACGTGTCGCGTTCAATGCATCGTCAACGCGGTCTTTACGCTCTTTGACTTCAACTTCGGACATGCCACCAACGCGGATAACAGCAACACCACCAGCCAATTTGGCTACGCGCTCTTGCAGTTTCTCTTTGTCATAGTCGGATGTTGTCTCTTCGATCTGGTTGCGGATCTGAGCAACACGCGCTTCGATCTCGGCTTTTGCGCCGGCACCTTCAACGATTGTGGTCTCATCCTTCGTGATCGACACTTTCTTGGCGGAACCCAGCATGTCCATTGTAACGGACTCAAGCTTCATGCCCAGATCGTCGGAGATCACTTGACCGCCTGTCAGAACTGCAAGGTCTTGCAACATCGCTTTGCGACGATCGCCGAAACCAGGTGCTTTAACAGCAGCAATCTTAAGACCGCCGCGCAGTTTGTTCACAACGAGTGTGGCAAGCGCTTCGCCTTCAACATCTTCTGAAATGATCAGAAGCGGCTTTTGCGACTGGATCACCTGCTCGAGCAGTGGAACCATTGGCTGGAGCGAGGACAGTTTCTTTTCGTGCAGCAAGATGATCGCATCTTCCAGCTCGACTGTCATTTTGTCGGAGTTTGTCACGAAGTACGGGGACAGGTAGCCACGATCAAACTGCATGCCTTCAACAACATCGGTCTCTGTCTCGAGGCCTTTGTTCTCTTCGACGGTGATTACACCCTCGTTGCCGACTTTCTGCATCGCGTCCGCAATCTGACGACCGATTTCGGATTCGCCATTTGCAGAGATCGTACCAACCTGAGCAACTTCGTCGCTGTCAGATACGGGACGTGCTGCGGCTTTGATGGCCTCGACAACTTTCAACGTGGCCAAATCGATGCCGCGCTTCAAATCCATCGGGTTCATGCCCGCTGCAACCGACTTCATGCCTTCGCGTACGATTGCCTGAGCCAATACAGTTGCGGTTGTTGTACCGTCGCCTGCTTCGTCATTGGTGCGGGAAGCAACTTCCTTAACCATCTGTGCGCCCATGTTCTCGAACTTGTCTTCCAGTTCGATCTCTTTGGCGACAGATACACCGTCTTTTGTGATGCGTGGTGCGCCGAACGATTTGTCCAGAACAACATTACGGCCTTTGGGGCCGAGGGTTACTTTTACCGCGTCTGCCAGGATGTTAACACCCTTGAGCATTTTATTACGCGCGTCTGTACCGAATTTGACGTCTTTTGCAGACATATTCGAAGTCTCCTAATTTAATTTGATGTGAGGCGTGTCATGTGGTGGGCTTGCGCCCGTCTGCCTGAATTCAGGACAGGATTCCCATGATGTCGCTCTCTTTCATCATCAGCATTTCTTCACCGTCGACGGTAACTTCTGTGCCGGACCATTTGCCGAACAGAACGCGGTCACCCGCTTTTACGGCTGGTGCGATCAGCTCGCCATTGTCCTTGCGTGCGCCTTCGCCCACAGAAACAATCTCGCCCTCGGAAGGCTTTTCTTTTGCGCTCTCGGGGATATACAATCCACCGGAGGTTTTCTCTTCGCCCTCTGTGCGCTTAACCAGCACGCGGTCGTGAAGTGGTGTTAATGCCATCTTTGTAGCTCCTTGATGCTCAAAGTTTATCTCTATGACCGGCCCTTCACCCGAAGCGACCAGCCGTTATCACTCACCTTGGTCGAGTGCTAACGAGTGGTAGTTAGGAAGCAACTAGGTGGGAGTCAATAACTTGAAGTTAAAATAGTGCTTGAACCGCAAGACAAGTTAACCGCCCAAGACGCGGCTAGACACAGCAACCGCATCCGCGCCCGCAGGGGTGATGCCGTAAACCCCCTTCTCAACCTTCTCAAACCAACCATAGTGATTGGACCGCATCATCGCCGTGGCCTTTGTCACGCCTGTCTCGCGCGCAACATCCGATCCCTTACAAGCGCCTACTTCAAAAAGATAAACTGCAATTTTGACCGCATCCTGCCGGTAGGCCGTAACCAGCCCCGCACGCGTCTGCCCCCCATCATTCGGGTCGCCCTGCCGCCGCGCAAACTCACGCAGCAAAGTGGCCTTGCGCTTGGCGTTCTTACGCGGCGCATAGGGTCCCGGATCGCAATGCACCGTGACCAGACCATCCTCCAACCGCACCGTAAGCAGTCCCAGTCCCAACCGCCGCGCCATTGCCGTATTGGCCTTCACCGCCTTATAAAACGGCTTCCCCGCTTTATGCACCACGGCAAGGTACACATCATCGCTCACTTTCAAGCGCTCTATACACTGGTGAAACAGCGCCAGTGAGAACCCCAGTTTCAACTCTACCACGACAGGCGGCTCCGCCCCGCGCACCGCCACCACATCCGCTGCGCCCACTTCGGCTTTCACCACATATCCCTGATCCTCCAGAAAGGTCTTTACAGGAGGGTATAGATCAGTCTCGCGCATACTCATGGCCGCAATCTATCACCATTCCCAAACCGCGCGCGACCCCCTAAGCTTGGGTTATGACCCGCGATGAACTCAAAATTTTCTGCGCCTCCCTGCCCCAAGCGACCCATGTCGTTCAGTGGGGCAATTCGGATGTGTATAAAGTTGGCGGCAAACTCTTTGCCGTGCTCGGGATGGGCAACACAGACGCCACCGTCACGTTCAAAGTCACACACCTTGCATTTGAGGTTCTCTCCGACAGCCCCGGTCTGCGCCCCGCCCCCTATCTCGCATCGCGCGGAATGAAATGGATCCAGCAATTCGACGATCCGGGCCTCTCCGATGACAGCCTCCGCGATCACATTCGCGCCTCCTATGACATGGCCATCGGAAAGCTCACCAAAAAGCTGCGCGCCGAACTCGGCCTTTAGCCCACCAGAGGATTTGCCCCCCGTGACACCGCGCAGCATCCTGCTATAAGGCCCGTAAATTGACCCATAGCTTGCAGGAGCGCCCCATGACTACCCTCGTTTTCGGCCACAAATCACCCGACACTGACAGCACAGGAAGTCCCATCATCTGGGCATGGTACCTGTCCGAAATCATGGGCATCGATGCAAAACCTGCCCTTTTGGGGGAGCCGAACACCGAAGCATTATTCATGCTCGACCACTGGAAACTCGACAAACCCCAAATCATCGCAGATGTCGAAGACGACCAGCCCGTTGTCATCGTGGATACAAACAACCCAGCAGAGCTTCCTGCAAACATCAACAACGCCGACATCAAAGCCATCATTGACCACCATAAACTGGTCGGCGGCCTTCAGACCAAAGGCCCCATTCACATGGTGATCGAGCCTGTTGCCTGCACCGCCACGATCATGTGGAAGACCATCGGCAAAGACATGGCGCAGATGCCAAACAACATCAAAGGCGCGATGCTCACCTGCATCCTCTCCGACACGCTCGAATTCCGCTCACCCACCACGACGCAGGAAGACAAAGCCATCGCATTGTCGCTCGCCGACGACCTCGGCGTGGATATCTCTGACTACGCTGCGAAAATGTTTGCGGCTAAATCTGATGTTTCCTCCTTTTCCGAGGCTGAACTTCTGCGCATGGACAGCAAGGAATTTGAAGTTGGCGGCAAAAAGCTGCGCGTCTCCGTGCTGGAAACAACCTCCCCCTCCGCAATTCTCGACCGCAAGGACGCGCTCATCGCCGCCATGCCCGGCGTTGCTGAAGACGATGGCGCGGATCAGGTTCTGCTCTTCGTGGTCGATATCCTGAACGAGCAAGCCACCATGCTCATCCCCAACGATATGACCAAAGCAGTGGCCGAAAAATCATTTGACGCAAAAGTCGAAGGCGACACAGTGGTCCTGCCTGGCATCATGAGCCGCAAAAAGCAGATCATCCCCTTCCTGAAGGTCTAACCCCCTTACTTATGAATGCGACAAAGGCCTCCTGCACCTGCAGGGGGCTTTTTCACATCCTCCCCACACCTTGCATCCCCTGCCCACTCCGCTATCTCCGTCACAACAACGCCCAACAGGAGCTGTCCATGACCCGCATCATCACCGCACTCGAAGAGATATCCGCCGACTATGACGCGCTCTTCGTGGATCTCTGGGGCTGCGTGCACAACGGCGTCGCAGCTATGCCTGATGCTGTTGCAGCACTCCAAAAATACCGCAAGACAGGTGGCAAAGTCGTTCTCGTCACAAACTCCCCGCGCCCTCGCGCGGGCGTGGCAAAGCAACTCATCCATTTCGGCGTGCCAGAGGGCGCCTATGACGCAATTGCCACATCAGGCGATTCAGCCCGCTCTGCCATGTATCGCGGTGTGGTAGGCCAACAGGTCTGGCACTATGGCCCCGTCACCGACAGCCGCTTTTTCGACCCCCTCGATATCCTCGAGAACCCCGTCGAGATCACCCGCGTTCCGATGGCAGAGGCAACAGGCATCGTCTGCACAGGTCCTTTCGACGCCGAGGCCGATCCCGAAACTTGGCGCGCAGATCTGGAAACCGCCCTAAAAAGCAATCTCAAACTCCTCTGCGCCAACCCCGACATCATTGTCGATCGTGGCGAAGTGCGTGAGTGGTGCGCCGGTGCGGTCGCCAAGATGTACACCGAAATGGGCGGCGAGAGCCTGTACTTCGGCAAACCCCACGCCCCCATCTATGACCTCGCCCGCCGTCGCCTGCACAAGCTCGGTAACGAAATCCCCGACACCCGCATCCTCGCGATTGGTGACGGTATCCTGACGGACGTCAAAGGTGCGATCGACGAGGGTATTGATTCTCTCTTCATCTCCGGTGGTCTGGCAGCAGCTGAAACAAAAACAGTAACCCAACCTGACCCAGAGGCGCTAACCGCCTACCTCCACAGCGAAAAATCCAATCCACCCTTCACAATAGGTCACCTGCGCTGACTTAAATAGAGCTTGCATTTCTGCGCCTGCGAAGTAATTAAGTTCCAAACAGGGCATCCTGATCGTACTTTTATTACCAAGAGGGCAAAGATGTTGGACAATCTTCCACGCGGCACCATCGTCATCGAAGACATTGAAATCGGCATGTTCCGCTATATTCGCAAGCAGGTCACAGATGAAGATATCGAGATGTTCGCCACCATCTCCACCGACCGCAATCCCGTCCACCTCGACGACGACTATGCTCAAGACACCATTTTCCAAGGCCGTATCGCCCATGGCATGCTCACTGCAGGTTTGATCTCCGCCGTTATCGGCGAGCAGCTTCCGGGTCACGGCACAGTATACCTTGGCCAGACGATGAAATTCCTGCGCCCCGTGCGCCCCGGTGATACCGTCTATGCCGAAGTAAAAGTCACCGACATTGATCCCGCCAAGCGCATCGTAAAGATGGATTGCCATTGCTCCGTCGATGGTAAGAAAGTGCTGGTCGGCGAAGCCACCGTTTTGGCACCTTCGCGCAAGTTCGACTGACCTTGCACCGAGGCGCTTAGGCCGCTACCTAATCGCCCATGCGGATCATATCAGATTATCAGTTTGTGGAAGACACCGATCGCGGCGCAGCAGCGGCGATTGGCAATTTCGATGGGGTTCACCTCGGCCATCACTCGGTCATCGAGATGGCGCGCAATGCTGACCCCGATGCACCATTGGGCATCGTCACTTTCGATCCGCACCCCCGCGCCTATTTCGCACCCAAAGCACCACCTTTCAGGCTTATGAGCAGCGCCGCTCGCGCCTCGCGCCTCGCAAAACTTGGCGTAGAAAAACTGTACCAACTCCCGTTCAACACCGCCCTCGCATCACTAAGTCCCTTCGATTTCGCGGACAAGGTCCTCCACCGTGGCCTAGGCCTTAGACATGTCGTTGTCGGTGCCGATTTCTGCTTTGGTAAAGGGCGCGCAGGCACCGCCTCCGATCTCATGGAATTCGGGGCGGAACTTGGATTTGGCGTTACCATCGCCCCTCTGATGGCCCAGTCCGAGCAAACAGTATCTTCTACAGCAATCCGCACGGCTCTGACCGAGGGCCGCCCCCGCGACGCCGCTGCGATGCTGGGCCATTGGCATCGCATAGAAGGCCCTGTGATCGGCGGCGAGCAACGTGGCCGCGAACTTGGCTATCCGACGGCAAACATGTCCATCGATGGCCTGCACCCACCCGCCTTTGGCGTCTATGCCGTGCTCGCTGACGTCCTTGAAGGTCCACATAAGGGCAGCTACCACGGCGTCGCCTCGATGGGTGTGCGCCCGATGTTTGGTGAGAATAAACCAAACCTCGAGACCTTCATCTTTGACTTCAAAGGCGATCTTTACGGCACCCCTATTTCCATCGCCTTGGTCGAGCATCTGCGCGGCGAAGAGAAGTTCGACAGCCTTGAGGCGCTCATCACGCAAATGGACTCCGACAGCCTGCGCGCGCGCGCCATATTGAGCGCGCTATGACAGATACGATTGACCGTCACGGCCTTAGCCCGAAATTTTGGGAGCGTAAGCCTCTTAAGTCCCTCAACAAAAAAGAGTGGGAGGCGCTCTGTGACGGTTGTGGCAAATGTTGCCTAAACAAGCTGGAGGACGAAGACACAGGCGAAGTGGCCCTGACCAAAGTCGCCTGCCGCCTGCTCGACGATGCCACCTGCCACTGTGCCCAATATGATATCCGCCACCAGTTTGTGCCCGATTGCATCGTCATGACGCCAGAGAATATCGACGATCACGCCTACTGGATGCCACAAACCTGCGCCTACCGCCTGCTCTGGAAAGGTAAGCCCCTGCCCGAATGGCACCCCCTGATCACTGGCACCCAAGAGAGCGTGCATGCCGCCGGCGTCTCCATGCGGGGCCGTACGGTAAGCGAATGGGAAACCGCATTTGAAGAGTGGGAAGACCACATCATCGAGGAGCCTACCTAAATGTTTTTCGCCTCTGATAACGCCGGTATCATCCACCCAAAAATCATGCAGCGTATGGTAGACGCCAACACCGGCTACGCCATGCCTTACGGTAACGACGAGATCATGGACGAGGTCCGCACTCGAATACGCGAGATATTCGAGGCCCCCGATGCCGCCGTTTATTTGGTCGCCACAGGTACCGCCGCCAATGTGCTCGCACTGGCCTGCTACACCCAGCCGTGGCAAACGATCTTCTGCGCCCAATACAGCCATATCGAGGAAGATGAGTGCAACGCCCCCGAATTCTATGCAGGCGGTGCGAAACTCACCCTCATCCCCACCGAAAATAAAATGACGCCGGATGCCCTGGCCGCTGCCATTGGCCACCGCGCGGGCGGCAGCGTGCACATGGCGCAATCTGGTGCTGTCTCCATCACCCAAGTCACAGAATTTGGCTCGGTCCACAGCCTCGAAGAACTCCGCGCCCTCACAGCTGTGGCAAAGCAAGCAAATCTCCCCGTCCACCTCGACGGCGCGCGCTTTGCCAATGCACTCGTCGCCCTCGACTGCACCGCAGCTAAGATGACATGGAAATCAGGTGTCGATGTCGTCAGCTTTGGCGGCACTAAGAACGGCTGTGCAGGCGTCGAAGCGGTCGTCTTTTTCGATCCCTCAAAAGCGGAAGAATTCGAATACCGCCGTAAGCGTGGTGCGCATCTGTTCTCCAAACACCGCTACCTCAGCGCACAAATGGCCGGATACCTTGCCGATGACCTTTGGGTCGATATGGCCCGCAAAGCCAACGCAAACTGCGCCCGCCTCGCGTCTGGCCTGCGCGCAAACGGTGCCGAGTTCCTACACGAGCCTGACGCCAACTTGATCTTCGCCCGCTTCCCGCGCGCTGTGCATCAAAAGCTGCATGCGGATGGCGCGAAATACTATGTACTAGACGGTGATGTCACCATAGGGCCAGCAGATGAACAGCTTGCCTGTCGCCTCGTCTGCGATTGGGCGATGACCGATGATCTGATCGACCAGTTCCTAAGCCACTTCTAACTGCGCGCCAGCAACGCGCGCACAGGCGCCGCCACCGCATCAGGGTGTGTCACGGGCAGCATGTGCCCTGCCCCCTTGATAATAACGCGTTCTACATCCGGCAGGCGCTTTTTCAACGATATTGCCACCTTCGCACTCATTGGCGGGGATTGATCCCCTTCGATCATAACAGTTGGCATCGCAGCCCGCGCCATGCGCCCTTGCTCCAATAATCCTGCACTATCGTGATGCAAGAACAACCCGCTAGCAGGCACATAATGCACCAATTGTGCCATATGGTCCCGCATCCGTTCAGGCAGGGTATCCCACGGCGTTCCGTCACCCCAATCACGGTTGAACACACGTGCCGCCTCCCGCTCGTCCCCGCTGGCAAATGCAGCATCCAACGGCGCACTATCACGCTTATACTCTGCCTGCAGTTCCGGCTCATCCGCCATCGCCGCTGCAAAAAATACCGGTTCGATCAGGGTGAGACTGCGCACCAGCTCAGGACTCTCTACTGCGATCCGCAGCGCCACAGTGGCCCCGAACGAATGACCCATCAAATCCATCGGCTCCGTGATCAGCGCCCGTGCCATATCGGTCGCCACATCATGCACATTTCCCGTTCGGTCCCACACGCCGGACTTCCCATGGCTTGGCAAATCAAACGCCAGTAGACTCAGATCGTTCTTGAGCGCCGCCGCCAGCCCCCGCCACGCACCGACATGGCCCAATGTGCAATGTATCGCGAGGGCGCGGCGATCAGCGCCCTCATAGAGATGTGTATGCGTATGTAGCGTCACAGATTTCCCTGCAGATAGAGATCAACATCGGCAATCCGATCCTGACCCCAGAACCGCTGCCCATCAACTACATAGAACGGCGCGCCAAATACGCCAGCATCGACCGCGTCTTCGAGATTTCGGGTATAGGTATCCGCTCCTCCCAACAGATCTTTGTCTGCCAGATCAGGGTCAAAACCCGCCTCAACCAGACAAGCGCGGATCACTTCATCTTCTGCGATGTCTTTTTCTTCCGACCAACAAGCGCGCGTGAACAGATGCGCCAGCAGCCCCAGATCACCGCCACCCGCGTTCTGTGCCGCAATAAATGCATAGGCCGCAGGCGCGCCATTGGTCGGCCAATGCGCAGGCGTTAGGTTGAATGGCAACTCCAGCTTCTTGGCCTGACGCGTCAATTCCTGTGCACGGTACTCGATCCGGCTGATATGACGGTCCTTGGGCATCACGCCGCCCGTCCGTCCAAATGCTTGCGGCAGATCAAACGGTTTATAGTTAATTTCTGCGCCGTGCTTGGCCGCAACCTCTTCCAGTCGCGTACCAGCGAGGTAGCAATAGGGTGACAACATCGCAAAATAATAATCAATACGCGCCATTTGGTGCTCCTTGGGGGTGTGTGTCCTTTGCCTCACACTAGGCACATGCTAACCCCTGTTCCAGAGACGATTCTGTCCGCCGCTGCCACCGGAGCCCTTTCCCATGCGTCAACTCGCCGAACCCAAGCTGATCTCAGGCAATGCCAATATGCCACTTGCCAAAGCCATTGCACGGCGGATGTCCCTGCACCGCGGCGTAAACGTAGATTTGGTCGATACCCGCGTGGAGCGGTTTAACGATGGCGAAATCTTCGTCGAAGTGTTCGAGAACGTGCGTGGCGAGGATATGTTTATTATTCAGCCCACGTCGAACCCTGCCAATGACAACCTAATGGAGCTGCTGATCATGGCCGACACATTGCGCCGCTCCTCAGCCGCGCGTGTCACAGCCGTCCTCCCCTACTTTGGGTACGCACGACAAGACCGACGCACAAAGGCTCGCACACCCATTACCGCCAAACTGGTCGCTAACATGATGGTCGGTACGGGGATCGAGCGTATCCTGACCATGGACCTGCATGCCGCACAGATTCAGGGGTTCTTCGACATCCCAGTCGACAACCTCTACGCCTCGCCTGTCTTTGCCCTCGACATCAAGAACGCGTTTAAAGACCAGATGGACGATCTTCTGATTATCTCCCCAGACGTCGGCGGCGTGGCCCGCGCACGCGAATTGGCCAAACGCCTTGGTGCACCCCTCGCCATCGTCGACAAACGCCGCGAAAAAGCAGGCGAAGTCTCCGAGATGACCGTGATCGGCAACGTCACAGGCAAAACCTGCCTCATCATCGACGACATCTGCGACACCGCAGGTACCCTATGTAAAGCCGCCGAAGTACTGCTGGAAAACGGCGCCAAGGAAGTTCACGCTTACATCAGCCACGGCGTCATGTCCGGCCCTGCCGTGGAACGTGTCACCAATTCTGTGATGAAATCACTGGTCATCACTGACAGCATTCAACCAACTGACGCGATCAAAAATGCCCCGAACATCCGCATTGTGCCAACGGCCCCGATATTTGCCCAAGCGATCCTGAACATCTGGAACGGCACATCTGTTTCATCATTGTTCGAGCAGGACACACTTGGCCCAATCTACGATGGCATGTACGCTGAGAACTGAGCGTGCGCTCGGCTTGATTATTCAATTTTCTAATAATCGTATCTGATCTTTCCCCCAAAGGGTGAGATCACACCTACAACAGCCGCAACTGTTGTCAGCCAACATCCCAGACTTCGGCATCCTCAAGCTCGCCCAAAGCAGTCCACGAAATGCGGATACGGGCCACCTTGGTGTCTCCCCAAGTGCGGAAAACCATATCGAATCCTTCCTCCGTCACATCCTCTGCTGTCACGTCCGCACGCAGCACGCTGCCTGCATCTATGTCCCAAAGTGAGATAGATAGCTGCACATTCGGCACGCTCAGGTACTTTTCCGAGAATTTGACCCGCCGCCGCCGCTCGCGCTGGCCACGGCCTGTCCACATCTCGCCACCGTCCTCAAAGTCCTTGAACAGGACTTCGTCACCGCTGTCTATTCCGACGATCAAACTGCGTAGCTTCTTCATTGTGGTCTTCCCGCTATCGGCTGAACAGCCCCTGCTAAGCTCGTTTTATGGCATAATGACGACGCAAGGAAACGCAAAAGGCCCCGCACAGTGGCAGGGCCTTTTTATAATCTTATCGGATCGGATCACTCTTTGGCGGTAAGGCCCATGTGATCACCCATGGCAACCATATCAGACAGCAGCTTGGCTGCATCATCAACCGGACCAGGTTCATTTTCGAAGGCTTCTTTCACCTTGGTATACATGGTGCGCGCTTCTTCCATGATCTCGTCCATGGTCTCTTGGGTCATGTCTTCCTTGGCCAACGCGCGCTCGGCCAAAACCGAAACGCCTGTCGCTGTGATCTCGGCAAAACCGCCGGTAACCACAAATTGCGACTGCCCGTCAGGGCCGTCCACCGTCAGAAGGCCGGGGCGCAGAGTGGTGATGGTTGGGGCATGATCGGGCATTGCCGTCATGTCACCATCCGCACCGGGAATCTGCACCGAGGCCACTTGAGCCGAGGCAAGGCGCCGCTCGGGCGACACCAGATCGAATTGCATCGTGTCTGCCATCTTGAGCGCTCCTTAAGCGGCGTCAGCCGCCATTTTCTCGGCTTTCGCCTTCACTTCTTCGATGCCGCCTACCATATAGAACGCACCTTCGGGAAGGTGGTCATACTCACCAGCAACAACTGCTTTGAACGATTGAACAGTCTCTGTCAAAGGCACCTGTTTGCCCTCTGCGCCGGTAAATACCTTTGCAACGTCAAACGGCTGGGACAGAAAACGCTCGATCTTACGCGCACGGGCCACGGCCAGCTTGTCGTCTTCCGAGAGTTCGTCCATGCCGAGGATCGCAATGATATCCTGCAAAGATTTGTAACGCTGCAGAACCTGCTGAACGTCGGTCGCCACTTTGTAGTGCTCTTCACCGATCACGAGTGGGTCCAGAAGACGCGAAGTGGAACCAAGCGGATCAACCGCAGGGTAGATACCTTTTTCCGAGATCGAGCGGTCCAGAACCGTTGTCGCGTCGAGGTGCGCAAACGATGTCGCTGGTGCAGGGTCGGTCAAGTCATCCGCAGGAACGTATACGGCCTGAACGGACGTAATGGAGCCTGACTTTGTGGACGTAATACGCTCCTGCATCTGGCCCATATCCGTCGCCAATGTCGGCTGGTAGCCCACAGCGGAAGGAATACGACCCAACAGAGCGGAAACTTCGGAACCGGCCTGTGTGAAGCGGAAGATGTTGTCGACGAAGAACAGAACATCAGTACCGGATTGGTCGCGGAACTGCTCGGCCAATGTCAGACCTGTCAGGGCAACACGCATACGCGCACCTGGAGGTTCGTTCATCTGACCGTAGACCAGCGCCACTTTGGATTCAGTGAGGTTGTCAGGAACGATAACGTTGGATTCGATCATCTCGTGGTAAAGGTCGTTACCTTCACGGGTACGCTCCCCCACACCAGCGAACACGGAGAAACCCGCGTGCACTTTGGCGATGTTGTTGATCAGTTCCATAATGAGAACGGTTTTGCCAACACCGGCACCCCCGAACAGGCCAATTTTACCACCCTTGGCGTAGGGCGCCAGAAGGTCGATCACTTTGATGCCTGTTTCCAGAACTTCGGATGTGGTCGCCTGCGCAGCAAACTCGGGTGCTTCAGCATGGATCGAGCGATGCTCGGTCGCCTCAACGGGGCCTTTTTCGTCGATAGGCTCGCCCACGACGTTCATGATCCGACCCAAAGTAGCGTTGCCCACCGGGATGGTGATCGGTGCGCCGTTGTCAGTTACTTTCTGACCGCGAACCAGACCTTCGGTCGCGTCCATCGCAATGGTACGAACGGTATTTTCGCCAAGGTGCTGAGCCACTTCGAGGATCAGCTTCTTGCCGTTGTTTTCTGTTGTCAGAGCGTTGAGAATCTGTGGAAGATTATCCTCGAACTGTACGTCAACGACCGCGCCGATGACTTGGGTGATTTTGCCGACTGCTTGTGCCATGTCGTTAGTCTCCAATACCTTACAGCGCTTCCGCGCCGGAAATGATTTCGATCAGCTCGTTGGTGATGACGGCCTGACGTGAACGGTTATATACAACGGTCAGATCATCAATCATCTCACCCGCATTTCGCGTTGCATTGTCCATTGCGGACATACGCGCGCCTTGCTCGGATGCGCCGTTTTCCAACAGTGCCGAGAAGATTGCTGTTGCCACACCACGCGGCAGAAGATCAGCGAGGATCGCTTCCTCACTTGGCTCATAATCGAACAGTGTGTCAGGCGCGTCGCCCTCGGCTGCTTCGAATTTGGCCGGAATGATCTGCAACGCCGTTGGAACCTGCGTGACCACATTGACGAAGCCTGAATAGAACAGCGTGGCGACGTCGTATTCGCCATCGTCAAAACGAGTCAGTACATCCTTCGCAATGCCCTGCGCATCGACATAGCCGATACGCTTGACCTCAGTCAGATCAACGTGACCGACAAAGTGCTTGCCCAGATCACGCTTGAGCTGGTCACGGCCCTTCTTACCAACGGTGAGGATTTTGACTTCCTTACCTTCGGCGATCAGGCCCTGCGCATGCGCACGCGCCTTTTTGGCGATGCTGGAGTTAAACCCCCCACACAGACCTTTTTCAGACGTCATAACCAACAGCAGATGTACATCATCCTTGCCCGTCCCGCTAAGGAGTTTGGGCGCAGAATCAGATCCACCAACAGACGCCGCAAGCGACGCCATCACAGCATTGAACCGCTCCGTATAAGGGCGCGACATCTCAGCTGCTTCCTGCGCGCGGCGAAGCTTCGCCGCGGCAACCATTTGCATGGCTTTCGTGATCTTACGGGTGTTTTTCACACTCGCGATCCGGTTTTTAAGGTCCTTGAGATTGGGCATTGCCTATCTCTCCTTAAGCGAAGTCAGCAGCGAACGCGTCGAGAGCCGCTTTGATTGCATCTTCCAGCTCACCTTTGACCTTGCGGTCATTGTTGGTGATATCATCCAGAAGGTCGACATTGTTGCCGCGCAGGTGCTTGAGAAGGGCAGCCTCGTAGCGGCCAACCTCTTTTACATCCACTTTATCCAAGTAGCCGTTGGTGCCTGCATAGATCACGCAAACGATTTCGGCGTTGGTCAGCGGGTTGTACTGCGCTTGCTTCATCAGCTCTGTCAGGCGCGCACCACGGGCAAGCAACGCTTGCGTGGAGGCGTCAAGGTCGGAGCCAAACTGGGCAAAAGCAGCCATTTCGCGGTACTGCGCGAGAGACAACTTAACAGGGCCAGCAACCGAAGACATCGCTTTTGTCTGGGCAGAGGAACCAACACGAGAAACCGAAAGACCAGTGTTCACAGCTGGGCGGATGCCTTGGTAGAACAATTCGGTCTCGAGGAAGATCTGACCGTCAGTGATCGAAATCACGTTAGTCGGAATAAACGCGGACACGTCACCACCTTGGGTTTCAATGATCGGCAGTGCCGTCAGGGAACCGTTACCAGCGTCATCACCAAGTTTGGCAGAACGCTCAAGCAATCTGGAGTGGAGATAGAAAACGTCGCCAGGATAGGCTTCACGCCCGGGTGGACGACGCAGAAGAAGTGACATCTGGCGATAAGACACAGCCTGCTTGGAGAGATCATCATAAACGATCAAAGCGTGGCGGCCGTTGTCGCGGAAGTGCTCTGCCATGGCTGTCGCGGAGTAAGGTGCAAGGAACTGCATGGGTGCAGGCTCGGACGCTGTCGCGGCAACTACGATGGAATACTCAATCGCGCCCGTCTCTTCGAGCTTTTTGACCAGCTGGGCAACAGTGGAACGCTTCTGGCCGATCGCAACGTACACACAGTACATCTTCTTGCTCTCGTCGTCGCCAGCAGCTTTGTTAACCTGCGCTTGGTTCAACATCGCGTCGAGTGCGACGGCTGTTTTACCAGTCTGACGGTCACCAATGATCAATTCGCGCTGGCCACGGCCAACGGGGATCATCGCGTCTACAGACTTCAGGCCCGTTGCCATCGGCTCGTGTACGGATTTACGCGGGATAATGCCCGGCGCCTTAACTTCGGCCAGACCGCGCTTGGATGTGCCAAGTGGACCTTTGCCGTCAATAGGGTTGCCCAAGCCGTCAACAACACGGCCCAGCAGTTCGTCACCAATTGGCACGTCCACAATGGAGTTTGTGCGCTTAACGGTGTCGCCTTCTTTGATGTCACGGTCAGAACCGAAGATAACAACACCGACGTTGTCCGCTTCAAGGTTCAAGGCCATGCCCTGAATACCACCGGGGAATTCCACCATCTCACCGGCTTGGACGTTGTCCAGCCCGTAAACTCGCGCAATACCATCACCTACGGACAGAACACGGCCAACTTCGGCCACTTCGGCTTCTTGACCAAAATTCTTGATCTGGTCCTTAAGGATCGCAGAAATCTCTGCAGCTTGGATACCCATTTATCCGACCTCTTTCATTACATTCTGAAGGGAATTGAGCTTGGAGCGGATCGACGTGTCGATCATCTTCGAGCCCACTTTAACAATCAAACCGCCGATGAGGGTCTCATCCACGGTCTGGTGCAGTGTCACGGTTTTACCGGTTGTCTTCTTGAGCGACGCGGCCAGCTTGTCGGCCTGTGTCTTGGTCAGCGCCTTGGCGGATGTCACATCCGCAGTCACTTCACCTTTGTCGTCGGCGATGATGTCACGCAGGGTTTGCACCAGCTGCGGCAGAACAAACAGACGACGCTTTTGCGCCATCAGTGCCACTGTATTTGCCATCATCGGCGAAAGTTTCATTTTCTTTGCAAGCGCTGCAATCGCGCCCGCCTGCTCGTCCCGTGAATAGATGGGCGAGTGGATGAGCGCGCGAAAGTCGTCGCTGGTGCTCATGGCATCATGCAAAGAAGTCAAATCCGTTTCAACGGCTTTGACTTTGTTGGCCTCTTTGGCCAGTTCAAATACGGCTGTCGCATAGCGCTGCGCGATACCGGTGGAAATCGAAGCTGGTTCCGACACGTCCATCCTCTCATACGTTCGCACCAGCCCGCGGTCATCGCGATGCCAGTGTGGTGGCGCTGCTTTTCCCAAAAATTGGCAAAAGCGGTTAAATCAGTGGCGATGTAGCAGACCGTTATGGACGCCGCAACACGCTATCGTGAGGGCAGGTCTGCTTCACCCTCCATGTTTTCAAAGGGTTGGCGAAAATGCGGCCATTTGCCTCACAAAATTACGACCCCTTGTGCGCATTTAGCGCAGGTTCACCCGATTCTACCACCATCATAAAAAATGCGGGCATTGCGCCGCGTTAGGAAGCAATCTT
>RCNC010001183.1_pt1 | contig 17504 bp, 14 predicted proteins | sample 2041301 | NCBI WGS metagenome assembly RCNC01 (sample SAMN09708231, study PRJNA481090) | Marine sediment metagenome, whole genome shotgun sequencing project. | biome: marine sediment; feature: ocean; material: sediment; isolation source: Sewage treatment plant 13A marine sediment (STP13A) ... | reverse complement strand
CTTCATCGTTTTCCAGCAACAACGTTTCTGTTGAGGCGTCGATTCTGAAATTTCTACTCTGGTACCCAAGCACGCCAACCACAAGGATGAGAATTGCGATAGTCCAAATAGGCCGGTTGAGAACCCAGGCTGTATACCATTTAGTGAACTTACCCTCATTATTGTCCATGAAATCCCGCGGTCTGTAATTTATGTCATTATTTTATGTATAGATTATCAGCGTTTTTACGGTCACTGACGCTTCATTCAAACATCCCAGTCTGTCTATTTAGCAGACTTTATTTAAGATTTCACCTTATTCGAGTTCCCAAAAGCCCTGTGCAGAAGCTTTTTTATGGCTCTTCCAGTAAACGTCTACCTGTTTGCTATAATCATCATTTAGTTGTCCATCAAATTGGCTTTGCTCAGCGACATCAAACGGGGGGCAGCCAATAGGTGCGTTCCTGTTTCAGGCACGCGTTTTCCGGAAGAACCTTGTAATCTCAGAATAATTTCTGCAGATTGAAGCTCCATATCATAATGATGAATAATAAAAGATAATTTTTCTACTATTCCAGAATAACTTCAGAAAAAATTCCATATTATTGAAAAACGATTTCGATCAGAAGTGCCTCGTTCCATCCTAAATATCTGATAATAATATAATTATAGTTATTTTCCTTAATGGCAAGGGTTTTGCAAGTAATCCTGTACTGAATGACTACATACAAACTTTTGCTAGAGGGAAAAATGTATAGATTACTTTTGAGTGTTGCGATGATAATAGCTTTTCTCGTCATTTCAGTATCACGCTCTGTTGCAGAACCTTTAACTATGTTTTTACTCGGTGCAGGTCTGGTTGGTCTTTCAAGTTCAATGCCTAGAACAAAGAAGAAGTAACTGCAGTTACCTCTTCCCTCATAAAGGCAGGGCTAGAAATAGTTCTGCCTTTTTTTTTACCCTTCATGACGTAGTTGAAGATTATTTCTATGTAAACGTAGTAAGAAATTAACTGAGTAAGTGCCATAATTCGGTCATTAACATCCTGCTTTTTTAATTGTCTTCATCAGGAAAACGCCCCCATATCCCTTTTCAAGATCGTTAGAATGTAGCTCTCGGAGAGCCAGTAAATGGTCTTTTGGTTTTGTTTACAAAACTCGAGGGATTGGGAGGGATCTGTCCTTTTGACCATTTCCGTCATGAATGGTTAGTATCTTTGCATCAAATTTCAAGAACGGCTCTTGCCACAACAAGCATGATCGATCCTCCCGAGCATGGAGATGATGTATAGAATGTCATTATTTGGCTGATATACAGAATGATGAATCAAACAACTTGCAATCATAAACTCAATATATTTATATATTTTTTAATTAGTTAGAGATCCGGGAAGGAGTAACAGACAGAACCTGATCAGGACTGTACTGGTGAGTTATCATTCTGTATAATGCTCAAAAATGTGGAACAGGAAGTTTCTAAATAATTACGTGTTAGATCTTAAAAATTCTCAATGAGACTGTAATCCATGAAAACTTCAGACCAGACCCTTATTGAACAGCTAAAAATTACAAAGCGAGAAATAGAGCGCCGTAAAGAATATCTCTACCTAAGTGAGGCGGACATCTCGGCTCTTGTATCACTCAGAGAGCTCATAGGTGATAATATTGATGAGATTGTTGAAAAATTTTATGAAAAAATTCTCCCATTTAATGAAATGGATCGAGTAATTGGTGACGCAGAAACGCTTCGTCGGTTAAAAAACCATCAACGTAGTTACATATTGAGCCTTTTTGATGGTCAATATGACGAGGATTATGTCCACTCGCGGCTTCGAGTAGGAGTCGTTCACAAACGGATTGGTGTTGATCCTAAGTTTTATGTATCGGCCGTTTATAATCTAAGCGCCATCTTGCGTAATACCGTGATTTCGAAGAGCCAAAAAGACTGTAACGCATGTGAGTCAAGTTTATCGGCAATTGAAAAAGTAATTATGTTCGATTTATCTCTGGCCTTTGATACCTATATAAACAGTCTTATGGACGAACTGAATAGAAGCAAGGAGGAGTTACAGAAGTATACTGATTCACTTGAAGAAGTGATATCAAAACGAACTGCATTGTTAAGGGAACAAGCCCGTCACGATGGACTGACAAACTTATTAAATCAACACTCATTTTATTCCGAGCTAAGACGCGAATTACTTCGTGGGCAAAGAAGAAACTACTCTACGGTTTTGATATATTTTGACCTTGATGGTTTTAAAGTACTAAATGATTCTCAGGGACACAAACGTGGAGATGAAATTCTTGTTGCCGTGGCGAAGTCAATGAAGACTACGCTTCGGGAAACTGAGATTTCTGCACGGTACGGGGGAGATGAGTTTTGCGTGATATTACCAGAAAGCACGGTTCAAGAAGCTGAACAAGTTTGTCAGAGGTTATGTGATTCGATCAAAAAAACAACAGTAGGTTCTGGAGTCAGTTGTAGCATGGGGATAGCAATATCTATACCAGAGAAAAACAATGATGCAAATACACTGGTCAAAAAAGCTGACGAGGCCATGTATGAAGCAAAGAAAGAATCAGGTTTTACGATAAAGGTGGCAAAAATCTAACCATCGGGTCGAGCTGACCTGAAGAGACTATCTGAATACCATAATTCATAGGCCGGCAGCTCACCCAAAAGGTTACCCTTGCCACTTCCAAGATTTTTATTTCTAAAATTCTGTCCGCTACAGAAGGAAGTTGATGGCAGGATACACGCACACCGCTTTGCCCCCCAGGCGTATGGGTTTTCTGCATGAGCTGTTTTTTTTGTCAACCATATTGCAACGGACTTGAGGACTGTTATACAGGCCGCTCGGCAGATGAAGTCGAATATCTTTGCATCTGCCACCTCTATACAATAAAGTAGACTAATTGCTGATACCAAAGGAACAATGGGATCCAATCACCAAGCAATACATCTCTAAATCCAGAGGTGGACTACGTGACAAGGCGAAGTATTTACCGCTTCCAAAGCCTGCTCTTTAAGGAGTATAGAGATCTACTAGACTACTGGAACATACATCGGAGTCAATATGCCTGAATCAAAGCAACAAAATGAACGTTTGATCGTAATGTTCATTATCGGTGTTATCGCATTAAACTACCCGCTGCTTTCCTTATTCAGCAAAGTCAAACTGATCTTCGGAATCCCGGTCTTGTATCTTTACCTGTTTGTATTCTGGATCATTTTTATTGTATGCATTGCAGTAATCGTTGAAAAAACAAAGTCTCAACCGCTGTTGACTGATATGCTCAATTCCAAAAGAGTGGAATGATATGCTGCAGGAATGGGTCATACTGCTTATATCCTTCTGTTATCTGGGAATTCTATTTGCAATTGCCTATTATGGAGACAAGAGAGCTGACGCGGGACGCTCTATAATCAGTAACCCCTATATCTATACACTTTCCATAGCTGTTTATTGTACTGCGTGGACCTTTTACGGCAGTGTTGGTCGGGCAGCTACGACCGGCGTGGGGTTCTTGCCAATTTATCTCGGCCCAACCCTGATGGCCGCGCTGTGGTGGTTTGTCCTGCGAAAGATAATTCGCATAGCCAAAGTACATCGCATCACATCTATTGCTGATTTCATTTCCTCACGATACGCCAAAGACCCCATGATTGGTGGAATTGTTACAATTATCGCTGTCGTTGGAATCCTGCCCTATATTTCTATACAATTAAAAGCTGTCTCAACAAGTTTCAATGTTATGCACTCTTTTCAAGGCCCCGCGGTGGTTCAGCATGTCGCTGGTCCTATCTGGCGAGACACAGCATTGTATGTGACGCTGGCCTTGTCTGTTTTTTCTATCCTTTTTGGAACACGTCACATAGATGCCAGTGAACGCCATGAAGGGATGGTTGCCGCTATCGCCTTCGAATCAGTTGTGAAACTTGTGGCATTTCTGGTGGCAGGCATCTTTATCAGCATTTATCTATTCTCCGGACCGGCAGAATTGCTCCATGATGTGATAAAAACACCTGAACTGTCAAAATTAATGAAACTTGAGGCGCTCAACGGCGGTTATACAAGCTGGTTCACACTCACGTTTCTCTCCATGATGGCAATCTTATTTCTGCCAAGACAATTTCACATACTGGTGGTTGAGAACGTCAACGAGGATCATTTAAAAAAGGCCATCTGGCTGTTCCCGCTCTACCTGCTCATGATCAACATCTTTGTACTGCCGATTGCACTGGCAGGTCTTCTCACATTCCCTGGAGGGCTGGTTGACCCAGACACCTTTGTGTTGACGCTCCCCCTGCATGCACACCAGGATCTCGTCGCCCTGCTGGTTTATCTTGGCGGGCTTTCTGCTGCTACGGGAATGGTGATTGTGGCATCTATCGCCCTGTCGACTATGGTGTGTAATGACCTTGTCATGCCGGTTCTATTGCGGGTTAGATCTATACAGAAAAGAGATTTGAGTAGTGTTTTATTGAGGATACGCCGGGGAAGCATCCTGGGCATCCTGCTCCTTGGTTATGCCTTCTTCAGATTGATAGGTGAATCGTATGCCCTGGTGACACTGGGATTGGTTTCTTTTGCTGCCGCAGCCCAATTTGCCCCTGCGATTCTTATTGGCATTTTCTGGAAAGGAGCAAGCCGTAGAGGTGCAATTGCCGCACTTATAGCCGGTTTTGCGGTTTGGAGTTACACACTGCTGATCCCTTCTTTTGCAAGATCAGGCTGGATAGCCACATCAATCCTTGAGCCAGGCCCATTTGGTTTAGCATTTCTCGGCCCCTATCATCTATTTGGACTCGACATGTTCGATCCAGTCACTCATTCAGTATTCTGGAGCATGCTGGCTAATGTTGGTTGTTTAATCGGAGTGTCACTTTTCGACCGGCAAAATGCCCTGGAGCGGCTCCAGGCTGTTCAGTTCGTAGATGTTTTTCACCATGGCGGGCTTGATAGTCGCCTGTACAGTGGTACCGCCACAGTCTCTGAACTAAAAAACCTGCTTGAACGCTTTATGGGTTCCGATCATGCGTGGAAGGCCTTTTTTGATTATTCCCAACAACACGATTTTGACGCACGGACAACTCCCTATGCCGATTCAGATCTTGTGAGATTTGTAGAAAGGAAGCTCGCCGGTACCATCGGAGCCGCATCGGCGAGGGTCATGATTTCCTCTGTGGTTAAGGGAGAAGAGATAAGTCTCGATGGCGTCCTGAAAATTCTAGACGAGACGTCACAGGTGATTGGTTACAGTCGTCGACTTGAAGAAAAATCCCGCCAGCTGGAAAAAGCCACAACCGAACTGAGGGCAGCCAATAAGCGACTGACTGAACTTGATCGCTTAAAAGATGATTTTGTATCCACTGTAACCCATGAACTCCGCACCCCTCTAACCTCTATTCGAGCCTTTTCCGAGATCCTTCGGGACAATCCCGCTCTCAAACCTGAAGAGCACCAGAAATTCCTGGACATCATTGTAAAGGAAAGTGAGCGACTTACCCGATTGATCAACCAGGTTCTGGATCTGGCAAAAATTGAATCAGAAAGTGCTGAATGGATCACGGAACGTGTGCACCTGAATGAAGTAATTGATGAAGCTTTAAGCTCGATAAGCCAGCTGTTCAATGAAAATGCGATAGAACTGAAAAGAAATGTACCGATCGAACCCATATTTGTGATGGCAGATCGGGACCGCCTTATCCAGGTCGTAATCAATCTATTATCCAACGCGGCCAAATTCTGTGATCCGGAACAGGGGCAGGTTACAGTTCTCTTGAATGCACACTCCGGAAAAGCCAGAGTAGCGGTTGCTGACAATGGGCCAGGGATCCAGCCTGACGAACAGCAAAGAATTTTCGGTAAATTTCATCAATTGAGAGGCCTGCGTGATGAGAAACCCAAAGGCAGTGGGCTGGGCCTAACCATCTGTCATCGTATAATCAATTACCATGGAGGAAACATCTGGGTGGAAAGCACACCAGAATCTGGTGCAAATTTTATTTTTGAACTCTCCCTGGTCGAACCGAATGAACCACCAGGCTAAAATTGTATGTTAGGGGAAGCAGTTGCACCTAACTGACTATATCCGGAGAAAGACAAATGACAAGAACCATTCTCATTGTAGATGACGAACCCAACATTGTCATTTCAATTGAATTTCTTATGAAGCGGGCAGGCTATGAGGTTGCCATCGCCTATGACGGCCAAGAGGCTCTGGACTACCTGGCCGACCATATCCCTGCGCTCATGATTCTTGATGTGATGATGCCTAACAAAAACGGCTTCGAGGTTTGTGAAGAAGTGCGAGGTGATCAACGTTTCGCCGATCTGCCAATCTTGATGCTGACTGCAAAAGGCCGTGAAGCCGAAATGGACAAAGGCCTTTCACTTGGGGCCAATGCCTATATGACAAAACCATTTTCGACCCATGAGCTGGTAGAACGAGTAACTTCACTACTTAGCTGATAACTAAAAATGCTCACCAAACATGAAAAATAATTCAGAAAATAAAAAAGAGTTTAGCAACGACTTGAGTAGGCATTTTCATTCTTTACACTCAGAAGCAGGCATTAGAGAAATACCTCTTCATACATTGAGTCGCCGCAAACCATTGGTATTTAAACCAGAAACCACCCTGCAAGAGACTTTGATAGCGCTTAACAAGGGTGGGTTTGATGCAGGTGTGGTGGCACAGCATACCGATACTCCCCTGGGCATAGTCACGCTGCGCAATCTGATCGATGCTATAACGCTGCAGGGCGGCACCCTTGATGACCCTGTTATCGCCTTCATGACTGCGGCTCCCGTAAGTTTACCGGCGGATGCCTCTGTCCACCGGGCCAAGGTATTGATGACTCGCAACCGCATCAATCATTTATTGCTGACAGGGGGAAACGACCATTTTCATGACTTGATTTCGCAGGCGGATATACCCGGACATCGTGAAGGCGGGGCAGATGAACTGACCGAAGATATCAATAGTGCAGAAGATATCGATGCTGTTGCAGCAGCAGCTGATAATGTCAGAAAGCGGGGTGCGGAACTTTTTGCCAGTGGGATGGGTATCGAGGCTTTATGCCAATGGGTGTCAGGGCTGAACGACCTTATATGCATGCAGGTTGTCGAGCTTGTCGCTGATACATTCGATCTCCCCCCGGTTCCCTGGTGCTGGATAGTATTCGGATCTGAGGGACGACTGGAACAAACATTCACAACGGATCAGGATAACGGCCTTATCTTTCAACCGGATAGAAAAGATGAGGCAGAAATAACGAGGCAGGCATTTCTCCCTTTTACGCTGGCCGTCAACAAGGCACTGGACAGGTGCGGCTTTGAACTTTGCAAAGGCGACATCATGGCCAGTAATCCTGAATGGTGTCTGTCGGTTAAGGAGTGGCAGGACAAATTCAGCTATTGGATGGAAATTCCCGACCCGGAAGCGGTATTACATTCGACCATCTTTTTTGATTTTCGTCCGCTGTACGGACAGGATGACTTAGTTAACGAGCTGCGAAGCTGGTTGCTGCCGCAACCCTCGCAGAATGAGCGATTCCTGTATAACCTCGCCAAGGAGGCCCTCACCTGTGCCCCGGCTTTAGGTATACTGGGTCGGTTCGTCTATGATGGCGGCAAAGAGTTTCCACGCACCATAGACATCAAAAAGTTCGGCTCCAGGCCATTTGTCGATGCTGCACGCATCTGGGCCCTGAAACATGGATCTTGGGCTACGAATACAGCTGATCGTTTCCGCTCAGTGGCGGTCGCCATGCGACGTTCTGTACCTGAAACTGCTGCAGCTGTAGAGGCTTTTGACCTGATTCAAAGGATTCGTATTCACCAGCAGCTATCCTCCGAGGACCCGGCAAGAGCGAATCGAGTCAATCCGAAACAGCTAAACAACTTACAGAAAATGATGCTAAAAGAGGGTTTTAAACAAGCTAAATTATTACAGAGAAATCTGAGACTGGAATTTTATTTGTAATAGTGCCGCGGATTCACAACACTGACAGAGTAGCCCACGATTTCTATACCAGCCTGAAAGAAGATTGTTGCAGAACATCAATATTTCACTGTTAAGAATAACCCAAATCGCAGTTTTATTCTTTTGTCTAAAGACTGCCGTTTCAAATCTGTCATTAATGCCCTTTTTCTTGGCAATAATCGGCCTGAAATACATATTTGATTCTATGATGATTCAACTGGAACAGGCTAATTCCAAGACCTACCCTGATTTTTCCGGGAAAGCTCTTGCTAGGCCTAACTGAATCTGATAATTTGGGTAGGTCGTGGTGGCTATTGAAGAATAGGAAAATGGCTATTTAAAAGCCAGCTTAAGTTTCTGTAATAACTATTTTTTTATTACCACTTTACACATACCTGATTCACGGTAAATAACTTTTAGGAGGAAACCATGATTTCTGGAACTATTAAAAAGCTGTTCATTGCTGCAATTTTTGTAATGGTTTGTTCAGTTGGTGCTTATGCCGCCAATGACAAAGTCACCGTTTATACAGCGGCACCACAAGTCTATCTGGATGAGTTACTACCTCTTTTCACTAAGGAAACCGGCCTGGAGGTTGAAATTGTTAAGGCGGGAAGTGGTGAATTGATTAATCGACTCAAAGCTGAGGCTGGAAAAAGCAGTGCTGATGTTATCTGGAGTGTAGGTGGGGAACTCTTGGAATTCAACAAGAACCTGCTTGTGCCGTTTGAGCCTGAGAACCTCTCTGCAATAAGTGAAGCATATAAGACAGATGGCAGCTGGTTGCCTTTTGCGGCGATTATGAATGTCTTTATTGTCAATACTGACAAGGTGTCCGAGGCGGATATTCCTAAGTCCTGGATGGATTTGACCGACGCCAAGTATAAAGGTATGATTTCCTCAGCCCGTGCTGATAAGTCAGGTTCTGCTTATATGCAACTTGTCACGGTTCTCCAGGTTTTTGGCGAGGAAAAAGGTTGGGAGGCATACAATAGTTTGCTTAATAATTATGCTTTGTCCGGCAGTTCAGGCGCGGTTCCCCGTTTCGTTAACGACGGAGAAGCTTTGGTGGGTATCACTCTTGAAGACAACGCCTATAAGTATGTCAAAGGTGGCGGGCCGGTTACCATAGTTTATCCCGAAGAAGGGACATCCAGTATAGCAGACGGTATGGCCTTGGTTAAAGGCGGAAAAAATCTGGATGGTGGAAAACTATTCATCAACTGGATGCTCTCTAAAGAAGCCCAAACCGTTATCACCGCTCAAGGACGTCGGTCTGTTCGCGGAGACGTTAAGGCACTGGGTAACCTCCCTGCACTTTCTGAGGTGAAGCTTATCGATTATGACCTAAAATATGCTGCTACCAATCGCCCCGCATTCAAAAACAAATGGAATGAGCTTCTTCTTAACCGTTAAACGATCGATATTTATAAAGGATAACAGAGAAATCTATGGCTGATGTAGAACTCTCAAACATCGACAAAAGCTATGGTAGTTTTGTTGCGCTTAAAAACATTGATCTAAAGATAATAAGTGGCAATTTCTTCACCTTGCTGGGGCCAAGTGGTTGTGGGAAAACAACTTTACTCCGTGTGATTGCCGGATTCCATCGTCAGGATCGCGGCGATGTAAAGGTTGCGAGTGTATCCATCAGCAATGTCCCGGCCAATAAGCGAGATGTTGGTATGGTTTTTCAGGACTATGCTATTTTTCCACATCTTAGCGTCTTTGAAAATGTTGCCTTCGGCTTGAAACAGCGCAAGATCAAGAGCGCTGAAATCAAGAGCCGGGTTGCTGAAATTCTAAAAATCGTTCATCTTGGCGGTTCCGAACAAAAGATGCCGCATGAACTGAGTGGTGGACAACAGCAAAGGGTAGGTCTTGCCCGTGCCCTGGTTGTTCGGCCTAAAGTCTTGTTGATGGACGAGCCTTTATCAAACCTGGATGCTAAATTGCGGGTTGATTTGCGTGCGGATATTCGGGCCATACAGAAAGAGTTTGGAATTACAACGATTTATGTTACTCACGACCAGGAAGAGGCGCTCGCAATCTCTGATAAAATCTGTGTGATGAATCAAGGCGATGTACAGCAGGTTGCGAACCCATGGGATATTTATCATCGTTCACAAAATAGATTCGTTGCTTCTTTCGTTGGGGCAAATAATTTTCTGCCGGTCACCTTTCAGGACAATAGATCATACGTTTGCGGGGAATTAATTGAGCTGCCCCAAAAGGGTCAGAGCAGCAATGATACCCCTCCTGTTGCAGCAGTGCGTCCAGAGCAAATCAAAGTAGCCCCGGCTGGAACGTTATCTTCAGATAGTTCAATCTGTATACCTGTAAAACAGTTACGCAGCAGTTTCACCGGCCGGGAAATTACTCTTTCAACGTCCTGGGAGGATAGCTGTCCAGTCGAAGTCATTGTACCGGCGGAAGTAGGGGCAGCAAGAGACATCGTCCAGCAGGACAGATTGGTACTTGAAGTTCCGAGGGATGCTTTTCATTTTTATCTTGGTGGAGAAATGGGGGAGCGAATCGATTGAGCTCGCCAACAGCACTTCCACTCAGCTCCCGGTTGCTTTCATTTGTGAGCTATAGGGTGAACTTCTGGACAGTTGTTATGGCATTGATCGTGGCCATAATTGCGATCCTTCTCATCTGGCCGATCTATAATGTGCTCAAGGTCGGTTTGATAGATGGTGAATCCGGCAAATTCACATTTGGCAATTATGCACTTATTTTTACCCACAAATATTATGTCGGAGCAATAATCAATACCCTTGTCGTCGGCACCTTAGGCATGCTCGGCGCCTGTATTCTCGGTATTCCATTTGCGTATATCCTTGCCCGTTACAAGATAAAGGCGCGGTTTTTTGTTTCAACGCTTGCCGTGCTCGCCCTGGTATCCCCGCCATTCATAGGTGCCTATGCCTGGATCATGATGCTTGGCTCCAACGGAATGATAACTCGTGCGTTAAAAAGCTTTGGAATTCAAATTCCGTCAATTTACGGGATGTCAGGGATTGTTCTGGTCTTTAGTTTCAAGTTCTATCCCTTTGTCTATCTCATGACCGAAGCAGCCTTGAAAAACATTAACCGCTCTTTCGAGGAAGCGGCTGAGAATCTTGGTTGTTCACCTTTTGAGCGATTTACCAAGGTTACGCTTCCGCTGGTATTTCCAGCGGTGAGTACGGGAGCCATCCTTTGCTTTATTCTCTCAATTGCTGATTTCGGCACACCTTCAATAATTGGGCGAGGCTATCGCACCCTGGCGACTATTGCTTACAATCAGTACACTTCAGAGCTTGGAGGCCAGCCGACACTTGCAGTGACTATTTCAACAATAATGATCGCGATTTCGATGGTTTTGGTCTTGCTGCAGCGACAAATAATTGGCAAAAGACGCTACAGCAGTTCGCTAACCAACAAGCCTGAGCAAAAGACGCCTAGGGGGCTTCATTCCGCGATCCTTCACCTGATAATATACACTGTTGCGTTTGTTGGCTTTTTGCCCGCCATTGTTGTGATCTACACTTCGTTTTTGAAGACCAGCGGCCCCGTGTTTATCGGTGGATTTGGGCTTGGCAGCTATATCAATATGCTCCATACCGTTCCGGATGTTATCGTGAACAGCTTTAAATTTTCACTGATAGCGGTTGCAATGATAACCATTGTGAGCAGCCTGATTGCCTACATTATCACGCGGCGCGAGAACACCTTTGCCAGCACTCTAGATACGGTGATGATGGTTCCCTATGTCGTACCTGGTGTTGTTATGGCCATTGGCTTTGTCATCACCTTCAACACCGCTTTTTACGATATTGTCGGGACATCGACAATCATCATTCTGATCATTTTTATTCGTCGGCTTCCCTACGGCGTGCGCGGCAGTTCGTCGGTTTTACGGCAGATCAAGCCATCAATTGAAGAGGCCGCCATAAATATGGGGGCTTCCCCGGCAAAAGCATTCTGGAAAATTATTTTGCCCCTGATGGCACCCGGCGTCATTGCCGGCGCAATGATGAGCTTCATTACTGCCATAAACGAGTTGTCTTCTTCTCTTATTCTCTATCGAGGAGCCACCATGACCATGCCTGTCCGAACGTATATCGCTGTTCTGGATGGTGAATTCGGTATGGCTGCCGCTCTTTCGACACTGCTGCTGCTAAGTACCGGAATTTGCGTCTACATAGTGTTCCATTTTTCAAAATCCAAGGAGGGGGCATTTATTTAGCGGGTTGCACCTTTTTTGTCATAAAAAAATAGTTTCTAATTGCTATGATCGGCCACCATAATTTCACCTATAAGGCCAATTTTTACGGAGATGGGGAGTGATGACAACAATTAAACATATCGTTTTTGATATTGGCAGAGTCCTGGTGCATTGGGACCCTGAAATACCTTATCGCCGCCTCATACCAGATGAGGACCGGCGTAAATGGTTTCTTTCCACTGTCTGCAGCAGTGCCTGGAATCTGGAGCAGGATCGAGGGCGTTCATGGGGTGAAGCCGAGGATGAGCTCATAGCCAAGTATCCCGAACACGCTGAGCTCATTCGCGGTTACCGGTTGAATTGGATCGAAACGATTTCGCATTCCTACCAGGATACGGTCGCTATCATGGAGCGCTTGATTTCAGCCGGTCATGATGTGACACTTCTGACTAACTTCAATCAGGAAACTTATTTAGAGTGTGAAGAGAAATATCCTTTTCTAAAAGAGCCTAGAGGGGTCACAGTTTCCGGCCGCGTAGGTCTTATCAAACCAGATCCCGAAATTTACCATCACCACACCGAAGCATTTGATCTCGATAATGAGGCGACTCTCTTTTTAGATGACAGCGATATCAATGTAGCTGGCGCAAAAAATGCTGGTTGGCACGCCCGGCTGTATCGTCATACAGCAAGGCTGGAGGCTGATTTACGTGAATTTAATGTTGAGTATTGATTCATTCACGGTGGCATATTCCAGCAATACTCTCCTCTCCACGCAAGCCCTCCAGAACAATACGGATTTTTTCTTGTGGGTTTTACGGCGAATTTCTCGAACGACAGATTGGGTACTCTCTTTCTTTGATGTAATGATTACTCCTTTGGATTTAAATTCTATCTCGGAGTGTTATGCAGAAACCACATAATCACTTTTTAACCAACTTAAACTGGAGAAGCATATGAAAATTATTATTCGCATAGCACTTTTAGCCCTTCTAATCCCGACAATAAGTTATGGAGAGGATAAACACAATCATGAAGGGAATAAAATTACTGTGGGAGTGGAAGCATTGTCAGGTGATTTACGTGATTTACTTTCTCAAGAAATGCAAGCCTTGGAGAAAGGAATGAAGTCTATTATCTCCGCATACAATTCTGGAAACTGGGACGACATAGAAACTACGGGTGGAAAAATAAAGAATAGCTATATACTGAAACAAAACCTTACAGAACAACAAGTTAAAGAATTGCATTCAGTATTACCACATGCGTTTATCGAAAAAGATCAGAGATTCCATTATCTGGCAGGCATGCTTGAACATGCCGCAAAAAATAAAAAGGAAGAGCTTATAAATTTCTATTTTTCTGAAATGAATGAGTCTTGTCTTGGTTGTCATTCTGTATTTGCAACTCACAGATTTCCAGCCTTATCATTAAAGAAAAATGAGGATGAACACGCGCACTAAATTTTTTTCCTCTAGTCATATCGATTGGGCAATGAAAACCCCTTAACAATCAAATTCAGCGGACGCAAAAAGCAGCGCTGCTGGTTTGTAGCGTTCGATTCAACAATTGAGAGAGAAAGCGTGAACGAGCAAAATTGGATACAATGGGCGAGAGCACTTCAGGCTATAAGCCAAACAGGGCTCCATTTCTCTGAGGACCAGTATGACAAAGAACGTTATCAGCAAATCGCTAAGATCGCTACGGAGATTCTAGCTCATCGCACAAACCTATCAGCGAAAAAAATTCTGGAGTTGAACGCCTCCGAGTTTGGCTATGCAACACCCAAAGTAGATGTGCGCGGGGTGGTGTTTAAGGGCTCAAAGATTTTGCTTGTGCGAGAGATTGCGGACCACGGACGTTGGACACTGCCTGGAGGGTGGGCTGATGTTAATGAAACGCCCAGTCAGGCGACCATCCGAGAGATCATGGAAGAGTCGGGCTTTGAAACGCAAGTCGTCAAATTGCTCGCTGTGTATGATCGAGAAAAGCAGGGGCACATCCCGCCGTTTCCATATCACGTGTACAAGCTTTTTTTTCTATGCGAAATAACTGGAGGCTCTGCTCGTGCTCAAGGCGAAACCAGCGAAGTAGGGTTCTTTGGGGAGTTCGAGATTCCTGAGTTGTCATCATCAAGGGTGAAAGAGGAACAACTGCGAAGGTTCTTCAAGCACGCTAGAAATGTAGAGCTTCCGACCGATTTTGACTAGACTAGCATCGAACAAAATCGTTGAGCAGACGGCGTGTAGATAGTGGTTTTACCTATGGGCCGTGCAAGCTTGAGGCTAATTAGGGCCGCTGCTCACTTTCACGTTATGGGGCGCTAAGCAAGTGTGGCTAAAGCATGCTTCGAGAAACTATGTCAGTTAGTCGAAGAATTGGAGATTGAGAAACAAGTAGGAGTCGAGTTAAAAGCAAAGCACTTTTTTAGCGGTGCCGCCTTCTACGCGAACAACGCCATCTGCGCTTCATGGACGCCGCCTAACTTCACGCCAACCTTAGCATTTCCAAGATCTTAATTTCTCAAATTCCAACTGACTGAAGATTGTTCCAGACAATCTTCCCTTGGAAAATATATGTCGATCAATAAAAGTTGGATTCTGCGTTGGACTCAATCCAGACTATCGGAGCCTGAGCGATTGTCCGTCCACCCTGATCGTAGTTGAGGGTTATCAACAGAAGCAACTCCATGTCGAAGGAAAATCCTTTGTCGACCAATTTTTCAAGAGTATCGGCCAAAACCTCGGCTTTGAATGCCTTGAAGCCACACTGAGTATCAACTCCCGGGCCAAGTTGGGGCAGGATCTCAGCTCGGACATAATTCCGAAAAATCAGCCTGAGTCGGTCGTGTTCGCTCAGGCCCTGTGCCCCCTTTGGGGTGCAGTAGATACCACCAGGGTCATACCTCGATCCCAAGGCGCACATAGTCTTGCTGACGGCTAGCCTTTTAATTAATAGTCCGGCTTGGCCAATGTTGGTAGACAGGTCGGCGTCGGTGTATAGGACGATTAACTCAGTTTGCTTACGGGGTTGGTGGAGCGCCTCCCAAAGGCCGTATTGTATGGCTCCGCCCTTTTGGCTGTCTTCAGTAGATTTTAAACCTTTGGCTATGGGTGACCCTGAGGCTATAGCATGCTCCAGGAAGAGGACACGAACATTATCATAGCCCTCCTCCGCGATAATGTTTGAGGCGATTAGACCACTTTTCTCTGGACAGCCGTCGTCCACAAAGATCAGATCAAAGGTATGATCGGCTTTCGATCCATATAACCAGTTTAACTCAGCCACTTTCCTGCGGATGAAATCTTCACCTGCCGCATGGACTTTCTTGGACTGGATTCTGTTATGTTCTTTGAACAATGGCACGACAACGGTCAGATGGATCTGGGAGGTGAGGGCGCTCAATTGTGTTTTGGACAGAGCTAGCTTTACCGCCAGATGGAGAATAGCTGGATACTCTTGAGGCTGGGCTACGATGCGGTTCTCCAACCCGGTCAGTTCGTTTTCTGACGGGTAAAGATCCATTAACAGGTCAGCCAGTTCAAAAGTTTGGAAAGCCTGATTTTTATCAGTCAAATCAAGGGATTCTGAGGCGTTTGCGACTTTTTCCTCGATCCTGGACCAGCGTTCGTCGGGGAGGATCAGCCGATCAACACAGTCCTGGTCGAAGTTATACCTGGGGACTGCCCCCTGGTTCTGATCGAGCAAGGCTGGCAGCCCTGCCAAAAGCCTATCGTATTCAGGAGTATCTAAGTCTCGAATGAATGAGGCAATCCTGTCGCTATTTTCAGTTTGAAATCCGGACTGTTGAAGGTGTTGGTCATAAAGATCAACCATGCGTTTCATCATCTTGAGGTAACTATCCATTCGATTCATCTCCTCCCTGTAAATCTGCGCCAATAAGCATGATTACCAAGCCCATTCAGATCGCCATCAAACTCTCCAGCTGAAAAGTGGTTAGCTCTATTCGAACAGTATAACATTAACCTATATAATTGGAATTAATACTTAATTTATGAATCATAGCTGATCATTTATTAAATTACCGAACCACCTCTTAATGCAAGGAAGTGCGGCTATCTGCTGAGCCCCATAACGTTCTGTCCCTGTCTTGTTGGGAGAGCTTGTAATGGCGGTTATTTCTCTGGAAAAACCGCTAAAAAGAAGATAGGTTGGTATGATCTGCTCAGAGAGAGGGAGCTTTTGTAACCTCACCTATCACCTATTTTAGCCCTCCGGCAAATCCACGGGTTAGTCCTTTCTGGACCACACCTACGAGCGCCAAGATAGGTAGCGATGAAATAAATCCGATTGCAGCGAGACGGCCCCAAAAAGTCTCGTCCTCGGTGATCAGGGTGGCAATGTAGGTGGGCAATGTGAACTTTGATGGAGTCTGGATGAACAATAGCGCGTAGACAAATTCGTTCCAGCTCAGGATCAGCAAAAACACGCTTGTGGCGATCAATCCCGGCGTCATGATTGGCAGCACCACAGTCACCAAACGAGCGAACAATCCGGCTCCATCCATCAACGCCGCTTCCTCATAGCTTACGGAAACGTCACGGACGAACCCGATCATCATCCAGATTGCGAACGGCAGGGCGTAAACTTGATAGACAAGGATGAGCCCCATCAATGTATCCAATAATCCCAATGTTCTCAAAACTTGGTATAACGGAATAGCTAGTACGATGGGTGGTGACAGTTTGATTACGAGGACAAACAGAAGAAAGATTGTGTCAAGGCGCTTGGGTAATCGCAGACGCACCAGAGCATAAGCGGCTGGGAATCCCGCGAGCAATGCTAGAAAAGTGGACCCGAAAGCTACGGCAAGGCTGTTTAACACTTTGCCTAAGATGTCATCTTGGATCAATTGCCTATAATGTACAAGCGTTGGTGTGTCGGGAAGTAGGTCGATCGTTAGCGAGACATACTCGAGCGGTGGCTTTACAGATGTCCCAACCATCCAAATGATGGGAAGCAGAATAATTGCAGTGACAATATATGCCACTACTGGATGAAAGAGTTTATGCCACACGTGAACGTCCCTTGATTATGTACACCGCGTAAATAGCAGCAAGAAATCCGGCAACAACAATCATCACCACTGCGGCGGTCGAGGCGAGACCCACATCGAAAAACCTGAACCCCAGTTTGTACACATACATGGAAAGCGTCTCAGTTGCCATCCCCGGTCCCCCCCCAGTAAGTGCATACACCTTGTCAAAGATCTTGAAGCTGTCGATGCTGCGAAGGAGAGCGGCCAGAAGTATATGGGGAACAAGAAGCGGCAATGTGATAGTGAGAAGAACTTGTAT
>RCNC010001182.1_pt1 | contig 17508 bp, 14 predicted proteins | sample 2041301 | NCBI WGS metagenome assembly RCNC01 (sample SAMN09708231, study PRJNA481090) | Marine sediment metagenome, whole genome shotgun sequencing project. | biome: marine sediment; feature: ocean; material: sediment; isolation source: Sewage treatment plant 13A marine sediment (STP13A) ... | reverse complement strand
TGTATTATTAACTATTTTCGCTGTTTCAGTCAGGGTGATCGTTATCGGTTCAGCTCCACAGTTAAAAGTAATAATTCCACCGCCCGCCACAGCAGCAACGAAAGCTTCAGATGTGCAACTCTCCGGAGTACCCTCTCCAACAATGGTGTCGGGAATTGAAGTATCCTCCAGTTGGGCTTCGGGTGGAATAGTGCAGGTTGATGCCCCTGCGATTATCGTATTGCTGAACAGAAAGGTTAAAGAGCAGAGCATAGGTAAAATAGATTTTCGAAGCATATTCAGTTTTTTCATTTTCTTTCAAACATTTGAGATAGTTCTCTGTTATCGCCCAACATGTATAATTATGTGCTATACATTCAGCCAGGAAAAAGTGAGCTGGTGAGCTTTTAATGGAGCCCCAAGTATAATCCTGATCAATTAATTTTCTTATATCATATCCTGGTGCTGAAAGTAAAATATCTGACGAGACACGGTAACAGCCCTGGCTGGTCTGTGTGTCTACTTCTACCTTGAATTCTGCTCTCCAACAGTCAATTTATGTAACGGAGAAGTATTTATAAATATGGCAGCCACTCAAGCCTGGCAAGTTGACTGCGCTCCTTGCAGTTGGTTGCCTAAGTCTTATACTGCTTAGTGAGACAATCGAAAAATAAAACGAAAAGGAGCTGAAAATGTTACGGCTTATAAAGATTATCACGATTATGCTTCTTGGCCTACTGACAATTCATACATCAGCAGGAGCCCAAAGCAATTCTCGTTTGCATAAGGTCCTCCAGTCGGGAGAGCTACGGGTCGGAACCACCGGTGACTGGAACCCGATGACAGTCAGAGATCCGGCCAGTAATAGCTATAAGGGTTTCGATATTGATGTAGTGACCGAACTGGCAAAAGATATGGGTGTAAAACTCACATTCGTATCAACAGACTGGAAAACATTGATCAACGGTATCGTTGCAGATAAATACGATATCAGCACAAGTGCATCGATCACCCCCAATCGAATCCGGACAGTGGGTTTCACCAGGTCTTACTATCAGGTCAGCACCGTTCCGCTTACCCTCAAGGACAACCTTGATCGCTTCAAAGACTGGGAGGATATTGATAAACCGACAGTTACGGTGGCGGTAACCCTGGGCACCTCCCAGGAGCAGCAGGTCAAACAATTCTTTCCAAACGCCAAGATCAGGAGTATCGAAGCACCTGCGCGCGACTTTCAGGAAGTTCTGGCCGGCCGAGCCCAGATTTCCGTTACCAGTAATCTCGAAGCATCATTGTTGACCCAGGCTCACCCGCAATTAGCCGTCGTTCCTATTTCAGAAGCAAGAACCCCGGCAGATCTGGCCTTTATACTCGCCCAAGATGACCAGGTGTGGTTGAACTTTCTTAATCACTGGATAACGATAAAACTTAATCGCGGTTTCTTTGACGATCTGAAACAGAAGTGGATGCCGACCGAGTAGCATCATCTTATCTGAACCCTGTAGAGAAAAACGAACCAGTTGCGGCCATGAATAAAAAGCGGTTTCTTCCCTGCCTTATTCTGATCATCGTCTTTGTCTCCTTGCTTTCTGGCTGCTCCAAGGTGCAATACAACTGGGGCTGGTTTGAGGTTCTTCCAACGACAGAACGAGGTGCTGACAACATCAGGTTTCTCCTTAGCGGGGTCTGGATGACCCTGTCCTTATCATTAATCGCGATCTTTTTTTCAGTTTTGATCGGCCTGTTCGTTGCCCTGCCGGGTCTTTCCGTAAGATCCGGCTTACGCTGGTTCAACCGTACCTACGTAGAGCTTTTCCGATCAATTCCAGTGCTGGTGTTAATACTCTGGGTGTACTATGGGCTTCCTGTTGTGCTTGGCATTTCCATGAACCCTTTCCTGGCAGGTGTGGTTGCACTTGCGATAAGCGATAGTGCATTTGAGGCTGAAATATTCAGAGCAGGAATCCAATCAATCGGGCGGGGCCAGATTGAAGCAGCCGATTCAATCGGCCTTAATTACTACCAGAGAATGAGACTTATCATTCTCCCTCAAGCAATCCGTAGAATTCTGCCACCTCTTGGAAATCAGTTTGTCTACATGCTGAAGATGTCCTCTCTGGTCTCCATAATTGGCCTGCAGGAGCTTACCCGAAAAGCCAATGAGCTGTCAGTGACGGTCTATCGCCCTTTGGAGATCTACACCGTGCTCGTTCTTGAATATCTCGTTCTCATTCTCATTGTTTCATGGATGGTCCGCCGTCTCGAAACCAGGCTTGATACCTATCAAAGTATTGCCTGAGGCCGACAAGTGAGTGTCCAGTTTTGCACAACAGGGAAAAGAATTGCAGATTGCAGGACTGCAGTCTCTACATAATTCCAAATTCCGGGGACACCATACATAATTATTGACATAATTTTGCCATTATAATATTTGTTGGTTATGGCAAGAATAGCTAGAGTAGTGGCACCAGGAATTCCTCATCACATAACCCAGCGTGGAGATCGCAGGCAGGCCTCTTGGCGGAGACGCATTTATCACAATGCTGGAAGAACGTATAGGGAGAACTCTCAGGAGGCAGAAACCCGGACCGAAGAAGAGTCAGGATTAGTTCCTCACCTCTCTATGTGTTTACCATTTGAGAATTCAAATAAGGAGACAGTTTTTTGGTAAAAGATACCGTATGGAATATGGCACCTGATAAAGCTAAGGTTTTAATGCTGGCCAAACGCCAACTTTCTGAGCTTGTTTGGGATGCTGTTAACCTAGAGGGAATTAATTTAACCCTGCCTGAAATCCAAACATTACTAGATGGTGTGACCGTTGGAGGTCACAAAATTTCAGATCAGGATATTGCTCTTAATCAGGCGGCTGGCTGGCGGACTTTGTTCCAATGGATCGAGCAGGATGCATTTTCTCTTTCAGTGGAAAAAGTATGTGGACTGCATGCAATTGCAGCAAAAAATGAGGCACTTGAGTGGGGTAATTTCCGCAGTGGCTCTGTAACAATTGCTGGCACAAAATATATGCCGCCAAAGCAGGAAATTTTGCCTAATTTATTTGAGAAAATCCCTCAAGAGTTAGACGGAATACCTGATATTTACGACCAGGCTATTCATGTTTTTCTCAGCATGGCGCGGAATCAGTTTTTTTATGATGTAAACAAAAGAATGGGAAGGTTCATGATGAACGGTTTACTCTTAAGTACGGGGTATCCAGCAATCAACCTTCCAGCAAATCGCCAATTAGAGTTTAACAGTTTGATGATGCCATTTTATGAATCAGGCAATCAGAAACCTATGAATACTTTTTTGCGGTCTTGTCTGGACGAGAGGATAATTACCATTATGAGGGAGGAGTAATTTCAACAATCCCAGCAAAATTGAGTAAGGTGTCCCCATAATTCTGTGCATAGAACAGTGTCCGGCATCTGCACTATACATGACAGAGGATATCCCCGAAGTTCATAGCGACACCGGCATCATCTGTTTCTGCTGCCAGGAGATTTGTCCGGAGAAACAATGACACTGCAGTGAGTGGTTATATCCACCACCCGGGCCATCTTTCTGTCAATGAGGTTCCAGGGAAAAGTATCAACTGCTGGCAGCTTTTTTATGCTCGTCCGGTAACAGAGCTAAGATTATTAATCCGAGAATACTTAATAGTCCCAAAAAACCCCAACCTCGGTGATGACCTTTTCCTTTTGAATAGGATATACATCCCCAGATAAATAAAACCAAGCCTGCCAGGATAAGCACAGATCCGAATATCTCCAGGATCGCAGCATGTTCTGAGCCTTCAGGGCCAACTAACACATTCCCTGTTATCTGAAGAACAAGTCCAAAACCAACACCTATGTTTGTTTTTCGCTTGTATTCTTTAAGCATGGATCCATCTGTTATGATTTATCATTCGAAAACTGACATCAAACTCAATCAACCCGCTTATGGAAATAACGTTTCTCTAACCTATCTGAAAATGCACAGAATTTACAGAATCAGCCAGCACTGATGATAAAGAATCCTGACAGCCATACTATCAAACTCATAACCCAGATAATACTGACTGCTCTGATCCTGGAATTATTCCTTAACTCGTTACTGATAAATACAATTATTGGAGTTCCAAACAAACAAAACAGACTATGTATAGCTCTTACTTTAAATGAAAGATATATAAGCATTATTTGAGTAACAAACGTAGTGATAAGGCCGACAACAAACAAGATTTTACCGATTACCATGATGGCTCTCAAATCGCATCTTCTCAAAGCGATACATTGCTATTAGAAGCGTGGAGGGGTAGTGTAGATAGAGGCATTATATAAAAAAATAGTCATGGAACCTGATTAATAAATGGAACAATGTGGTGGAGTGACGGGAAAGAGATCTTTTCTGCACCCCCATGACCATGAACAATGACAGGCTATCAGCTATTGTACCTATTTACTCAGCTCCTCCTTAACAGCCATTCCCAACATCTCCAATGTTAGTGGTTTTTTAAGAAATTTACCGGCTCCCAGTTTTTGAGCACCTATGACATCATCAGTTTCGGCAAAGCCGCTGACGATGATGGCTTTTTGTCCCGGGTTTTCACGTAATATCCTCTCATATGTTACCCGACCGTTTATGCCGGGGTCCATAATCATATCCAGCACAATCAGATCTGCATGGTGCTCTGACACATATTCGACAGCCTCTTCACCACTGGAGACATAAACGGGTTGGTAGCCAAAAGATGAAAGCATTTTACAGGTGATATCTCTCTGGCTCTCTATATCATCCACAACCAGAATTTTCTCCCCGTTACCATGAAGTTTCTCAAATGCTATACCGCTCTCCTTAGTTGCCACACTATCTCTTGTTATCGGGAAGAATATGTCAAATCGAGTACCACTTTCCCGAGTTTTCACATCTATATGAGCATGGTGATCCTGGACCACATTCCATACCACTGCCAGGCCTAAGCCGGTACCACTTCTCCCCAATACCTTTTTGGTATAAAACGGTTCGAAAATCCGTTCATAATCTTCCGAGGATATGCCAGGCCCATTGTCAGATACAGAAAGGACAGCATACTCCCCGATATCGATTTCATCATACCCCTTCAGGGGTCTGTCAACATATCGGTTTGTTGTTGATATGGTTACGGTCCCCTGTTCCTTGATTGCCTCGGAAGCATTTGATACCAGATTCATAATTAACTTTCTTACGTGAACACCAGAGCCAACGATATTTAATAAATCTTCGCTCAGCTCAGACTTTATGGCAATTAACGGGTGAAATTGTTCAAGCCTGAGAAACTCAGGAGAACGGAGATAATTTGAGACCAGAACATTCAGGTTAAGAGGCTCTTTCATCGTTGCCACCCCCCGCGCCACGGTGAGCAGATCCTGGACAATTGCGGCAGCCCTGTCTCCTGATTCCTTGATTGTTTTGATGATAGTTCTGAATTTGCTGTTCTCTGGCAACTCCAGCAAGAGCAGATCCGGATAACTGACGATTCCCGACAGAACATTATTCAGATCATGCGCGACTCCGCCTGCCAGGAGACCGAGAGATTCCATTTTGCGCGACCTGACCAGCTTCTCTTTGTGCTCTTTCAATATCTCCGAGGCAGTCATTTTGTCTGTCATATCAACAACAATCCCCTCATAATGTGATATCTTTCCTGAATTATCACGTCTAATATAGGTTCTGTCGTCAAGCCATTTAATTTTTCCGTCTTTGGCAATAATTCGGTATGGCTCGTGGATAATGGCTGAGTTTTTGACGTCACTGCTGAAAGATTCCACCTCACTCGCCACCCTGTCTGAGTCCTCAGGATGAATAATATCGGCATATGGAACAAGACCTGACATGAATTCTTCAGAACTGAAGCCTGACAACTCCAGAACATTGCCAGACACGAATTCAACAGGCCACCCTTCCGTACATTTCCACAGAAATGCTACAGCAGGGCTCCTGTTGATGATCGTATAGGCCTCGTGTAATGCCTTTTCGGCGGATCTACGACGATCCAACTCGATGGTTAATTCTTTTGTGCTCGACCTGACTCGGGCTCTTAAGACAAGATTCCCGAGAAAAAGTATCCCCAACGCACCACCAATACCGGCTAATGCCCATGGAAACCAGCGGGGGACGAATGAACCGGGCGAAATTGAGCCGAACCATTTATCGAGTGACCGATAGTAAACTGAATTCTCATCGTTTTTTAACGCTTTGATATGCTGATCAAGTGTGCTTATCAGTTGATGATCATCGCCCTTTGGTACAGCATAGTGGATTTTTATCGGGTTAAAAATAACACCGCTCTTGTCGACTTTGTAAAGGCTGGCGTATTTTATACCAAAAAACCGGTTTACGATGCCTGCATCAGCGCCACCGGTCTCCACGCTTTTTAAGACAGAGTGATAATCCTCCACCTCAATCACTGTGCAGTCTACACCAAAACTCGCCAACAATTTGTTAAACGCTGTTTGGTGGAGATCTCCCTTTAAAATAGCAACGTTCTTTCCTGCAAGCTCGGTGATTGCCCTAATCTCTGAACCTGTCCGTGTATAGACTTGTCCCCAGTTGGTAAGAATATTCTCTTTATTAAAGCTGAAAGATTCAGCACGCTCATTGGAGTAGCCGATCGTACATAGAATATCGATCTGTCGGTTCTTTAACCTCGACAGACATTGCTGCCAATTACCTGGCACGTATTCAATCTTCCACCCTTCCTTCGCGGCGACATAATCTATTATGTCGGCAAAGATGCCCTCTCCATCCCCTTCTTTGTTAGCAAAAATGAGCGGATCATTATTGTATATACCCACTTTTATAGAAGGAGCCGAAATGAGGATACCGGGAACAAGATATTGACTTAAAATAATGAGAAGGACGAGTATAGATTTATTCATCGCAGCTTTAAAAGAATCCTCATTAATTTGTGACGATTAGTATTCCACTTTGGCTCAGGTAATAAGATCATGGCTGAAACATATATTCTTGTTGTGACAGTAGGGTTGAAGTAAGCTTAGCCCTGGAAAATGCAGCAACTACTGTCTAATGGAACCATAATGTACCTACAGAAATCAAGGTCATATTAAAATGTCATAGAGATTTTGTATTACGCTCAATACTATTTAACCCTTATGGCTCCTTTTACCCGCAGATAAAGCAGCATCTTTTCTGTAAATTCACCCTTACCCTTTCAGTTTCTCCCAGTCAGGTTAGCTCCGGAGTAGCACAAAATTCCGGGAACATCTTACTTAATTCATAATCACAATCTCAGAGAGATAAGTAAGGTGTCACCAGAATTCTGCTCCCTCCGAATGCGGCTAATTATCTACTGAACCCCACAGATTGATTCCTCCGCCTCTGTGAGACAAATCCTACCCTATCAATTCTGCAAAGACAAATTCGGTTCTGCCGTCCGCAAGGATTGATGTCCATGCGGCAGTATCATGAGTCAGTGTAAAATAGATCTCAGTGGACACGTAGTTTTACGATTTTTCCTGCCCCAAAAGCGATCTTTTTGAGTATTTCTATTTTTTTCATGGTGATAGTATATCCAACTCCTGCAGATTGGTTATAATGGCGCTATGAAACAAACAACTACCATTATTCTTGCGGCCACATTGCTGGTCGGGATGACTTTTTTTGCCTTCAAAGCATACCAAAATGCCAAATCGCATGAAGAGCTGTCATATATCATTGTCGATAAGCACAATGTAACAGAACTCAGCACCAATCAACTCAAAAAGCTGGGTGATATCCTCTCTCTGGGTTTTTATGATGGATACGATGAGGTGCTCAAAGAGCAAAAAGAGCTGATCGAAACGCAGGCACTTTTCAAACAAAAAGCAGTGCAATACACGCTTTATGCGATGGGTGTAGCCGTTTTGCTCTTACTGCTCTATTTTGTGATGACCGTGCAGGCGTTTACCGTGACGGTAAATTTGACGGCCCTGATCGCATTGGCAGGTGGATTATTAATGCCAATCATGATGATGAGCATTCACAAGGATGTGCAGTATATTGGAGAGGTGGTATTGATGATGGAATCCAAGGGCGTTCTGGGGTCGATCGCCAAACTTTTTGAGAGCCATGATTATGTTGTCGGGGGTGCGCTGTTGCTATTTTCTATCCTACTGCCGCTGCTTAAAACGCTTTCGATGCTTTTTGTCGCTCTTTTTATAAAAAATAAATCCGCCCAGACGGTGGTACAATTTTTTAAGATGCTAGGGAAGTGGTCAATGGCGGATGTGTTCGTCGTGGCTACTTTTCTCGTCTATCTTTCTGGAAGCAATGGTGAGATGAGTCGAGCCGAGGTGCAGGTTGGACTCTACTTCTTTCTGGCATATGTGATCCTCTCTATGCTGGCAAGTCTCAGTGCCGACAAAATGCTACAGGAAAACAAGGCAGGGTAAAACAGAGATAGCAGAATCACTTGAATAACGACATTTATTCATAATTTATTAACAACCCCGTTTCTCGAGTCGCTTCTGAGATGACGTGGTAGGGTCTTAATGGACATCTTTTTAAAGAGTTAATTATTCATCATTCAGGAGGTGTTCAATGACATTTTTCAGTGTGTTGGTTGGCAAATCGAACCGTCATTTCAAAAAACTCTGCTTGATTTTGAAGAGTTATAACAATAAAAATATTGAAACAAACCTCTCTTTAGTATACTAAAATGATTAAAGAGAGGTTTGTTTGGTTATGTTCACAAGGGATGCTGTACAATATTTATCACAATGGCTTGGCAAAAAGAGAAGGAAACCGTTAATTCTCAGAGGTGCCAGGCAGGTTGGGAAGTCTACGTTGGTAAGATTATTTGCCGAGTCGGCTAAGCTGTCTTTGCATGAAATAAATCTGGAAAGGCATCTTTATCTGGATGATATTTTCAAGTCATTGGATATGACAATCATTGTCCGGGAACTTGAGGCTCTTGCTGGTAGCCATATCAATGCTCAAGGTTCCTGCCTTTTTTTAGATGAGATCCAAGCTACTCCTCATGCTCTGCAGGCATTGCGTTACTTTTACGAGGAGTATCCCGCCCTGCCTGTTATTGCTGCTGGCTCACTCCTTGAGTTTACTCTGGCTGACCATTCTTTTTCAATGCCAGTTGGACGAATTGAATATTTCCATCTCTATCCGCTCACTTTTCGGGAATTTCTTGCGGTCACCCAACCGTCGTTATTGCCCTATCTGGATAGCCTCTCACCATCACCTGACGAAGTTCCATACGCTGCCCATCAGCAGCTTTTAAAAAAGTTGCGGGATTACTTCTTTGTTGGTGGCTTGCCTGAGGCGGTACAGGTTTTTGATGATGAAGAATCACTTCAGGAGGTTGCTGCCGTTCACCGGTCAATTGTATCTACTTATCAGGATGATTTTAGTAAGTACACAAAACAAAATGACTTGTTTCTTATCCAGAAAATATTTAACTACATTCCAAAATCTCTGGGCCAAAAGGTAAAGTATACCCATATTACCAGGGATGATCGTGCAGCTCAGGTAAAAAAGGGTATCTCCTTGCTTACAAAGGCCAGAATATGCCATCAGGTGAAGCATAGCCATTGTACCGGCCTCCCCCTGGCTGCTGAAAGCTCCGAAACTGTATACAAATTGATCTTTATGGATATTGGTTTGACTAATCATGTTTGTGGCTGTGGGTGGCGAACCATGGCGGCTTTTGATGACAGGCAGCTTGTCAATGAGGGGGGAATTGCTGAGCAGTTCATTGGTCAGCATCTCATCGATATCTCTGGAGGGTTTGATCAGCCTTTATTACATTATTGGGTAAGGGAGAAAAAAAGCAGTAATGCCGAGGTGGATTATGTGATCGGTTTGGGAGGGCGTGTTTTGCCTGTTGAGGTCAAATCAGGCACCAGTGGATCGTTGAAATCACTGCAACAGTTTGTTTACAGTAAAGATGTAAATCTGGCTATTCGCTTTGATCTTAATCCACCAAGTCTGCAACAAGTAGAGAATACTATAAGAACTGCGCAGGGAAACCAAAAGGTAAGCTATATATTGCTGTCGCTGCCTCTATATGGCGTCCAGGAATTGGAGCGAGTTGTACGCGAAATTTTGTAGGTTGCTTGGGTTCACAGCATTGTGCCATTAACACCCGAAGACTCAAGACTGATAAGTCGGGTGAATCTAATTAATGTGAAGTGTGAGGAATTCAATCGTTCTGTCTCGTCTTGAAGAAGAACTGGCCTTGCTTTCACCGTTTTAGGAAACAGGATGAATTCTATCAAAGATGGTCTGATAAACATAACCTGGGATGATCTCCAAAAATGGGTAGGATCGAAGATTCTTAACCGCGGCAGGTCATATCGAAAAAATGTGTATGAGTTGAGCAGGACTGAAGAGGGGGGACTGGTAGCTTGGGTCTCCGGAAGTGAAGAGTATGCTACGTGGGTGGATATCGATACAGAAGGGGAGTTGGATTGGTTCTGTACCTGTCCCTACAACTGGGGAGGGATGTGTAAACATGGTGTCGCCGTGCTGTTACGTGCGCTAGAGAAGATAAAAGCTGAAAAAAATATTCCTCTCGTAGAGCCGACAGGAGAGCTTTTGTCCTCGCTCCTTGATGAACGTGATTATATCCAGGATGAAGACAATTTGGAAGAAAGTAGTGCGCTGGATAAAGCAACAGAGGCGGCACTCCAGAAGATCCTGAAAAAGAAAAAGAAAGTTGAGTTACTGGAGCTGCTCATAGAGTTGGCAACGGAGTATCCTCAAGTTAGACGAAGTATCATGGAAGAGGAACAGCTGCAGAAAGGTGATACAAAACATCTTGTGCAGAGCCTGATAACCGAAATAGAAGAACTGGCCACCGAACCTGCCTATAGCTCATGGGATGACGAGGGGCACTTACCCGATTACTCCCACGTTCAAAAACAACTGGCGGCTTTGCTCCGTGGTGGGCATGCAAATGCGGTACTCGAAGTGGGACGTGTTCTATGGGACCTGGGGCATGGGCATGTTGAAGAATCTCATGACGATGGGGATTTGGCAGAAGAGATTATAGAGGCAATGGATATTGTCTTCGAGGCCGTACCGGAATCATCTTTGTCAAGACCGGAGCAACTCTTGTGGGTAATAGAGATCCTGCTTGAAGATCAATATGGCCTGGGTGGTACCGGTGAAGAAGTTCTTTACAATACGGTTTACAGTAAGGAGGATTGGCTACTGGTGGCTGAAGAGCTAGGTCAACGCCTGGCAGGATTGATCAAACCTGAACAGAAGGATTTTTCAAGTACTTATGGTCGTAAACGCCTGATGGATCGGGTAATTGAGGCCTATGAACAAAGTGGACAACAGGAGCTAATATTGTCTTTGTTGGAAAGCGAGGCCCCGGTAACGTGGTGTTATGATCGTTTGGTGGACACCCTCATGGCCCAAGGGAAAATTGAAAAAGCCAGGCAATGGTGTGTTAAAGGTTTTTCCATGACAAAGCAGGAGGCACCGGGAATTGCCAATTCCCTTCAAACAAAGCTCCGTGACTTGGCTGCCCGAGAAAAGAATTTTCACATGGTGGCTGCATATCATGCCCAGGATTTTTTTGAACATCCTTCACGGAGTAGTTACATCACTCTGCAAAAGGCGACAAATAAGGTCGATTGCTGGGCAGTTGTTCGAACACAGATACTGGATTATCTGGTAAATGGCAGGCGGCCGGATCTTTCTTCTAGGTCGAAACCTAAAAATAAGCAAGGATGGCCTCTGCCTTTACCTGAAGTTAACCTCCCTCGAGATAGACGGTTTTTGCGTGATTTTCCAGACATAAATATGCTCATTGAAATTGCAATCTTAGAATGTCGTCTGGATGATGTAGTCGCGCTGTATCAAAAACAACTCACAACGAACCGCTGGAAACCTGGAATAGGTGGAGAGGTGGCCAAGGCTGTTTCGAAAAGTCACCCGGAAGTTTCACTGGGAATCTGGGTAAAAATGGCAGAAGAGCAAATTTGTCTGGTCAAACCTAAAGCTTACGAGGTTGCAGCATCTTATCTACGAAAAATGCACGAAGTATTTAAGGAGACAGGGCAGCTGAGTCAATGGCAAAGGCTTGTCAAAGATATCCGACTCCGACACAAAGCAAAAAGGCGATTGCTGGAGGTGTTGGATGGGTTGGAGGGAAACCGAATTATTGATTGATTTCTTGTGTTGTTTTGGCAACCCGCTACAGGCATGGCTACTTGAAGACATATGGTAAGTATAATATGGATAAGAATAGCAGTCATGACTTAGACGCATTTACGATGAGGGCACAAAACTTCGCAAGCGTACATTACCACCGGTAAGTTCAGGCATGTCAAGATATAATTTAACTTTAAATATCTGAAGCTTTTGGGTTGGACACAGAATTCTTATTAACGCTTTACAACCAAAAAACTTTAGCCAAAACAAAAAATAAGTTTCGTTACGGAGCGTAACTTCTTGATTTAATTGGTGCCCCCGGCATGAATCGAACATGCGACACCAGGCCTAGGAATACTTGACAGAGAAAAATCACAACATATTGAAATTTTTCTATATTTTTGAATTAATTAACAAAACTCAGTGTACATCTAAAGAATATTAGACCTCGTTTTCTATATTATTAATAATTTTCTTTAGCCATTCTTTAGCGAAAAAAAATCATTGTTACCTTCAATTTGGGACTATTTCAGGATGAATATATGAAGGAATTTTCTGCCAGCTCTTCCAATCTATTTAGCTATTCACTCTCAATGAAAACTGTCCCCAAATCAAACAAAATTCCAAACTTATAATCTATTCAGAAACTCAAGAAGCTCAGAAGTGTTACTTGCTTCATAAAAACTTGTTATATGGCCAAATTGATACATCTTTCAGCATATAGAAGATGATAATAAAACAAAAAAACCTTCTTCTACGATACCCGGTCTGATTCATTGCGGACAACTGGGGTATATGAAGATGCAAAAGGTGTGGGGAGGTGAAGAGCAGGTTATTCAATTTTACGGCAAGACTTGTCCTCGACTCTATGAGTTGGATACAATCGCTTACTGGCTGATCGAGAAAAGAGCCCACTCTAACAAGTTAAAAGCGAATATCAACAAGATTGCCCAGGTTGCTATTGATCTCTCGGTACGAAGGGGGAAATCGATGCTCAAGATCTTCAAGGCGGAAAAGAGAAGCTCCAAATTCCTCAACAAGTATCATGAGTATCTTTGTGAGGGCTCGGATATAATTTTTGAGAATCAACGGCAGCTCAAACCAAGATTCGATATCGGAGCAAAAATTAAATCTGTCAGGCTCATGCGCGGGTATTTCGCAGAAGGAGTTGGCGGAACTGACAGGGGTGCCCCCTAGTACAATATCTCAGGTGGAAAAGAGCCTCATCTACCCATCGCTTCCAGCACTGTGTCGTATTGCAGAAAATCTTTCTGTGGAGGTTGCCACATTATTTAAGGAACATGGTGAGCGGAAAAATGTCTATGTGTACCCCGTAGACAGCCGATCGGTCACCTCTTTAACCAAAAATGTCAAAGATAACGCTGAAGCGGACTTGTTGATACCTCCAGACATTGACACACCGGGAGAGGCAATTATACGGATTCGACCGGGTAAAAAGCTGCCCGGTCATTTCTTTGCCCACAAAGGGCCCGAATTGGGCTATCTTCTCTCCGGGCAACTCGAAATGACGGTCGGGAATCAGTCGTACAAAATTAGTCCGGGCGACACCATTTATCTGCAGAAAGATATTCCCGGAAGATGGAATAACATTTCAGAGGAAGTTGCAGAGCTCCTATGGTTGAAGTTTGTAGAATAACAAGCTTCAGCTCTTTACCCGTAAACTACTGTACAGACCACATCGAGAAGGTTTCCTGATGTGGCCTGTAAGGCATCTTAACCTGTTATTATCCTTTGAGTATTGCCTCGGCAGATTCTTTTTGGGCTTCCGTCATGAACGGAATGCCGGTTTCACTTTCTGTTTCACGGTTGGCACTGAATAATTCATTTCTTGTAATCTCTGATAAATTGAATTTCCGAACACCAGCCATCAACTGCTGCAGCCCGCAAGAGAGCTTGTCAACATAGCCGGCTATGGCCACGGCACCAAAAGGTATGTTCTTCATTTCATCAGCGCCAACTTTCTGCTTGACGTCCTCCCAGGCCGAGAAGATCTCTTCAGGGTACTTGCCGAAGCTTTTAACCGTTTGCGGAAGTTCGTCCCAATTTCCATTTATTTCTGTTCTTTTTTCAGGGTAAAAGGTCCCTTCAATGTTGCTTCCCAGATATCCAGGAATCATCGGTGCACGGCCCATACAAACAAGTTTTGTGTAGGGTGCGCCTAAAGCCAGAGCCTTAAAAACATGATCCTCGCGAGCAAAACCGCCAGCAAAAGAGATATCTGGAACCTTGATACCTTTATCATCAAGAATCTTACAGTAATCATAGGCCTTGGCATGCAGGGCTAGGGAGGGCACTCCCCAGTGTTCCATCATATTCCATGGACTCATACCGGTGCCGCCGCCAGAACCGTCAATGGTCAGCAGGTCAAGTTTGGCATCTGCAGAATATCGAATGGCCATGGCAAGAGCCTCCATGCCATAAGCTCCTGTTTTCAGAGATATTCTTTTGAAGCCAATGCTTCTTAAATAATCAACCGATTTCATAAAAGATTCACGAACTTGAGCAACGGTATCCAAGTCGGTAGCCCCAAGCCTGCTATGCCTGGCAAAGGCGGTAATGGCACGACGCTCGAAGGCGGCCTGTACGGAAGGATCTGTCGGGTCGGGATCGACAACATAGCCCCGCTCTTTAAGAAAAATAGCATAATCAAGTGATTTGACCTGGATTTCACCTCCAATAACCTTGGCACCCTGTCCCCACTTGAGCTCGATAATTACGTCATCTCCATATTTGTCAATGACATATTCCGCTACCCCATTTCGGGTATCCTCAACGTTTAGTTGAACGAAAATGGCTGCATGGCCGTCAGAATAACGCTTAAATATTTCGATACGTCTATCAAGTTCAGGTGCCGAGGTTATTTTTCCCCCCCCTAGTTTTGATTCCCGATCAACACCGACAACATTCTCACCGACAACAATGGGAAATCCACAAATAGCGGCACCCGTGGCAAATGAATTCCAATATTTTGTGGCGATAAAGGTTGAACCCAAGGCACCTGTCATGATGGGTACACGGCATTTCACCTTGACCTCATTGCCGAAAATCGTTTCGGTATTGGCGTTGGGGAAAACACAGTCATCAGGATCTTTGGTCATCCCCTCACTTAACCCCGTCGATCCATATGCATATCCCTGAATTCTTAGGGCATGATACCCCAGCCCAAGAGAGGTTACATTGCCTGACCCGGCAGTAATTTTACCGAATTTTCTGGGATAGAGCATTTTGCGACCTCTTAAGGACGACATCCAGGTTTCACACTTGCCTTTACAATCTGAGCTGCAAAGAGTGCATAATCCTGATTCACAGGGATTTCCTCTGTTGACGGTACCGAGAGCATCATTACTTTTTGGCCATTGAATCATTTTGTCGTCTCCTTTTCTGGTTAAATGTTATCTAAACGTTTCTTGCGAGTCAGGCCGGGTAGGAGCATTGCTGGGTGTACGAATGAGCAATTACTATTTTTGCTTGACATCCCTGTCATAAAAGAACTGTTGCCGGGGCGACTCAGCTTTGTTGAAATAGGGTGGGTTTTAAGGAAATGTAGCTGTTTTTCCCAAGCACATAGCAACCTCCTGTTGATAAAAATCGTGATTCCCCCGGAACGGAGGCCACACGCAAAGTTGTGTACTTGCAAAAAAAAGGCATCTGTCCTCAGGAAAGAGGAAACAGACGCCGTTGTCTAAATCATGCGAAGAAACTCCACGCCTTTGTGTAGTTTCAGTAATATATAAAACGATAATATAGCTGTACTTAAATTTTGTGTCAAGAAAAGCCTGTTTAGAAACAGGTCGAGACGCATACATTTGCTGTATGCTGCAATATAAAGGGAAAACGGGCTGTGATGGTTAAAGCTCTTCAGACAGGATAAGCGCTTCAGCGATTTCCAGCATGGATTTACGGGTATCCATACTCCGTTTCTGAATCCAGCGATATGCTTCTTCGCCGCTCATCCCACGTCGGTCCATGAGGATTTCCTTGCTTCTTTCAATCTGTTTTCTGGTCTGGAGTTCCCGTTCGATAACCCTTGTTTTAATAATAAGCTCTGTGTTGTGGATAGCAACCGCTGCTTGGTTTGCAACTGCGCTGAGCATATTGATATCTGTTTCAGAGAAGTCATGAGGTTGGCAAGTAAAGCAGTTAAGCACTCCAATAACGTTGCCCTCCGTTTTTTGTAGAGGGATGCTTGCCATTGAGACCAAATTCAGGCTGTTGGCCATCTCTTTTTCCTTGAATTTGTCATTATTTTTCACATCATCAATCACGTAGGGACGCTGGGTTGAAAGTACATAACCAACAACGCCTTCATGGAGTCGCAACGCTCTGTCTTTCACATATTCCGGCTCAAAAGATTGGGTTGCTTTTAACCTGATGAGGGGAGGGCTGGCATTTTCATCTACAAGCCACAACGAACATATTTCAACTCCGGTGACTTTTGCGGTTACCATTACAATCAGCTTAAACAGATCCTCTAGAAACAGGTCTGAGGTGATTGCTTGGCTGATATCCATCAGCGCCTTAACATAATGATCATATGTGTGTTGAGTAGATGTATTCATTCCAGCTCATTAACAAAAGATTGAGATATTGTTTTTTAGTGGACTATCTGACTTTCAGGATTCCCTTAAAAAATGGTTGGGCATATGTATTTGCTGTTCACCCAGATAGTTTAACCCTTTCCGGGTAATAAGATTGTATTGCAGGTCGGCGTTGGTTTGGATTAAGCCCATGGTGCTCATGGTATTTAGGATTAGGTGAAGTTTTGGCAACTGGATGTCCATTTCCCCAGCGATAGCAGCTGTGGGGACGAGTTGGGGCTGGGGATTATGTGCGTTTTTCGAGAGAATCGTCAGGACCTGAAGTTGATGCTCGTACATTGACATGGCTAGCTCCTGTCGGTTAGTAAGGTGGGGCTAGATTACTTGTAAATGTTTTGTTTTCCGGTTTCCTTTACCATACAATCCTATAATGAAATAAAGTGTACTGCAAATATTAAATTAATTAAAAATAAATTATATTATATAAATATAGCAAGACTGAATATGTGATAAAAACAAGATTATGACAGCTCAAAATTTGAAAACGAATCGTTGGGTGAACGAGAGACAATCAAAACTATCTTGAATAGAACATTAGAATGGCAAAGATCAAAGCGGAATACATCTGGATTGACGGACAGAGCCCAACCCCAAAGCTACGTTCAAAGACGAAAATCATCGATGGGCCGGTTACTGCACTTTCTCAAATACCGGAATGGAGCTTTGATGGTTCCAGTACTTTACAGGGAGAACGGCACAATAGTGATCGTGCAATGCATCCAGTAGCTTTTGTACCGGACACCGCTGACTGTCTTTAAGGTCCACTTTA
>RCNC010001181.1_pt1 | contig 17513 bp, 8 predicted proteins | sample 2041301 | NCBI WGS metagenome assembly RCNC01 (sample SAMN09708231, study PRJNA481090) | Marine sediment metagenome, whole genome shotgun sequencing project. | biome: marine sediment; feature: ocean; material: sediment; isolation source: Sewage treatment plant 13A marine sediment (STP13A) ... | reverse complement strand
CCGGCCAGGATCAAAGCGGTATCGCACAGGCCTTCAAGATCTTCCAGGGAGGCGAACCCGTCCGGTCCAACCGGCAAATGGACCACCGGCTTGAGAGTGTCCATGGGAGCGTCGACGATGGTAAGGCCTGGTCCTTTGGCCGAGTCTGTATTTGATATGTTTTCCTGGGAGCGGCCCGCGCATCCGGCCCCGGACACCAGGAGAGCAAACACACCAATTAAAAACCATACCCGTTGCAAGCGGGGGAAGATTGGGAATGGCAATTGAGATGGGAAAAAGCCTGCCCTGAAAGTCATCCGTGACCTGTCCTTCTCTTTAAATAACCGTGAACCTTTCCCCAGTGGATCCCAATGTGGGAGAAAATCCCAGGGGAATTCCAGAATATCGGGGGTAATGCTTTCGGAAAATAGCAAAATTCGGGCCTTTGAGCCAATCACGAGTCTTGAAAAAATTCTAATGATATGTCATAATTGACTCCTAAGACGTGCAACCGGGGACGGACATCCGAATACCAGGACATGACTGCATCCGAAAACACACTCAAGCGAATGTTGGCTAGTGACTTACCCTTGGACAGGGTGGGGCCCCATCTTCGTCATGCCTGCCGTCGGGCCCTGCACTCCGGGGATCTGGAACGAATGAAACTGGCGGCCAAGGTGGTCATCGATGAACTGGCTAGGCGCGGGGAACTGTTGAGTGTGGCCATCGAAGGTGGGGTTTCTACCCCGGCCGGCCCCGGACCATTCTGCATGGTGAAGGGCACGAACAAGGTTCTCGACCTTTCTTTCTTGGGCAAGGCGACGCGCCGCTTCAAGGACCCCGATCCTATCGCCGGGGCAACCCCATCTGTTTCGCCGGAAATTCCTGCCGGCCTTGATTCCTTGACCGGGTTGATAATCGCCATGGAACATGCCCAGGATCTGGCCATCGGTGATCCCCGTTCCGGGGAAATGGGAGTCATCCTCGTCAGTATACTCCAGTTGCTGAAGCGCTTCATGCCCCAGTTTCCCATGTTCATCATGCTTCACGGAAATAATCCCGTGCCCGAGGGACAGGAACTGCTTTTCACGATTGATGCGACTGAAGCTGGCGAAGGTTGGTTGTCCTTGCGGACACCGGGCCACTCGGTCTGGATCCCCGACCCCGGGGAATTGCCCCAGCATATCCTCGAGTCAACGGGCGGACGGGCGGACGTGCCGACCTTCAGCTCAGCCGTTGCCGTACCGCTGTGGAAACCCGACAGCAATGACAAGGTGGCTTCTTCCGCCCAGGAATCGGGCCTTCTGTTCCTGATGACATCCGACGACCTGGGCCGGGATCCCACCCTTCGCCTTGCGGAACGACTTTCCCGATTCGTCTCCCGACGTTGGCGACATCAGCGGGAAGTCAACCAGCGTATTCATGTTGACGGTTTGACCGGCGTCTTTAACCGGGCCTTTTTTGACAGCCAGCTCACTCTGGAACTGGAAAGGGCACGCCGTTCCGAGGTGCCCCTTACCCTGGTCATCGCCGATCTGGACAAGTTCAAGCGGATCAACGACACCTATGGCCACCCGGCAGGCGACGCGGTCTTGAGCATGGTGGCACGCCGCCTGCAAGAAGAGTTGCGGCGAATTGATCATATCTGCCGGATCGGGGGTGAAGAATTCGCTCTCATCCTTCCGGTCACGTCCCCGGAGGCCGCCCAGGAAGTCATGGGTCGTTTGCTCGATTCGGAGTTCCGAACCAGTGTGAACCACAAAGGTGAAACGGTCGAAATTAAAGTTACGTTTTCCTTCGGCGCGGTTACTTTTCCCATCGCGGGTGCGGATCCCTTCGAACTTTACCGAAAAGCCGATGGCATGCTTTTCCTCTCCAAGGATCTGGGCCGCAATCGATGTCATTTCTGGAGCAACGAGGGCGATCACATCCAGCTGTTACCTTCGGACTCAGACGACTGACCCGTCTCTTTGGAAACCTCCTCTTTTTCTCGGTACGCAACTGGCCTCTGAGCTGGGCGTTGATCTATATGGGCGGATTTGGTCTGGGGGGAAGTCTGCCCGCTCCGCTTTCCGGGGAATTGATTTCGGTCGCCCCTTTCTGGAGCAAAACCCTGGCCCGGACTTCGGCCGTTCTTCCCGTTCTTTTTGCCGTTGGGCCCGGCACCCTGGTGTGGCCGGTTTGGCTGGGAATATTTTCCGGGGGTATGGTCGCTGGCTCACTGGAAGCGGGGGCCCGCCATTCGCGGATCATTGCCCGATCGGAACGGCCGGACTCCGTGGCCGTTCCACTTACCTGGACGGGTCCGGCCCTTCTGAGGATCACTGGTTGGCCCTCTGCGGCCAGTGGCGACCGCTGGCGCTCGCCCGCCCGCATCCTTGATTTCCTTCCTGACCAAATGGCGTTCGAAAACGCCCCCCTGCAACTGGGGCGGGGGGTCATGGTCGCGGGAAAGGGGGATCCTCCGGAACTGGGGGCCCTGGTTACCGGGCTCCTGGAATTGTCACCCCCGCCTTCGGCGAACTTACCGGGGGCCTTTGACTACCGGTTGTTTTTGGCCGGTCGCGGGCTGGCTTGGAAAGGAAAACTGGAACCGTGCCAAACCCTTCCTTCCACCGACCTGGTCACCGCTATGGGGGGAAAGATATTTACACCGCTGCGGAGAGGACTTGCATCCCGGATCAACGAAAATCTGCCCACCGTTGAGGCCCGAATGGCCAGTGCGATTCTGCTGGGAATCCGGGACCAGAACTCGCGCCAGGCCAGCCGCCCTTTTGCGGACCTGGGCCTGGCCCATCTTTTTGCCGTCAGTGGGCTTCACGTTGGCATCCTGCTGGGGATTATTCTTCTCCCGGCGAAATGGGCGGGATTCCCCGCCGGGTGGAAGGTTGGTCCCCTCCTGGTCCTGTTACCCACTTACGTCTTGATCACCGGCATGCCCGGGTCGGTTGTACGAGCGGCTTCCCTCGGATTCCTGACACTGTTGGCCACCGCCCTGGGCAAACCTTCCCATTCGATGCGTTTGATCGGGTTATTGTTCTGGGCGGGGACCATCTGGGATCCCTTCCAGAATCTGGACGTCGGGTTGAAACTATCCTACCTGGCTGCCGGGGGCATCCTCGGAGTGAGTTCCTTGACAAATGGGTTTAAGTTTTCCCGACATCTTGTTATCAGAACAGGATGTACGGGCCTTGCTGTATGTGCCGCCGCTCAGTGGTTCACCCTTCCGGTGGTCGCCGGCGCCTTCGGCCGGATCAGCCTCCTGTCGCCGCTGGCCAACTTGATTGCCGTTCCCCTGTTCGGGTTGGCGGTGTGGTGTGTGGTCCTTTCTGTGGCGGTGGGTTCGTTTTGGTCTGGCGGTGCGGAAGCTGCGGCCGCCCTGGGCTGGCTTCTGCTTCGCTTTCTGGCCGGCCTGGCGGGGTCCATGTCCCGGTCCTCGGCAGGATTTCCCCTGGGACTTCCCGTACCCGGTTTGGGGGCCCTGAGCGCCTGGGTCGTTTTGACCGCCGCGGGAATTCTGGTCCTTCTGCGTCATGGGGCGGGTATGATGCCGGGCCGCAGAGCCTTGCTTCTGGTTCTGGCCACTATTGCCCTGGGATTGTTCGTGTTCGGACCGTTCGGCTGGAATCTTCGCTCACCTTCAAAAATCACCGCCTGGCAATTCGATGTTGGACAGGGTGATTGTTCCTTCTTGGTTTTTCCCGATGGTTGGTCGGTTCTCATCGACACAGGCGGCAGATTCGGGTTTTCCGAGGACGAAAAGGACGGTCCCTTTTCCCGGACGGTCTTGCCCTTTCTGCGCCGAAGCGGATTGACAAAGATCGACTCGGTCATCCTGACCCATGGTCATCTTGATCACACGGGGGGAGCCGTCGCCCTGGCGGAGGCCCTGCAGGTGGAACGGTGGTACGTGTCGGGGAGGGGCGAACAATCACTGGCCGCGGTCGTGGACACCGCCGCCATTGTGCGTCCGGGGGCCGGCCATCTATTGCATCGTTGGCATGAATGGGAGCTGGCCCTCGTCTATCCAGCAGGGGAATTACCCGGCCACCTGCACGAAAACGACCGTTCCTTGGTGGTGGTTCTGCGCCGGGACGGCCGCGACATGGCCGTCTGGAGCGGGGACCTGGAACTGGCCGGAGAACAGCTGATGCTCGCCGCTGGCCGGGCACCTCGGGACATTCAGGTCTGGAAGGCCGGCCACCACGGCAGCGATACCTCAGGGTCCGACGAACTGCTGACCAGATTCCACCCTGAACTCATCCTTCTCAGTTGCGGGGTCGGCAATACCTACGGCCACCCCAGCCACGGGACCTATGTGGCCCGAGGCGATACCGTGGCCATTGCCCGGACCGACTTGCAAGGAAGCATCTTGATGGAATGGGATCCGGACGGCCAGCTCAGGTGGCGGTCCATGGTCTCGGGGACCCAAATAATCAGCCTTCCTTGACACCGCCGGGCAGCCTGCCTAAAATGCCGCCTGCACCTCCTGATAACGATAATTTCCGCTTCCCCGCCGGGAGGGACAGTTTTCCCGGCCAACCCCGAGGGAGTCTCCGTGGCAGCCTTGCGCAGTACCAGGGATCTCGGCCTTGTCCCCGATTATGAGGGCAAGGTTCGGGACATGTTCGATCTGGGCGATCGTTTCCTGATCGTGACCACCGACCGCATTTCCGCTTTTGATGTCATCATGGACGACGTCGTGCCCGGCCGCGGGGTTGTTCTGAACGTGATGAGCCTGGCCTGGTTCGATCACTTCGCCCAGGTGGTGCCCAACCATCTGATCACCGCCGACGCGTCGGATTTCCCCGCGCCCTTCGACGCCCATGCCGATGCCCTGGCCGGCCGTTCGGTTCTGGTCCACAAGGCCGAACGATTTCCCGTGGAATGTGTGGTTCGCGGATACATCGCCGGTTCCGGCTGGAAGTCCTATGGCGCCGACGGCACCATCTGCGGCCACCAGTTGCCCGAGGGCCTGGTGCTCGCGGACCGGTTGCCCCAGGCCATCTTCACTCCCTCGACCAAGGAAGACGAAGGGCATGACATCAACATTCCCTATGAAACCGTGGTGGAAATGGTGGGGACAGGGCATGCCGAAGCTCTGCGCGACATCTCCCTGAAACTCTATACCGAAGGTTCCACTTACGCCTTGCCGCGGGGCGTCATCCTGGCCGACACTAAATTCGAATTCGGGATGGTCGATGGGAAATTGACGTTGATCGACGAGGTACTGACCCCGGATTCCAGCCGCTTCTGGCCCGCGGCCGAGTATCAGCCGGGCCACGAACCGCCCAGCTGGGACAAGCAGATACTGCGCAACCATCTGGAAACCCTCGACTGGGATCACAGCTATCCTCCGCCGGAACTGCCAGCCGCGATCCTGGAAAAAACCTCGGACCGTTATCACGAAGTCCTGGAAATCCTGTTCCCCGCGGAGGCAGCCAAATGGCGCAAGCACCTGTAGACAACCAACGCCGGGCGCTTCTGAGCGTCACGGACAAAACGCGGCTGACGGAAATTGGGCGGCTGTTGCATGGCTACGGTTACGAACTCGTGGCCTCAGGTGGTACGGCCAAACATCTCCGTGATAACGATGTGCCCGTCACCGGGGTCAGTGAACTGACCGGCTACCCTGAGATTTTTTCCGGGCGGGTCAAGACACTTCATCCAGCCATACATGGGGGCCTTCTTGGGCCGACCGCCGAAAGTTTCGCTGAAACCGTCGAGCTTGGCATCGGGCCCATCGATGTGGTGGTGGTGAATCTGTACCGTTTCAAGGAGGCCGTGGCCGCGGGTGCAAGTGAAGCCGAAACGGTGGAGAAGATCGACATCGGCGGACCGTCCATGCTGCGATCCGCTGCGAAAAATTTCAACCGCGTCACCGTGGTCAGCGATCCGGTCTACTATGATGCCTTCATCGCCGAACTGGGCGAGGGCAACGGGTCCACCAGTCTGGAATTCAGAAAAATGATGGCCGGTATCACCTTCCGCCTGGCCGCCGATTACAACGATGCCATCGCCTCCTGGTTCGAAGGGACCGGAGGCATTCCGCTGCGTTACGGTGAGAACCCACACCAGGCAGCCACCCTGCGATTGCCTCCGGCTGCGGCCGGTTCGGCCCCGCTGGAAGGCATTGGCTTGACCCAGCATGGCGGCAAGGATTTATCCTACAACAACATTGTCGACCTGGTGGCGGCCGTGAAACTGGTGGGTGATTTTGAGCAACCTGTCTGCGGCATTCTGAAACACACTAACCCCTGCGGGTTTGGCCTGGGCGAAGGCGTGACAGGTCTTGAGCGGGCACTGAAGTGCGATCCCGTCTCCGCTTTCGGCGGAGTATTCGCCTTCAACGCCTCGGTGGACATGGCGGCCGCCGAGATCCTGGCGAAGCGTTTCTTGGAAATCATCGTGGCCCCCGAGTACACACCTGGAGCGCTGGCCCGGCTGACGAAGAAGAAAAACGTCCGCGTCCTCACCGTGGATATGGAGCGATTCCTTTCCGGCACGCAGAGCCGCAGCCGCACCTGGGGCGACCTGGTATTGACCCAGGGAGAGGATGAGGGTTTCCCGGAACTCGACAATTGGAACGTGGTGGCCGGGGACGAACCCGACGCCGCCACCCGCACAGCCCTGGAGATGGTCTGGAAGGTTTGCAAACACGGCAAGAGCAACGCCATTGTCCTGGGGGACATGACGGCCACCCTGGGAATGGGCTTCGGGCAGATGAGCCGGGTGGATTCGACCGAGTTGGCCGTTATGAAGGCCGGAAACCAGGACCTGGATCTGAAGGGTTGCGTGGCCGCCTCGGACGGTTTTTTCCCGTTCCCCGATGGAATCGAGAAACTGGCCGCGGCAGGCGCCCGGGCGGTAATTGCGCCCGGCGGCTCAATACGTGACGACGAAGTGGCCGCCGCCGCCGCGAAACTGGGGATCACCCTGATCCTGACCGAGCGACGGCATTTCAATCATTGACCGAATGCCCTATATTCATGGTGCCGGCCCGGTCGGGAACTCCTCCCGGCCGGGCCGGTTCTCAAAGGCCATGTTGATTGTTTCAAGACATTCCCGATTTCTTTTTTTCGCGGGGCTTTTCCTTTGCGTCGCCTGCCTGTGTTCGGGGATCGCTTCGAGTGCATTGGCCAATGATTCGGACCAACTCGCCGCCATGCGTGCCCAGCGAAGGACCGCCATTCGCGCGACTAATATCTCGGCCGACAAAGCCGACGGACCTTCCCTTTTCGGACTGCTGGTCATCCCTGTCGATTTCGCCGACGCAAGATTGTCCGGCTCCTGGGATGGAACTGCTTTGAGCAACCGACTCACCTCGCCGTCCGGGGAATCGTTGCGTCGTTATTTTTCTGTGGCCTCACGTGAACGGCTCGACCTTCGCGTCACCCAGACTCCCGTGGTCCATCTGCCGGGCACCCGGCGGGAGTATTCCGATATCGGCTACAACGGATTCACCCGCACCCGGGCCTTGGCCACCGAATCGCTGGAGGCGGTAAAGAACCTGGGCCTCGAGTTCCGTCGTCTGGACATGGACGGCCCCGACCGTATTCCCGGTACAGACGATGACGATGGGGAGGTCGACGGTGTCCTCATTCTCCACGCCGGTGTGGGACAGGAAAACGACGCAGCCGATGGGTTGGTTCAGGCCCTTCAGTTCTACCTCGATGAGCCGGTGGTTTCCCAGGGTGTCAGCGCCACCTTCTACGCCGTGGCCAGTCTGAGCAGCGGCCCTGGAATCTGGGCCCATGAGACGGCCCATCTACTGGGGTTGGAGGACCGCTACGATCCCGGATTGGTGCCCATCGGAGGAAGTGAAGTTCTATCTCTCGGCGGGTTGGGAAGATTCAGTTTGATGGCCTCCGGCGCCTGGGGCACAGGGGGCGGTTACGGGGCGGCCCTGCCGGATGCCTATTCCAGTCTTCAACTGGGCTGGTATGAAGAAAGGGTCCTGTCCAACAGCCAGGTGCAGCCCGATACGCTTTTGTCGGGTCTGGTCTCCGGAAGTATCGACCTCCTGTGGACACGCGGTGAAAGAGGCCCGGAATTTTTTCTCCTGGAAGTCCGGGATCCGGCGGCCGCCTATCCTTTCGACGCCGACATCCCCGGCGACAACCTGGTGATCTACCACATCGACGAAACCCTCCCCGAGGGGCAGCGGTCCGGTGACGGGCCGGGCAGTTGGCACCTGCGGGCTTCGATCGTGGAGGCGGACAACGATTTCAAGCTGCGTAATGGGGAGGACCCTGGCCGGGCAGAAGACCTTTTTCCGGGGCCCCTGGGGCAAGCCGGTTTTGGGCCGTCTTCCGTCCCGTCCAGCGACGGTTACCAAGCCTCCACCGGCGTGGCTTTGAGCGGAATCACTCCAGTTCCCGGCGGGGTAAGTTACCAAACGGTTGTTTCTTCCGAACATTATCTCGAATTCCTTGCAAGCTTTCGCGGACAACCCGATGTTATTATGGAAGTTGAGGCCTCGTCGACTGGAGTGCCCTTCACCAATCTCAGCTGTGTTGTATCCGTGGTCGGGTCGCCTACCTGGGGCACATTCTCAGGGGGACAGCAATCGGTCGCCTTTGCCATGGTGGACGACGGCCAGGGAGTCTGGCGACCGGCCGATCCGGTGATCTGGCTGCCCGACGCAATGGTTCCTGCTGACGCTCGATCCACCTTCACTTACACCTTCCAGCACGATGGTGGAACCGAACCGGTCACCCGCACCTGGTACTGGAAGGATAACGGCGACATTCTCGATTTCGAACCTTTCGCGCCCAGCGGCTGGACCAGCGCCGCGCCCGGGGAAAACTTCGACACTGTTTGGCATCATTGGGATGGCGGACCCTGGTTGACTGCCGATCAGACCTCCGTGATGGCCTGCACCGGTTTCGATTTCCAGGATGCGGCTGCCTGGCCTCAGGTCAATTACGGAAATTCCGGTTTCGCCACCCTCACCTCAGGGAAGCTGGGGCCTGGTATTCGGGCCGTTCGGCTTGTTCATGCCATGGAGGTGGAAATCCTCACCGCCGGTGTCGCCATGGACGGCGGCGTGGCCTCATGGCTGAGTTCCGAGGGTACCGAAGTGCCCGCATCTCCGGTTTCTGGCTGGACCGGACAAATATCTTCCCAGGCCTTCAACGTCCTTCACGGCCATGACGCCTTTATTCAGAAAGAACTGGAACTGGATGGTGATATCCCCCTGTGGCATACGGATATCATTCCCCTTCCCGAAGGGGCTCCCGGCCCCTGGCAATTGCAACTGGCCTTCGGCAGTAATTCCCTGTGGCGGTTCCGCGGCTGGTTCATCGCGAGTGTTGATCCTATCTATTCCGACCCTGCAGCCGCTGTCTTCCAGGCTTCGTGGATAAGCGGACAGGCCGGGGAATTGACCTGGACCTGGCCCTGGAGCGCCGGCCAGCCGGAGCGCTTCATCGTGCAGCACCGGGAAGGGCCGGACGCCACCTGGCAGGATATTGCCGACGAGGTTTTTTCCGCCGACGGCCCGGACGGCGGTTTCTCACTTCCGGCGCACCGGGTCTATCCTCATCTGGGCCCCACCCTTCGCCAGCGGTATGAACTGCGTGTTTTGGGGTTCATGGAAAAGGGAAAAGTGGCCACCCGTGCCATTGTTGCCTTTCCTGATGGAGGAGATGGCCATAACATTGCCCTGAGTCTGCCCTGGCCCAATCCGGCCCGCGACTCGGTGCGTTTCCTGGTGGAGATCCCCGCCGGGGAAAAGGCGAATCTGGGAATATTCGATTTGCGGGGCCGCCGCGTCCTGAAACGATCCCTTGGCGGCGGCAATCAGCTCCTGGAATGGGATGGCCGGGACCACCGGGGTGGTCTTGTGGCTTCAGGGACCTATATTATTCGGCTGGTAGGATCCGGTCCGGTTGTCATGCACAAGGTGGTAATTCTCCATTGACTCGTTTTTTTTCCCTTCTTTTGATCGGTCTGTCGTTGCTGGCCGGCCGGGCCTGGGCCGGACCTCTTTTTGATCCCTTTCTGGAACGATTCCAGGTTGGCACCTACAACAATCCCCGGGAAATCGATCTTGTGGACGGGTTCCCTGCCGACCTACTGGAACCTGTCCTGGTTGACACGGCCTGGACCAGGGCCGCTCGCCGCGTCCTGACCGACGCAGGGGATGGGCCTTTTGTCACCTGGATGTTGTTTCCTGATTCAGATGACGAATCCTGGGCCATGGACTGGAAGAGCAATTTGGCCGTGGTGCTGGACGATCTGGAATCCGGACTCCCGCCCCAAACCCCCGACAGGGACCTGGACCCCCTGTGGACCGCGCGGGCGTCGCGTGCCGTTTTCCAGCACATGAAGGCCGGACGTTATCTGCGGGCCGCTGCCTTGGCCGTTGTTTTGCGTGATCAGGGAAAATCCCGGGGCCTTGCGGATAGGGAAGTTTTCATTTGGGATCTGAGGGCCAAAAGGCTCATCCGTCTGGCAAGCAACAAGACCGGACCTTCCGGAGCCACCTGGCCCACCATGCTCGACCTGGGGTCCTATGACAAGGGAAGCGCCTGGGCCCTGTGGACCGCCCGCTGCCGGATCAACGAAACATCTCTTCTCAATGCGGTCATGACCACCGAGAACTGGGGGCGCCATCTGGCCGGCATCTCGAAATCGTGGCTGACTCCCGCGGAACTTTATGATTCAGATTTTTCTTCTGAATTCAAGGCCGGTCTGGGGGCCGTTTTTTTCAAGGGTGCGGAACGTGATGCCCACTTTCTTAAATTTCCCGACCCTCCCTCGGACAACGCTCTTCAGGGGCTCTGGGTCCGAGGACGCCGACTGCAGTCCGGGGGCGCACCCGCCGTTTATGAAGACCTGGCCGCAAATGGTCTTTTGAATCCCGGCTGGAGAATGGATGTCTGGCGCCGGGCTTCCGAGCTCCGGTTGTTGAAAGGGCAATGGGATCAGGGGCTGAAGGATCTACGCCAGGCCCTGGTTCTGGCTTCGGAGGGGCAGGGACACTGGACCACCCGCCGCCGTCTGCGGCAGTGGAACGAGCAGGCCCTGGTCCTGGCCTTGGCCCAGAACAACCTGAGCATTGCCCATCAAATTCACGACCTGGGTCGGGAACATTTTCGAGACAAGGACCTGGAAGCCTTTGGGGAAGAAACTTCCCATTGGGCGCCCCGATTGGATGCGGCTGCCAGTATCACGCCTACCTCCTTCGAAGGAATTCCCGACCGGGCAAGGTCCCGGGTTGAAAGGGGGAAGGTGGCGGATCTGAAGCCCGTCGACGAACCCCGCCGCAATATGTTCCGCCGGGCGGCTGCCAAGCCATTGTGGGACCTCTGGATCCGTTGGGGAATCACTCTGGCCAATCCCGAAGCTGTTCAGGGTGTCACCAGGGAACGGGCGATCATTTACCGCGACTTGCTGGTCAGTTTGCAAACCGAGATCGACCCCGATTTGATCCTGGAAGGAGCCTTGGGAATCGTAGCGGCACGACTGGACGACAGTTCGGTATTCGACCGGCTACTCGCCCAGGCCTTCGACAGGGATGTGGGGCTGGCCAGCGGTTGGACAGTTCCTCCGGAGCCTTCGGTGGTTCCGGATCTATTGCCCCAATTACGCGGCAGCGAACTGGACAGACACGCCCTGCTGGGCTTCGCCCTGGCGGTGGGGGACATGCGCGGGATTCTGGCCGTGGCGGTGGAACTTGAGGGCAGGGGTTTGACTCCTGACGAAAAAAGACGTTTTCTTTACCCTCTTCCGGTGGAAGGGGCCATCTTCGACGCCATTGTCGCGGCCGGCAGCGACCCGGCTCTACTGCTGGCGGTGGCCCGCAACGAATCCCTGTTCGAACCTTCGATCCGCTCACGGGCCGGGGCTCTGGGCTGGATGCAGATCATGCCCTTCCACTACGATCAGCGGGGCGCCCTTTCGGGCCTTGGCAACTGGAGGCATCCCGGGGTCTCCATCCAGCGGGGCGACGGCCTGCTGCTGGAAAACAGCCGCCGATACGGGGGGAATCCCTACCAGGCGGTAGCCGCCTATAACGCCGGTCCCGAAGCCGCCTCCAGGTGGGAAAGGCAACTGGGGGGATCGCCGGACCGGGACATCTATCTGGCCTGGATCGGTTATCCCGAAACCCGGCACTATGTTGAAAAGGTCTTGATCGACCGCGAGATTTACGATTGGATCATTCGCGCCGAATCTTCAAGGTAGTTATCGGCGCGAAATCTCACGAAAACTCGCGAAACCTCATGAACGGAGCATGGCCATGGCCTCGGGCCTCACGGGCTGGATTTCGAAACTGTTCAGCAAACGGGAAAAGGACATCGCGCGCCTTCAGCCGACCGTTGAACGCATCAAGGAAAACCGGGAGCAATACCGGAACCTGGGCGACGATGAACTCCGCGCCAAGCGGGACGAGTTCAAGAAACGGTACGCCGAGGGGGAGTCCCTCGACGATATGCTGGTCGAGGCCTTCGGGGTGGTCTGGGAGGGCTGCCGTCGGCTGACCGAACGCAAGGCTTCCTGGGTTGTGTGGGGCCAGGACCAGGTCTGGGACATGGTTCCCTACGACGTGCAGCTCGTCGGCGGCATCGTCCTTCACGAGGGCAAGATTGCCGAAATGGCCACGGGTGAAGGCAAGACCCTGGTGGCCATCTTTCCCCTTTATCTCAATTCCATTCCCGAACGCGGCGCCCATCTGGTAACGGTCAACGATTACCTGGCCAAGCGTGACGCCCAGTGGATGGGCGGCGTCCTCGAATTCCTGGGCTGTTCGGTGGGATATATTCTCGGGCCGATGACCCCCGAGGAACGGCGCGAAGCCTATGGCTGCGACATCACCTACGGCACCAACAACGAATTTGGATTCGACTACCTGCGCGACAACATGGTCGTGCACGCTGATCACCTGGTGCACCGTGATTTCCACTTCGCCATCGTCGACGAGGTCGACTCCGTTCTCATCGACGAGGCCCGCACCCCGTTGATCATCAGCGGCGCCGTGGACAAATCCACGCATCAGTTCACCGAACTCAATCCCCGCGTGGTCACTGTGGTTCGCCAGCAGCTGAAAATCGTCAACAACTGGCTGAGTGACGTGGAACGGGTCATGCGCCCGGCCCTCAAGGGTGAGGATGTGGATATCGACGATGATACCGCCCTCAAACTCCTGCGCATCAGTCGCGGAGCGCCCAAGAATCCCCGCTTCCGCAAGCTGGCCCAGATTCCCGGCGTTCTCGAAACCGTCCAGCGCACCGAAGAAGCCTACATGCGCGACAAGGCCATGTGGGAAGCCGACGCCGATCTGCTCTACGTGGTCGAAGAAAAGAACAACCATGTGGATTTGACGGAAAAAGGACGCGAGGTTTTTGCCGGCGGCGATGCCGATTTTTTCGTTATGCCTGACCTGGCCGTTTCGGCGGGGGAGATCCAGGGGGACGATAACCTGGATCCTAAAGAAAAAGCCAAACGCCTGGCCACCGTGGAAAAACAATACGCTCTCAAGAATGAACTGATCAGCAACGTTGATCAGCTGCTGCGGGCCTACTCCCTGTATGAAAAGGATGTCGAATACGTCCTCCAGGAGGGCAAGGTCGTCATCGTCGATACCTTCACCGGTCGATTGCAGCCCGGCCGCCGGTTCAGCGACGGACTTCATCAGGCCCTGGAAGCCAAGGAAAACGTGGCCGTCCAGAAGGAAACCCAGACCCTGGCCACGGTCACGGTGCAGAACTTCTTCCGGAAATACGACAAGCTCTCGGGCATGACCGGTACCGCCGAAACCGAAGAGGGTGAATTCAGCGGAATCTATCAGCTGGACGTGGTCGTGATTCCGACCAACCGACCCATTGCCCGGGTCGATCTCGAAGACGTCATCTACAAGAGCAAGAAGGAAAAATACAAAGCCATCGTGGAAGAGGTGAACCGCCTGCACACTCTCGGGCTGCCGGTTCTGGTGGGTACGACGACCGTGGAAGTCAGCGAATTGTTGAGCCGTCTGCTGAAACTTCGCGGGATCAACCACAACGTCCTGAATGCCAAACACCACCAGTCCGAGGCGGAAATCGTGGCTGACGCTGGCCGCGTGGGGGCCGTCACCATCGCCACCAACATGGCCGGCCGCGGCACCGATATCAAACTGGCGCCTGAAATCATGGCCCTGCCCGAAAAATGGCCCTCCATGGGACTGGATCCCGAGATGTACTCCGGGCAGGCCACCGGACTTCAGATCATCGGCACCGAGCGCCACGAAAGCCGGCGGATCGACCGCCAGTTGCGCGGCCGCGCCGGCCGGCAGGGCGATCCCGGGCAGGCTATCTTCTTCCTGTCCCTCGAGGACGACCTCATGCGGTTGTTCAGCCCCGACCGGATCATCAAGGTCATGGACCGGCTGGGCGTGGAAGAGGGCGAGGTCATCACCCATTCCATGGTCACCAAGGCCATCGAAAAGGCCCAGGTCCGGGTGGAGACCCAGAACTACGAAATCCGCAAGCACCTGCTCCAGTACGACGACGTGGTCAACAAGCAGCGGGAAGTCATCTACTCCCTGCGCCGGGATGCCGTGACCGGTACGGACCTGCGCGACCAGTTCCGGGACTTTCTGGAAAACGCCGTGGTCGGAATCCTGGCCGAAGGTGCGGATCGGGAGAATGCACCGGATTTCTGGGAAATGGACAAGATCGCCCTGCTCTATCAGGGCCTGGTTCTGGCTCCCTTGCCCCTGACCAAGGACGAACATCTGGATACCGGCTTTGAGGCCCTGGAGGAGAAGCTGGTTGATTTCGCAGTCCGGAAATACGAGGCCAAGGAAACCAATCTGGGTCCGGACCTGGCGCGGCAACTGGAAAAATTTGTCCTGCTGCAGGTCCTGGATGAACATTGGCGGGACCATCTCAACGAACTGATCATGTTGCGCAGCGGTATCGGCCTGCGGTCCTACGGCCAGCGGGACCCCCTGGTGGAGTACAAGGCCGAATCCTTCAACCTGTTCCAGTCCATGATGGACAATCTGGAAAGGTCCACCGTCAGCCTGTTTTTCCGGGCGGAACTGGCGCCGCCTCCCGAACGCAAGGAACCCGAACTGGATAAGCTGGAAGTCACCCACAAGGAAGTCTCCGCCTACCAGGAGGGACCCGCTCCGGCTGCCGCCCAGCAGGCTTCCGGACCGGCGTCTGAAGGCCCCACCGGGGCCCGTACGGTTCAGCGCGAGGCCCCCAAGGTGGGCCGCAACGACCCCTGTCCCTGCGGCAGCGGGAAAAAGTACAAGAAGTGCTGCGGGGCTGCCGGTTCCTAGGCCGTCCTGGGGCTCGGACTTGCCGTGCGGGGCAGGCCATGCTAGGTTTTGGCCGCCTCGGCGGTCGGTTGCCCCGGGAACGCCATTTAACGTGAAGGCAAGGAAAGCGATAAATCATGGATCCTGAAAGGGACAGACTGAAACACCTTTTGATCATTCTCCTGGAGGCCCTTTCCGGTTCGCCCGAAACCTTGCCGCCCATCACGACCCGTATCCAGGAGAAGGCCGAAGCCGCAGGGCTTGATGAAGGGGACGTCCACGGTCTTCTGGACTGGATCGAATCTCACTGGTTGAGCGACGACCGGCCCGGGTGGGATCGGGACCCCATGCCGGACGCCCCTTCTGAGAAGGCCTTTCGGCATTTCAGTGAGGCGGACACGGATTACCTGTCGCCCTCGGGGTTGGGTTTCCTGTTGAAATTGTTCAATGACCGGCAGATCAATCGGGCCCAGCTGGAGGCCCTGTTGCAATATTCTTCGTTCATCGCCCTGAGACCTTTGGAACCCTTCGAACTGGAGTCCGTTCTGGAGCAGGTCCTGTTCCGTCCGGACAGGCCGGGTATGACCGGTGGCGCCTCCGAAGGTTTTGAGAACATCCATTAGTAGCCCCGCACTCGGGAGCGACAACCGACCGGCCGCTGAATTCAGTTGCCGGGTTTTGCTTGGAAGGAACAATACTTGAAACTGATCATCGTTGAATCGCCCGCCAAGGCCCGTACCATTTCCCGGTTCCTTGGCGACGACTATGTCGTGACTTCCAGTTACGGACACATCAGGGACCTGCCGGGCTCGGCCAAGGAAATACCGGCCAAGTACAAGAAAGAGCCCTGGCGTCGTTACGGGGTCAACCTCGATGACGGCTACAAACCGATCTATGTGGTCTCGGCCGACAGCAAAAAGCAAGTGGCCGAACTCAAAAAATTGATGAAAAAAGCGGATGAAGTGCTACTCGCCACGGATGAGGACCGCGAGGGGGAGGCGATCAGCTGGCACCTTCTGGAAGTTCTGGACCCCAAGGTTCCCGTGCGCCGAATTTCCTTCCACGAGATCACCAAATCGGCCATCAACAAGGCCCTCGATAGTCCCCGCGATGTGGACATGAAACTCGTCCGTGCCCAGGAAGGCCGCCGCATCCTGGACCGTTTGTACGGATATTCCCTTTCCCCGGTCCTGTGGAAAAAGGTGCGGACCAAACTATCCGCCGGCCGGGTGCAGAGCGTGGCCGTGCGGCTGGTGGTGGAAAAGGAAGAAGAGCGGCAGAGTTTCCACGTGGCCAAGTACTGCGATATCGAAGCGGCCATGACCAGCGGGGATCTGGAATTCCCGGCCCGGCTGACGGAAGTCGACGGGGTCAAGCTGGCCGGCGGCAAGGATTTTGATCCCGATACCGGGGAACTCAAAGATCCGGGCAAAAGATTCCACCTCGGTGATGAACTCGCCTCCGAACTTGCCACGGGCGCCAAGGCCGGCGTTCCCTGGCGCGTGGCCCGGGTGTCCCGGAAGGAAACCACCCAGCGGCCTTCGCCCCCTTTCACCACTTCCACCCTGCAGCAGGCCGCCAGTGGTCGCCTGAAGATGTCGCCCCAACGGGTCATGCGGATAGCCCAGCGTCTGTACGAAGGCGTCGGAGCGGTTCGCGACGGTTTGATCACTTACATGAGGACCGATTCGCTGACTCTCAGTGAAAAATCCCTCGCTGATATGGAGAACCACGTCCGCGAAAATTTCGGCCCCGATTACACCAAGGGTCCCCGGCGATACAAGACCAAGGCCAAGGGGGCGCAGGAGGCCCACGAAGCGATCCGGCCGACCCACGTGGCCCGCACGCCCGAATCGGTGGCTGATCGTCTGGACAGCGAAGAATTGGCTGTTTACCGGTTGATCTGGAACCGGGCGGTAGCTTCGCAGATGGCCGACGCCAAGCTGGATAAAACCGCCGTCAATCTAGAGGCCGCTGCCGGCGCCCGCACTTTGATTTTTCGCGCCAACGGATCGGTGGTTCGTTTCCCCGGTTTCCTGAGGGTTTACGGAGACAAGGGCAAGGATTCCCTTCTCCCCGAATTTTCCGAGGGCAAGACGGTAGGGGGTCCCCAGCAGGACAGCAAGCCCGCTGTGGAAATCGGCGCCGTGGCAGCGCTGGCCCACGAGACCCAGCCGCCGGCACGCTTCACCGAAGCTTCCCTGATCAAGAAGCTGGAAGAAGAGGGCATCGGCCGCCCCTCAACCTATGCCTCGGTCATCACCACTATTCAGAGTCGTGA
>RCNC010001180.1_pt1 | contig 17515 bp, 13 predicted proteins | sample 2041301 | NCBI WGS metagenome assembly RCNC01 (sample SAMN09708231, study PRJNA481090) | Marine sediment metagenome, whole genome shotgun sequencing project. | biome: marine sediment; feature: ocean; material: sediment; isolation source: Sewage treatment plant 13A marine sediment (STP13A) ... | reverse complement strand
TTTCAATCTGGATAACACGCATGACTTTTTGTGCCGGCATGAACTTGTTGATATTTTGAGCAAAACTCTGTTTGATCACGAGGTTTTGCATCTCAATTGAAAAATGATCTGTCACTAGTTCTTCGGCTTTTTGATCGGTCATGTTCTCGTAGTTGGCTGCAAAATCCTTGATGAGGGCCAGTTTCCTGTCACCATTGGCGGCCACGTCTGCACGGTATTCGTTCCACGCCGGCCAGAAGTTGGCGCTTTCATCGGATGTGAAGCTCATATTACCCAACAGTATGATCTTGCGATCGGTGTGGGCCGACTGGCGTGTAAGCGCTATCTGTTCATCAAGTGCGGTTTGCGCTGAGGCAGCGGTTGAAAATGACAAGAGCAAAATCAGGGAAAATAAGTATTTCATGGTATCTCCAGGGAGCTAAAAGTTAATCAGGGGCGCTATAATAACAAGTTTGGCCGCTTACGAAGAAACAAACTTTGAAAAACAAATCCTTCAAGCTTTTCAGTGAATATCAGCCGACCGGTGACCAGCCGCAAGCCATAGATGCTTTGACGGCCGGGTTGCGCGGTGGCATGAAAAACATGACATTGCTGGGTGTGACCGGTTCGGGCAAGACGTTCACCATGGCCAATGTCATCCAGGATTTACAGCGGCCGACACTGGTGATGGCACCCAACAAAACCCTGGCAGCGCAGTTATACGGCGATTTTCGTAATTATTTTCCGGAAAACGCGGTTGAATATTTTGTTTCCTATTACGATTACTACCAGCCAGAAGCCTATGTGCCTTCCTCGGACACCTATATCGAGAAAGACGCATCCATTAACGAACACATAGAACAAATGCGTTTGTCGGCAACCAAGGCCCTGTTGCAACGGCGTGACACCATTATCGTGTCAACGGTTTCCGCCATTTATGGTCTCGGGGACCCGACCCAGTACCTGAGTATGGTGCTGCATTTGTCCGTTGGCGAGTTTATCAATCAACGCAATATCCTGCGGCGCCTGGCCGAGATGCAGTACAGCCGCAATGATATGGAACTCCGCCGTGGTACCTACCGCGTACGTGGCGAGGTTATCGATATATTTCCAGGTGATGAGGAAACAAGCGCAATACGTGTCGAGTTGTTTGACGAGGAAGTCGAATCCATATCCCAGTTTGACCCGCTAACCGGTGAAGTGGTGAACAAGATACAGCGGGTGACGATCTTCCCGAAATCTCATTACGTGACACCAAGACAAACAGTAATCGACGCGGTTGCTGCGATCAGCGCTGAACTAAAAGAACGGCTTGCGTACCAGCGCGATAACCAGCAATTGGTTGAAGCACAACGCCTGGAACAACGCACACTCTATGACCTGGAAATGATGATGGAGTTGGGCTACTGCAATGGCGTTGAAAATTATTCACGGCATTTAACCGGACGTGGAGTGGGTGAAGCACCACCGACCCTGTTTGACTACCTTGCGGATGATGCCTTGCTTATCCTGGATGAATGCCACGTTATGGTTCCGCAGTTGAGCGGTATGTATAAAGGCGACAGGTCACGAAAGGAAAACCTTGTCACTTACGGCTTCAGGCTGCCTTCGGCACTGGATAACCGGCCGCTCAGGTTTGATGAATGGGAGCAAAGGGCTGGTCAGAGGGTATTTGTATCAGCGACGCCACGGCCTTATGAGCTGGAATGTTCAGATGAGATCGTTGAACAGGTTGTTCGCCCGACCGGTCTGATCGACCCGGAGGTTGAAATACGACCGGTGGCAGGTCAGGTCGACGATGTTTTATCCGAGATCTCGCTGCGAACAGCCGTGGGTGAAAGGGTGCTGATTACGACATTGACCAAACGCATGTCCGAGAACCTGACCGAATACCTGGCTGACCACGGTGTGAAGGTGAGATATCTGCACTCCGATGTGGAAACCGTCGAGCGTGTTGAAATCATACGCGATCTGCGTTTGGGTGAGTTTGATGTGCTAGTGGGGATTAACCTGCTTCGCGAAGGTCTGGATATGCCGGAGGTGTCACTGGTGGCCATACTCGATGCTGACCGGGAGGGCTTTTTACGTTCGGAATCCGCGTTAATACAGACCATCGGCCGGGCGGCCCGTAATGTCAAAGGAAAAGCCATTCTCTATGCCGACAAGATGACCGGTTCCATTCAGAGGGCCATTGCGGAGACAGACCGCCGTCGCAACCTTCAAAGGGAATATAACAAGGAACATGGAATTACCCCGACAAGTATCATCAAGGCAGTTACCGACATCATGCAGGATGCCCGCTCCTTGACCCCTGCCGAGCGGGATCAACAACGAAAAGTGGCCGAGACCGCCGCACAATACCAGCATATGCGGCCTGGCGAATTGGGCAAAACCATTGCAGAGATGGAAAAACAGATGATCCACCACGCCCAGATGCTCGAGTTCGAGGAGGCCGCAGAAATGCGGGACCAAATCAAACGCCTAAAAGAGCAGGTCCTAAAAGGCCAGTAGGGTGCGTAATTTATTACGCACCGTGAAATTGGTGGGTAAATAATTTACGTACCGTGCAATTGGTGGGTAAATATCTTACGCACCGTGAAATTGGTGGGTAAAAATCTTACGCACCGTGAAATTGGTGGGTAAAAATTTACCCACCCTACCGTAGGGTGCGTAATTTATTACGCACCGATCCAGGCCGGTAACAAGGTGCGTAACAAGTTACGCACCCTACGGCTTGACATCCAGCCAAACCAGGTGATGATCCGAGACATCGGTCAATTCATGTCCATCCTGATCTGAAGCCGGCCAATACACCCCGCACCCCCCCACATCCAACGTTGCAGATGGCAACACATAATCGATACGCATATTACCGGTATATTTATCATTAAAATCTCCAGTATCGGCAGCAGGGTTGCCCAGTTGCTCCAGGTTTTCCCCACCCTGTTCCCGGCTCGCTTCTTCACTTCCTTCGCTGAGCGGGACGCAACCGGCATTGATTTTCGGGTGATCCAGTAACTGGAGAATGGCCTTGGCGCTAGAGTCGCCATCGACCGGGTCAGCGTTCAGGTCACCTGCGATAATAAATTTTGCGCTACCCGGCAGACCACCCGAAACACCGGTATCATCATAAATATAGGCTGAACGAGCCGGTTCCACGTAGTCAGCCCACAGCCTGATTTCATCGTGGTTACGTGTGCCGTTCCGGTCTTCCGGACCGTCAAATACCGGGGGAGTAGGATGGCTGACGAGAAAATGAATGGACTGGTCATCTATCGTCACCTCGATATCCCAGTGATTTTTGGAACTGAGACGGAGTTCTTTCCCGATCGCATCCGGGTACCAGGGGGTACCATCCGGGTTCATCGGTATCAATGCGTCCGGCATATCATTCCATTTAAATAGGCGGAAACTTCGCTGCAATTGCAGTGGAAACCGGGAGAGAACCATCATCCCGTACTGTCCCGGAAAACTGCCGAAACCCCAGGCGTCTGCAGGTTCTCCCAAAACGCCGTTGCCGTTCAGATCCATTCCGCTATCCGCGCCGGTATTAACTGCTCCATTCAAGGCGTGGGCATAACTGATGGCCTCGTTCCCCAACTGTGGCGTATCGAGGTAGTTGTTAATAAAAAGAACAGCCGAATCGAGCTCAAACCAATCGAATTCGTTGAGTAGCAGCACATCCGGCCTGACTTTCTGGATGACAGCAGCGACTTTTTTGAGGGCCTGATCTTCCCCCGATTTCAGACGCTGATACAACTCACCTTCCGATTTAAGCCCCATGGCAATATTAAAGGTCGCAAAGCGGATTTGTTGGCGGGTATCATCAACAGCCAGGGCAGTGTGAGAAAGTGACAGGCTGCAAAGCATCAGGAAAAGCGGAAGAGTCAGGCGCATAGGATTCATTTGATTTGAAAGCCGCTATGATAGTACAAACAGGAGGAACAGGACTCATGGCCTTTATAAACGTGATTGAACCCGTTCAGGCGAGTGGACGCCTGCAAAAGATTTACCAACGTGTCCAGACACCGGACGGGCAGGTCGACAACGTACTGCAGATACACAGTTTGCGACCGCACACGCTCGAGGCCCACATGGCAATCTACAAGGCAGTTTTACACCACAGCGGTAACCGCCTGCCGGAGTGGTACCTGGAGGCGATCGGTGTTCTCGTTAGCCGTCTCAACGGTTGTACTTATTGTGCGACTCATCATTCCGAGGGTATGAAGCGATTGCTGAAAGCTGAATCTGTCGATTCTGATGCCTATGTTCTGTCCCTCAAGCGTAATGAACCCGGTGAACCTTTTACACCACGTGAGCAATTGGGCCTGGCTTATGCGCGCAAACTGACTCAAATACCGGGCCAGGTTGAGCTAGTGGATATTGACGGCCTGCGCAACGCGGGCTTTGATGACGGCGAAATCCTCGAGATAAACCAGGTGACCGCCTACTTTTGCTATGCCAACCGCACGGTTTCAGGTTTGGGGGTTAATACCGAAGGTGAAGTGCTCGGTCAGTCACCCGAGACAGGGGGTGATGACACTGGCTGGTCACACACAGGTGGCAGAACAGCACCGCTCAAATCATAATTATCCGGTCCCAATGCCTGCTGGATTTGCCGTAAAGCCTCTTCGATGGAATTCCACTGGCTGTCAGCAAGTTCAGGGTTGAACTCCCTGACATTGTCATCCTCACCGGTATAGCGCCAGGCATGCACCGGTATATTCAACGCGGAAAAAGTCTCTTTAACCGCATCAAGATTTTTCTGCTTGTCATCGACCATAATGATGACACCAGGCAGGCGGGTACCAGTTTTCTCTAAAAGGGCATACAGCATTTGACCCTTATGCTGTCCGGCGGTTAGAAATACACCATCTTCATAGAGTGAAAGACGCCCGTTTTCCACCGGCATAAAAGGCTCGTTATAACCACCGGCAGGACCAATTGCGGAATAGCTGAAGTTAAAATTATTGCGTCGTAGTTCCCGAAACGTCTGCAGTTGATAATCAAGTCCGCGGGATGTTAATGCAATAACCGCCACACCCTCGTCCTGAATCGCCCTGACCTGGGCCGCCGCGTCTTTCTGGCTGGCTCGCATCGCACTGACGAAATACAGGGCACCCTGCACGGCAAAGCGTTCACCAACGTTGCGGGGGTTGCATTGATCTTCCTCGCTAAGACGCTTTTGCCAGTCATACCACTGGTCGGAACCCAGGCCCTGTTCCATGGCCAGAAGGGTATTGTCTATATCAAATACGACGAGCACGTTTTCCCTGCCGGTCTTCTCAATGAGTTTCCGAGTGTCAGCCGTAACATCAGCCAGGTCGGAAGTTTCCTTGTCCATGGCTTGAATTGACTCATCGGGCTGCCCCAAATGCGGGTTGGTGGCACAGGCGGTAAGAACAAGTGTGGCAATCAGGGCTAATAACCCGGAAGTCGTGAGTGGATTTTGCATGGCGCGTATATTACGTCATTCCGGCCCCCGGTCGCTATGCAAAAAATCGGTCCCTGGTTAACTGGCCGCGCCAGTTTTTTCTTCTATGCCTGATAGTGAATGTTGAAAAAAGGTTTTGGAAATGAGTTCAATGGTAAATGTGTCGAATTCAGTCTTCACCACCCAACTGGTAAGACAATTCCTGGTGAATTGACCGACCCAGAGTAAGCGCCTTTAGGCAAATGCTGACGTAATGCGCTGTTTAATATATGCAGGTTTCTGAAAATATAATTTTAATACTGCCTATACTCTAAGCATAGTTTTAAAGACCTTACTCAAATAGTGAGATACAAACCATGGACAGAAAAAACAATAATGAATTCCTGGAAAAGGTATTTCCGGCTGAGTTGGAAGAAATCAGGCAGCGCCGTGAAAACGCTGAAATCGACAGTGATGAACTTTCAGCTCCACCGAGCACAAAAAACGAACTTGTCGGGTTGGCTTTGTCCGGAGTGGGTATACGCTCCGCAACCTTCAGTCTTGGCGTGATCCAGGAACTGTGCCATCACGGTTTGCTCAAGTACGTGGATGTCCTGTCGACAGTTTCCGGTGGTGGATATATCGGTTCCTGTTTAAGTTCGCTACTGAACGATCCCAAAAATAAGCCCAGGAAGCAGGAGTTTCCATTACGCTACACCGATGGTTCGGCAGAGCCCCGGTCACTGACCCAGTTGAGAAATTGCAGCAATTATCTTGCACCATCCGGCTTGTTGCCCAAGTTGCGTCTGCCAAACCTGATGTTACGTGGCATCCTGCTTAATATGTTCGTGTTTCTGCCATTCGTCATGTTGTTGGTGTTTCTGACCGAAGTTGCTTATGAAAAGGGGCCTCACTGGGACAATCTGCAGGTTTTGATCAAACCTTTGTTCTTCATCTTCCTGGCAATGGCACTCGCCTTTCCTTTCCTGATCAAGATTTCACAAAGTTTTTTTAACTGGCAGAGAAGAAATGCCTACGAACTTGTCCTGACCATACCGTTGTTGCTGGTAGGTATCTTGTTGATCATGATCCCGTTTATGAATCTGACGCGAATGGCGATTGAGCACAGCAGACACCAGGTCTGGGAAATGCTTTCCCAGTTACAACCAGACGAGTTCTGGCAGGGAGCCCTGGTTGCTGCAGGCGTCATCGTGTTGTTCATGCTGGCGGGTAAAGCCTCGGAAAACGTCAACCACATCACGGGCAAGCTTTGGTTGTGGGTGATCGGTTTACTGGGACCGGCCATCATCGTGAGTATTTACCTGTTTTTGTGTCTTTGGCAGATCGATTCACCGTTTCTCAATACCGGTTCAATAATGGCGCTCAATAAAGCCGTAATATGTGAAAAACCCTGTTTGAGCAAAAGTATGCACCTTCAGGACGATTCGCAGGATGAAATTAAGAAAGTCCGGATCGACAGTTTCCGCAAACTTTGGAAAAACATGTTTCACGAAGAAAAGGGTGCTGCGACAGTGTCTCAACTGGTTCATGCAATGCAGGGTCGCAACCTGATCTTCAGTGGCAAAGCTGTTGTTACCTGTAAACCAGGTGAGGATGCCGCGTTTGGATCGAAGGCTTGTAGTGTAGACACCTCCAATGGCATTTGGGAAAACGATCATCGCGTGTGGCTGATCAATGATGCGCCTGATGCCGAGCTACCCTGTCCTGAAAAAGTCGACAGGTTCACGGAGTACCCTGAGCACTGCACCTATATTTACCGCACATCAGATAAGAGTCTGCGCATAGAAAATGCAGGGTTGGAATTGTTTGTCCGTTCTGAAGATTTCTGGTTCTTTGGCGTGATGATCGCGCTGATGATTCTGAACCGGTTTCTGCTGGATATCAATGTCACTTCGCCGCATGGTTTTTACCGCGACCGCTTGAGTAAAGCCTATCTCTTCAAAGTCAATAGTGACAACGAAATTATACCGCAAGACAAATTGGCGATGTCCGAGTTGAACGCAGAAGGTACAGTAGCCCCTTACCATATCATCAACGTCACTTTGAACCTGCAAGGCAGCAAAGATCCCGACCTGCGGGGCCGGGAGAGCGATTTCTTTATTTTCACCAAACGATTCACTGGCAGCGACCGCACCGGCTACACGAAAACTGTCGACATGGAAGCAATGGATAAGCACCTTGACCTCGCAACCGCTGTCGCAATCTCCGGAGCTGCGGCTGCGCCGAACATGGGTATCACCACCAACCGGGGGTTGGTGTTTATCATGACGCTGCTCAATATCCGCCTGGGTTACTGGCTACCCAACCCCACAATGGTCAATTCGGACAACTGGTTAAAAAGAATCAAACTGATCAGCGCCCAGTCAGGCCTGATCCTGAAGGAAGCCCTGGGACGGCTCACCGCCAAGGGCTCCCATGTCAACATCTCCGATGGTGGTCACCTCGAAAACCTCGGGATCTACCCATTGCTGAAGCGTCAATGCAAATTTATTATTGCCGTGGATGGTGAAGCAGACCCGCACATGGGTTTCAATGGGCTGGTGACCACGATGAGATTCGCCCGCATAGATATGGGTATCGAGTTCGTCATGAATCTTGAAGACCTGCGCAAGAACAAAAGGGGCTTAAGCAAAGCTCATTCGACACTGGGAAAGATCCTTTACGCGAACGGCGAAGTAGGGCATTTGTTGTATATAAAACTGTCTGTCACCGGCGATGAACCCGAGTACATCAGGTCCTATCGTGCAAGTCACCCGGAATATCCACATCAGTCCACCGCTGACCAGTTCTTCAGCGAGGATCAGTTCGAAGCCTACCGCGCACTGGGTGAACATGCTTGTGAGGTACTTTTGAGTGACCCTGATTCAGTTGGAGAATTCGCCGGGATTCCGAACAGACCCACGTCACCGGTCGTGGGATGAAAAACCCCTCCCACAGCCCGGATAGCCACAGGGCGACGTTTTGGGGTTTGATGGTTTTCACTGGGTTCAGTGCATTGCTGACCATCATATTTTTCGTCTGGGCAAATGATCATGCCAGCCAAGTGATCGCGAAGTCTAGAACGGCTGCAATCAACGCTGTAGGAAAGAATGCACGCCTGGTGACGAAAGATATTTCAGCTCTGAAGGTAGCTGCTGACGATTTGGCCAGCGAACTGACCCGCGGTGACCTGACCTATGCCGACATCGATACGCGATTGAAGACAGTAATGCAATCTACCGATGGAATCAGCTTGACGGTGGCACTGCTCCCGAAAGCGGACCCAATACCTGGCGGATTGGTGGATGATCGCGTCATTGAGTTTAAATTCGCTATTAATAGCCTCGACAGTCCGGGTATTCAGGAGGGTCATTACACCCGGGCGCAGGTCGAAAACCGTGAACACGGAGATATTTCCGTCTGGTATGAGCGGGCACTTGAGGCAAATCAGGGTGTCTGGTTCAGTTCACCCTACATGTCACCTTTTAGCGAAAGGTGGTGGGCCTGCGGATACAGCGTGCCCTTTTCCGTCGATGGCAGGGTTGCAGGTGTTGTTGCAGTGGAGTTCACGGTTGCACAGCTTAACCAGAAGACATTTCTGGCAGAAAAAGAGTCTTTCGAAGAGTTACCCGCCAATGCCAGATTGAGCAGTTACAGCATGTTGGTATCAGAGAGCGGGGCTGTCTTCTCTCATCCTGATGTGACCGTGATTGAGGAACAAAAACAACTTTCAGATTTATTTCTTGAACAGGACGATCGTGGACAGGACGATCCTCCAAGCTTCAGGAGTGAGTTACAAAGAATTCCTGGCACTGACTCTCAAGAAAAGGAAATGGGAATTTCCTCGAAGGAAGATATTACGGATCCGCGAAGCGGACAGGTGCTGTCGGTCTTTTTCGCACCGGTGGAAGGTACCACTTGGTGGACCGTTGTAGTGCTGGGTCAAAAAGCTGTCGGCATTGGAATAAGCAAACTTCGATGGATTAAAACTGATGCATTGAAAGTCGCTATTTCAGCGCTGGCCTTTGTTTTCGGCCTCGTCCTGTTGGCCTGCCGTGTAGACCGCGGTACCCAGGGCAGATTGTGGTCCGCAGCAATCTTTACCACCTTGGTTTGTATGGGGGGTATTGCCTGGGCGCTTTCCTACAGTATGCATTACGGCGGGACTCATAATTCCGGGGAAGTCGTGCTCAATAACCGTGCGATGCCCTCCAAGGTCATAATGGAGTATCGGATGGAGTATGGGGATGCTGTAAATTCGGAACCCATCACGGTGCCAACAGGTATTTTTGTGCAATCCGCTGAATTTTCCAGCGCCAACAACGTGACAATCACGGGGTTTGTCTGGTAGACATACGATGACGGCATGCCGGACTGGTTGAAACGCGGAGAAAAAGATGAGGAGCCAGGTTTTATTTTTCCGGAGTCAGAGCAAACCAATATCGAATTCCGTTATCGCCGCCCTTCGGTTGGTGGTTGGACCTATGGCTGGTACTTCAGCGCTGTTTTACGTCAGGAGTTTGACTATGGGAAGTATCCTTTCGACCTGGAAAATGTCTGGATCAGGATGTGGCACAGTGAGGTGGGCAGAAACGTTATCCTTGTTCCTGACCTGGATTCGTATACCACCCTGATTCCGGAAAAACGCCCTGGTCTGGAGTCCCAGGATTTTGTGCTGGAGGGCTGGAACGTGTCAGGCTCCTATTTCAGTTACCGGAATAACATTTACAATACGAACTTCGGAATTGAAGGCTACACCGGCAGCCAGGAGTTCCCGGAACTCTATTTCAATATCGAGCTGACACGCTCATTCCTGAACGCGTTCATCATGAATTTTATAGCCCTCACCGTGGCGGCAGTTCTGTTGTACGCAGTATTATTCACCATCCGTACCAGGAAAGAGAAGCTGGGTTTGCTGGGGTTTAACGTCTCGGGTGTGCTGGGGTTTTGCGCTGCATTGTTTTTTGTTGTCATCCTGGCTCATACCAGTCTGCGGCAGAGCCTGGCCTCCCCAACACTGGTCTACCTTGAGTATTACTACTTCGTGATGTATGCAGCTTTCCTCGGTGTTTCAATCAACGCCATTGTGGTGGCTTCTGATTTACCGCACCGCGTAGTTCGCGTAGGCGACAACCTGGTTGCCCGACTGTTGTTCTGGCCATTGTTAAGCTTTGCCTTGCTATTTACAACCCTATGGATTTTTCGTTAAATTCCTTGTTATCCTGTTTCGATTCCAGGGGCGATTCTGGCGGCTAGCATGCGTCAAAAAGTGTTGGTGGATGGCCGAAATATCTGGCCACAGGAAACCGCACTGAAACATCGTTTTACCTGCCATGCTATTGGGCGGCCTTCTATCGGGTAACAAAAAAGCCGCCTTGGAAATGTCCGTATGGCTGTTTCGCGCTGTCCAGGCCTGGCGTATTTACCGGGCCAGTGAAAGGTAAGTAACGGTGACTAACTTACATACAAAACTGTGATCGGTTAAATCTGATGTCATGCTCAGAGTCATCCATAATCATTGTAAATTTACCGGGGTTAACAAGGTCACACTCGTCGTCGCCGATGCCGGTAGTAATGCGCTGATGGGCGTTGGGTCCTCAAGCGTTTGTGATGGGTAAACAGTATGGGGCTTTGCGTGAAGCAAAAGCTGGTTTCTGGACCTGACGAAAACTGCCAGGAGTATTGGCCTGAGTTTCAGGCTGAACTTGTCAGCCATGGCAGGTATTTACCAGCCTACGTTATAAAAGAATTCGACGGGTTCTTGAAATGTGGAAGGCTTCAATATGGTTTTTTAAGGGTCAGGTGCGAGGCACCATTGAGAAAGGTAAGTTGCTGGTGCAGAGCAATTCCGCATAGCCTTTGTGAGGGGGTGGGAGTAATGAATTCATATACAGTTACGCGATCAAAAACAAGCTCCCATGATGCTGGTGAAGCAATATGTTACTGATCAATTCCCAATTGAAGTTCGACAATGATCTGCTCTTTTGAACAGGTTCCATCGCAATCAAAAACATAGCGGGCCTGGCCGTTGAGTTGATGCCCGGCCTTCAGCGTATCTTTCACAAGCCTGGCCCAGCCATCTGCGATGCCATCAGCGGGACCGGTATAGGCCAGGTATGCGCAATGAAACTCGGTAGCATTGATACTGCGGTATCGACCGCTTGACCTCGGGTTGCCACGGGTGGGGAATGCCAGTAATAGATCCGTTTTTTGATTCGCATGGCCATCAGCGGCATTGATCAGAATATGCAATGGGCCATTGACCTCTCCGCCTGCACGTAACTGGCTCATACCCAGACGTGTGGCAAGACCCACCAGTTGTTGGGCCATTTCAACCGGTGTCATGGTGTATTTAGCCGTGAACAGTCGCATAGCGGCGACGGTACGGGTCGCTACGGTAATTTTCTCCGCCGTTTCGGCGAGGTATTCGGGTTTTGTTTCAGACAAGACTGCAGGCGTTTGAGGTGTTTCCTGTGGGATTGTTTCTGTTAACTGAATTGCCCTGCGCCGTCGGTCGCTGCTGCCATAGCAGGGGCTGACAATTTTTCGCATTTCAGAATCAGTGGGTGTTTCGGCATTCATGAACCGTAACCACTGAGCCGCTTTATCAATCGCACCACCGATCAGCGTCGCATTGATAAACGAGTGCCTGGCATTGTCTCTGTCGCCCATCTTTAACTGACTGATGCCGAGAAGCAGGTTGGCACGACCGACATAGCGGTCGTCGAGCTCAGTACTGCAGGCTTCCAGTACCGTGGCATGCATTGACAGCCAATTCTCGCGCTCACTATGGAGTTGGGCCAGGTGAAGATACAGTTCGGTATCGCCGCTCAGGCTGGCGGCACTTTCCAGAGCCGTGATGGCTTGTTCTTTTTCCCGGGCCAACAACCAGAACTCAAACAGTTTGCGATAGTGTTCGCCACTTGCTGTCACCATGCCCCGATCCATTTCAGCCCGTAGCAATTGTGCGGCGGCAAATGGCTGGTCATTGAAGGCATACAGGTCTGCCAGTAATAACAGGTCATGTTCGCGAAAAGGCACCTGTTTCTCATAGGCCAGTGAAAGTTGATCCAGTGCCTTTTGGTTTTGGTTTTGATGTAGATACAGAGCTGTCAATTGATGCCAGTAATCCGGGTTATCGGGCAATCGGTGCAGTAAATCCCTCAAAATTACGGTACTTTGAGAAAAAGCGCCGGATTGATAATAGAGAGACAATATCTGTCGCAATTCCTGTTCGTCGAGTTCAAGACCGTTTACTTGTAATTCGTCCAGCGTCTCGACACAGGCAAGGTAGTCGGCCGATCTGAACTGTGCCTGGGCCAATAACAGGAAGTCCGCTTTTTCCTGAACCAGGTCGAACTCCAGGACCTTTTTCAATGTTCCGGCAGCCAGAACATAGTCTTCTTTCAGCAGGTAAACCCTGGAGAGTTCGCGTAATAACTCACGGTTGGCGATACCCGACAAACCGTCTGCTTCAAGCGCTGCCTGATAAAAGTTGATAGCCTTTTCATATTCACCCTGTTGCAAATACTGCTGTGCCAGGTATCGGCTGGTGCTGGACCTGGCGTAGGCATCCGTTAAGGTGGTCAGTTGGTTTTCGAGTTGCTCAATCGAAAGAGCCGTGCCTTTTTCCAGGGTGTCGCCATGATCGATAAGAACTTTACTGCGATACTGCTGCGCCATGACAGTTGCCGGAAGGCACAATGTCAGCAAACTCAGCAGGGCGGGAAAAAGGACTTGCCATCGCATGCTAGCGATCCAGTGATAGAAAGTTATTGGGGTAGTTCTTCCACTCAACTTCCACCTTCTGAGTCAGGATGATTTCCCCATCAAGTTCCCCGAAATATTCGACGGAATACAACCAGTCCTCTACCGCAGCGACCACTTTTTCTTCAAAAACACCCCGGGGACTGGCGTCGAGCACACGGATGTTCTCAGTTCTGCCGCTTTGCCGAACATTGAAGGCAACCAGCACCCAGCCATTGATTTTATTCTTCCAGGCCAGTTCCGGCACGTTGGGCATTCTGGTGCCGATGGGAACCACTTCAACATATGCCTGTGCATTGTTACCAGTACCTTCAATGATGGTCACGGCATCGTTAGCCAACGGGGTGGACCAACGATTTGGCCCGTTACGTACGTCAAAATCACCTGCACTCAGGTCTAACTGCGGGAGTTGCATCTCAACCAGTGGTTTGGGTGACGGTGTCGGGACTTGCAGGCTTGCCATAGCTGGTTCGGGCTCCACCTGGTCAAGTGGTTTTTGTTTCTCTACCTGTTTGGGTGGCCTCGGCTGGACAATTTCTATGGGTTCAAAAACTGTTACAGATTGATCTCTGTCATGCTGGTTTTCAATCAGCTTTTGCATAAAGACAAACACGACTGCGGTGATCGCCAACGCCCCGATAAGTGCAGCCAGATAACGCATCAGTGATTTCCCGGGTTCTCCGAAGTACTGTTTGCGGCAATGGCAATTTTCTCCACGCCGGCCAGGCGAACCTGGTCCATAACATTAACCAACACCCGGGTAGTGGATGCTTCATCCGATTGAATGATCACTGAGCCCTGCGGCTTTTCGGCATGTAAGCGTGCCACGATAGCCCGCACAGAGCGGGGGTCGACAGGTCGTCGGTCAATCCAGATTTCTCCCTCTGCTGTAATGCCAATGAAAATGTTCACATTCTCCTGGTCACTTGCAGAACTTGCCTGTGGGGTACTGATTGCAATACCCGACTCCTTGACAAAAGAGGTGGTGACAATAAAGAAGATCAGCATGATAAAAACAATATCCAACATCGGCGTGATATCGAGGTCTGCTTCATCACGTGGTCTTTGATGTCTTCTTGCACTCACAATTCGTTGACCTGCCTGGTATCACCGGCTAGCAAGACAAGACTGTCGGTGACTTTATTGGTTTCCCGCTCCGCCAGCAAACGCAATTGCACGGTGAAGAAAATTCCGGTCAGGGCAACTACCAGACCAGACATGGTGGGAATGGTGGCACGGTATACGCCACGGGCCATGGCCTGAGCATCATCGTTGCCACTCATTGCAATGACATCAAAAACACCGATCATACCGGTGACTGTTCCCAACAAACCAAGCAGAGGGCACAGTACTACCAGTATCTGGATCATTGGCAACAGGGCGTGTAAATCCATACCCGCACGTGAGACTTGTTCCTCACGAATGCTACGGGCTTTCCAGGAGTAACGGTCACTACGACCCTGCCAAGTCTGCATGATGACCCGAAAACGGCGCGGCCAGCTGATACGGATAAACCAGAATCGTTCCAGAATCAGGAACCACATCAACAGGCTGGTTGCCAGCAAGGCCCAGATGACGGGGCCACCCAATTCGATGAAGCCTTCGATATTTTGCTGTATGGAAACCAGTGTATTCACGATTTTTCCTGGTCTTCAACGGTTCTGGCCAGCATGCCGGCTGATTGTTCATCCAGACGTTGCACCAGATTTCGTGACAAGGAGGCAACAAAGTTGTGACCAAACAGAAGTGGTATCGCCACGATTAACCCCAGCACGGTGGTCACCAGTGCCTGGGAAATGCCCCCGGCCATCAACTTGGGATCACTGGTACCAAACAGGCTGATTGACTGAAAGGTGACGATCATGCCGGTAACGGTACCGAGTAGCCCGAGCAGGGGTGCTGTGGCAGCCAGCAGTTTGATCAGGCCGGTGCCACGTTCGAGTGCGGGTATTTCTGCAAGAATGGCTTCGTCAATTCTGAGTAGCAGCAATTCCTGGTTGCTTTCATCTGCTTGTTTTGCCGCCAATAGGATTCTGCCGAGAGGATTGGAATTCTCCGGCTTGTTCAGTTTTTTCACTTGTTGTTTAACACGAATATAAATCAGGCTAAGAGACAGCGCCCGCCAGATTGTCATCAACAAACCGATGGCCCCAAGTGAGAGAATGATTTTTGCAATTGGTCCACCCTGTTCAAATCGCTCAGTGATGCCGGGGGTGTAAGCCATCATACCCAGCAAGCTGCCTCGGGAGGGGTCGATGACAACACTGCTGAGGTCTCCCTGACCGTGGATGAATTTCGCCGCCGCTTGCCGATAGCTGGAGGCAGGTTGTCTTTTCAATGCCAACAATTCGCCGGTCTCAGGAACAAATCTTAAGAACCCGGTCTCTGCGATGGCTGTGAATGTGCCGATGCGCGTCACTTTCATTGCCTGTGTGCTTCCATTGGAAGAAACGACAGGGGTATCAAATGTGACCACTTTGCCGGCCTCGGTCATTTCCTGTTGCAATAGAAACCAAAGTGATTGGATTTCCCCTATTGTTGGCAGGTTTTCAATTTCACCCAGTTGCTGCAATTCGCCGGCTCTTTCGGGAAATTGCGCAGTCACCATAGAACCGTTGATGGTGGCTCTGAAATCACCGGCAAACTCCTGAAATGTGCTGGTGATATCCCCCATGCTCTGTGTGTGCTGTTGTAGTTGTTTTTCCAGTCTCGCAATTTCACTCTTATTGGTTTCAGTCACTGCGATCAATGGTTGGCTGGCCTGCTGGCTGCGTTTGAAAGCTTCACGGGCCCTTTGCAGCAGACTTTGCTGTGATTCTTTGTCGTTTAAAAAGGCCTGTTGTCTTTGTGCGTTCAACTCTCTTTGGTTGATTTGCTGAAGACGTACCGACTCCAGCAACTGATCAAGGTCGGTGATCTGTTGCCTGGAGTCTTCCTGAGCGCTGACCGTCATCGCCAGGCAACTCGTTAGCCAACCAATCAGACATGCTGTCAGGAAGTTTGATTTCATGGTTGCCCTCCGGGGGAGGTCACTGGCAGGTTCAAAAGTTGTGGTGCCAGCTGTTTCCGGGCGACACGCATTGCCTTGTTGATGTTTGTGTTATAAGTACTGTCGAGTTGCTGCCAGCCTTGAGTCGCCTGATCCCAATAACCACTTTGCAAGCCATCAAGACTTTGGTAGTAAAGCGCGACCCTGCCAATACGTAAGAATTCAACTGATAGTGTTTCATCCGGCAGTTGCAAAGGCCCTCTCCAGGCCTCGATGGTCATTCCGTAATCCTGTTCAAGCTGCCATGTTTCCAGCAGCAAACGGAATTTCATAGAGATTGACAGGTCGGGTTGACGAATACGTTGTTGCAACAACTGAACTGCATTCAACCGCTGCTGATGGTGAAATGGCAAATCCAGCGCAACAAATTTCTGAAGCGAGTCCGCCATGCTTCTCATCAGCGGTACAATCCGTTGCTGGGTGACCGCAGCCTGCTGGATTTGTTTTTTCAGATTTTCGATACGAAGTTGTTGTGACTCGTTGAGTTGTTCCAGTTCCCGGGTAAACGCCGTCTGGTATTCAAGGCCATTTTGAAGGCGTTGGTATTCATCCATCAAGGTCTGACTTTCAGCGGCTAGACGGTCAATGTTCTGTTGAGTACTGGCCGCCTCCTGGTTGATCTTTGAAACGACCGCCTGGCTGTCGTCAAGTTGACCAGCTTGTGAACCCGGGGTTACAAGACAGGCAAAAAGACCAACACAAAGTGCCACAAGGTTTATTGACGATGATTGAATCAACGGTGACGACTCCCGATGGTGATGGAATAATGCATATTTTAAGTCAGGCCAAGTGTATGAGTCACCTTTTGGCCGAAAGTCTCTTTGAGGGCTCGAAAGCCCATTGGTTACTATGCCTCACCCTGGATTTTTGATCCAGTTTTGTGCGGCGATCAGCATCAGCGTTTTGCCATCATCACAATTAGCGCTATTATCACCCGCATCTAGTTGGTTTTTGAATGGATGTTGATTGAAATGGATATTGTATCTGCTCGTCTTGATGCTCTTGAAACCGGATAAGTATCGAATTGGTGAGTAGCCGGAGTGGGACACAAAGCTGATAGTGGTGAAGTGCAAATTTCATAGCCGCCAATAACAGCACCCGGCCAATACCGGTCCTTTGAGTCCTTCTCTAGAAAAATGTATCCGGATACGGCTAATGGGCGGCCCCTTAATCGGCAGTCTTACAGGGCATAATGGCTTTATTCTCAAAGTATTGTGAGAAACTTATGCCAATCCATGTGAATTTTTACGAAGATTTCACAAGTTGACAGCAAGCATGCTGCTACACCGTTTGGTTTATGTCGTTGG
>RCNC010001178.1_pt1 | contig 17519 bp, 13 predicted proteins | sample 2041301 | NCBI WGS metagenome assembly RCNC01 (sample SAMN09708231, study PRJNA481090) | Marine sediment metagenome, whole genome shotgun sequencing project. | biome: marine sediment; feature: ocean; material: sediment; isolation source: Sewage treatment plant 13A marine sediment (STP13A) ... | reverse complement strand
CGGCCTGGTTGACGACGCCCCGATTGCGCAGCGGCAGCAGGAAAAAGGCCAGCGAGCGCTCGGTGAACGGCACGTGGTTGGTGCTGGCCTGCTGCTCCAGGCCCATGGGTTCCTTGACGTTGCCGAAACGGAGGGTCCCGGCCACCGGCAGGTCTTTCACCCCGACGTAGAGGTCGCGGAAGTTGCGGAAATCATCGATGATCTTGACGAATTCGTAGTCGGCCTTGAAGATCAGCCGGTTGGCCCAGGAACCGGAGAGACAGAGCCGGGCCCGGCGGAAATCCACCTGATTCTCCAGCGGCAGGCCACCATTCACCGCGTCGCTGACGGCCTGGTCCTCGTCGAACCAGGCGGCATCCACCAGCAGCCGGCCGCCCAGGCGCAGCTTCAGGCGGCCGGTGTCCGAAGCCCAGGTGATGCCCTCATCCCAGCCGGCTTCCAGGCCGCCCGGATCGGTGATGTCCTCCGCCGCTGCCGTTGCCGCACATACCGGCAGAAAGAACAGGGCCAGGACCAGTGCAGTGGTTAGGGGATGGCGGGCGCCCACGACGATTCTCCTCGAACCCGATGTTGAGTTCGATATTGGACTATATCACTCTTGTTTTCCGGGTCAACCCGGCAGGAGGGTGGAGGCTGGTTTCTGGTACAAAAAAATCGGGAGCGTGTGCTCCCGGGGCAGGTTCACTGAACGTGGACCCTGTTCGCGCGGCCGCCGGTGCCTCGAATGGGGACCGGCGCGTTTCACGAACTCTATGTGATCGGGGTTCGGAAACCCCGGAGGCGCTTGCGCCTCGTTAATTCGTGATGATTATGCCCGGGGTATGTGAGTGTTTGGTGAGGGACTGATGTAAGTACTGTTGCCGCCATCACCTGCTAGCAGGTGATGGCGGTGTTAAGTGCTTCCAGGTTCAACGACAGGGTTTCGGCGGAAGTTTGCTCACGTCAGGTTTGTAATACCGAACCACGAAGTAATAAGGCTCGCCGGCATTTACCGGCATCCAGTATGTGCCGTCCTCCGGATCATCAATACTGAAGGTAACGGTGATATTACCATTCTCATCCGGCTCGGTATTGTAGGCGTTTAACAGGTCGTTTTTGCCGGGGATGGTATTTCGTGTGAGTGCACTGTACCTGGTAACCGACCAGAACAGCTCCACCCCTTCAGGTTCATAAGGGAAGACGAACACTTCAGTTTTGTCCCCGTTCAATACGTCGTCGTCGCAGTTCGTGAAGTAGGGTGCGTAGTAGGCGTGATGGACGGGAAAACCGAGGTGCCCGACCATGGCGGCTGCCCGGTATTCCGGATCGTTGCTAAACGGCTCCGAGCTGTCAATCGGTCCGAACATACCGGTGTTACCGGTAGCACTGAACTTGGGAGCCACGGCTCCGATATACTCACTGACCCGTTGATAGTCATCCTGACCGAAGTCCACCGAAGCCGTGAGAATTTCCAGGTTCTGCGGATATACATCGTGCGTGTTAAGGGTGAACTGAATCGGGTTCTCGATGACCAGTACGGGATCGCTGGCGGTAGCGGTAAGGGTGATCTGCTCCTGAATTGGAGGGATATTGGGTCTATCAGCATCATTCTTGACCTGCACACGAACGAATAGATGCGGGTAATCCCCAGGGCACTCGATCACTGTCGACCCTTCAGGCGCTTCCATATCCTTGCCTTTGCGGATGAGGGCGTATGTTCCGACGGGATGGATCTCATCATAGATGGTGTAGTGTTCCTGGTCCGCAATCTGGATCGAGAAGTAACGGTCTTCTTCGACTTCGGGAAGCTCGACCAGTACGGGGCCTGCCGACAGGTCGATGATAGCCTTTGTGTACAGATGATCCAGCGCGGGCGTAACCACGGGATCGGTGCCTTCGGTTGGCAGTTCCGTGGTGTGCAACAGTTTATTCGTTCCCCCTGCCTGCTCCACGGTGGTCACCATATAAATGGCGTGGTGATACACTTTGAACGCCATCAGGTCTGTATCACTGGGACGTTCCAGACTGGCATTGCTCTCTACCGCCGGTTGAGTCTCGGCCGCTTCGTTTTCGGCTGGCTCACCACAAGCGATTAGACCTGGAATCATGAATATGGCGATCGTCAATTTGAGTAGCGTTCTCATTTGATCTTCCTCCCAGGATGAAATTGATTTACAACTAGATTATTGTTACTCGGGAAAACCGATGAACAGCACCTCGGTCTCCAGGCGGACGCCGAATTGATCCAGCACCCGGCTGCGCACCCGTTCCATCAGCCGGTGGATGTCGGCGGCGCTGGCCTCATTGCGGTTGAGGATGAAGTTGGCATGCTTCACCGGGACTTCGGCGCCCCCTTCGCGCATGCCCTTGCAGCCGGCGGCTTCCACCAGCCGCCCGGCGTAGTCCCCGGGGGGACGTTTGAAGATGCTGCCCGCCGAGGGATAATCCAGCGGTTGGCGGGCTTCACGGCGGGCGATGATCTCCTCCCGGGTTTCTTTCAGTCGTTGGGTGTCTCCCGGCCCCAACTCCAGGTCGCAGCCGAGCAGGATCAGCCCCTCCAGGCCGGTGGCGGTGCGGTAGTCGAAGCCGGCCTGGTCCCGAAGCACGGTCACGGCCTCCCCCTCCCGGGTCAGCCCGTGAACCGCCACCACCCGGTCACCGATCTCGGTGCCGAAAGCCCCGGCGTTCATCACCAGGGCTCCGCCCACCGTGCCGGGTATCCCCGAAAGCGGCTCCAGTCCGGCCAGGCCCTGTTCCTCGCAGAAGAGCACCAGCCGCTCCAGGCTGCGGCCGGCCCCCACCCGAACCTGGCAACCATCGGCCTCCAGCGTTCGGCAGCCGGTCTCGAGATTGATCACCAGCCCGCGGAATCCATCATCGGCGACCACCACGTTGGTCCCCCGGCCCAGAACCAGCACCGGCGCCCCCTCTCCGGCGGCCCTGTTCAGCAGCAGCTGCACCGACTCTCCGTCCGGGGGCGCGCACCAGGCGTCGGCCGGGCCGCCCACCCCGTAGGATGTGTGGCCGGCCAGCGGCTCATCCAGCCTCAGCAGTTCCTCGCAGCCGCGGAAGATCCGCTTGATCACTGCCGCTGGTAGATGTCCGGTCATTGGCCATCCTCTCCCGGTCCGGGCTCGGTGCGCTCCGGTTCCAGGGTTTCTTCGAAGAAGCGGGTCAGCCGCTGGAAGATGTGCGCCCGCACCTGCTCACCCCGGATGGAGTGCCTCTTGCCGGGATAGATCGCCAGCTCGTATGATTTGCCCGCCCTGTTGAGCGCCGCTGCCATTTTTGCCGTGTTGCGGAAGTGGACGTTGTTGTCGGCGGTGCCGTGGGCCAGCAGCAACCGGCCCTGGAGGTTGTCCGCGTGGTTCACCGGCGCGGTAACCTTGTACCCCCGCTGGTTCTCTGCCGGCAACCCCATGTAGCGTTCGGTGTAGATCGTGTCGTACTCCCGCCAGTCGGTCACCGGTGCCACCGCCGCCCCGGCGGCAAAGACCCCGGGTGAACGGAGCATGGCATTGAGCACCATGGTGCCGCCGTAGCTCCAGCCGAAAATCCCGATCCGCTCCGGGTCCACGTAGGGCAGCGACCGCAGGTAGCGCACCCCGCACAACTGGTCCTCCAGTTCCTGTTCGCCCAGGCGGCGGTCCACCGCCCGTTCCCAGGCCGCGCCACGCCGCGCCGACCCGCGGTTGTCCAGCCAGAAGACCACGAACCCCCGCTGGGCCAGCAGCTGCAGCCAGAGGTTGGTGCTGGACCTCCAGTGGTTCTTGACCACCTGCCCGTGGGGTCCGCCGTAGGTGTAGATCACCACCGGGTATCTGCGCGAACGGCTCATGCCCGGGGGAAGGAGCAGGGCTGCGGGCAGACGGGTTCCGTCCCCGGCAACCACCTCCACAACATTGGGCGGCCGCAGGTGGAAAGGCCGCAGGTCATTGCCCGCCCCCTCGTGGATGATGCCCCGCAGGGTGCCGTCGGCCCGGTGGAGGGTGAACCGCGGCGGGCGGTGGCTGGACGAGTGCTCGTCCACGTATGTCCGGCAGTCGGGGCTCATGGTGATGGTGTGCCACCCCGGCGCGCTGGTGACCCGGGTGAGCCCCTTGCCGTCAAGCTGCACCCGGTAGAGGTGTTGCTCCAGCGGGCTCTTTTCGCTGGCGGTGAAGTAGATGCAGCCGGCGGCTTCGTCAAGTCCGACGAGTTCGTCCACCTGCCAGTGGCCCCCGGTGAGCCGCACCGGAGGACCGTCGCCGGCGGGGTAACGGTAGAGGTGCCGCCAGCCGTCCCTCTCCGAGCTCCAGATGAATCCACCGCCCTTAAGGAACCGCAGGTCGTCGGAGATGTTGACCCAGTGGGGATCGGTCTCTGCCAGCAGCAGTTCAAGCGTCCCCGCACCGCCGCTGTCCGCGGCCAGCAGCTCCAGCCGGCGCTGGTCACGGCTCAGCCGCTGGAGGGCCAGCTCTTTCCCGCCTGGCATCCAGCCCAGGCGGGCCAGGTAGTAGTCTCCCTCAAAGCCGCGGCCCGGGTCGATCCACTCCGTACCGCCGTCGGCAATGTCCACCACCCCCACCTTCACCCGGGCGTTCGGTTCACCCGGCCGCGGGTAATATTGCCGGGTTACCTCGGGATCCTCCCCGCCGTAGTTCATTATCGGCCACTGCCGGACCTCTGACTGGTCGAAGCGGTAGAAAGCGATCCTGCTGCTGTCCGGAGACCAGCAGAATCCTGAGTCGAGGTCCAGTTCCTCCCGGTGTACCCAGTCGGCCGCACCGTTGACCACCGGCCCGCCGCCGTCCCGGGTCAGCCGCTGTTCTCCACCTCCGGCGAGATCGATGACATGGAGGTCCTGGTCCCTGACAAAGGCCACCAGGGACGCATCGGGGGAGAATTGCGGGTCGCTCTCCGCCCCTTTGCCGCTGGTCAGTTGCCGCCAGCGGTCGGTGTCGAGATCGAGGAGGAACAGCCCGCTGCCGGTTTCCGCCAGCAGGCGCCGGCCGTCAGGGGACCAGTGGTAGGCCGCGATTTCGGTGACCAGGGCCTGGTCGGTTTCGCTGTCCCCGGTGGAGGGGAGGGTCTCCGCCAGCTTCTCCGGCTTCCCCGAATCCAGGTCCATGGCCAACAGCCGGGTTTCCTCCTCATCCTCCAGCAGAAAGCTGAGCATGCCGTTGTCGGGAGACCACTGGAAATCGGAGGGATCCTCGCCGGTCAGCGGGTTCTCGCCATAGATCGCCTCCACGGTGAGTCGCGCCCCGACCTCCTGTGGCCCGCCGGCATGGCTGATGGCGGGCAGCAGGACGGTGATGATGTACAAAAGCAGTGCGGTTCGGCGAATTCTCATCCATGGCTCCTTTGCCGGGTGGTACTGGTATCCCGCTGCAAAGTCTAGGCGAGCGCTTCGCCGCCGGTCAAGGCGGACCGCTGGTTGACAGGCTGAGGTAGCGGCGAATACCCTTTACCCTCGCTGCGTTCGCGGTGTCTGGACCACCTGTTTTCACGAAATTACCGGAGTTGCCGACATGCGGGGAAACATCGTATTTCATTCCTGCCTGCTGATGGTATTCATCCTGCCCGCCCTTCTTCTTCTGCCCTCCTGTGGCAAAGGGGAGAGCGGTGGAGAGAAGCCCACTCCGGAGAGTATTGCTGCGGAAACCGCCACCGTGGTGACCGGCGGCCCGTCGGTGCTGCTGGTCACGGTGGACACGCTGCGTGCCGACCGCCTCTCCTGCTACGGGTTCACCGGTGGAGCCACCCCTTACATCGACGAACTGGCCGCCGCCGGCGCCCTGTTCGAAGACACGGTGACGCCGGTCCCCATCACTCTGCCATCCCATGCCACCATCCTCACCGGGCTCTACCCGTCGACGCTGGGGGTGCACAACAACGGAACCTACCGCCTGGGCCAGCAGGCAGTGACCCTGGCCGAAATGTTCCGGGATGCCGGGTACCGCACCGGCGCCTTTGTCGGCTCCTACGTGCTCGACTCGGTGTTCGGTCTGGACCAGGGCTTTGACGTCTATGATGACAAGATGCCTGAACGCCGCGGCACCGCCCTGACCCAGCGCCGGGCCGACCTGGTGGTCAGCGCCGCAGTGAAGTGGCTGGCGGTGAAGAGCCCCAAACCCTTCTTTGCCTGGGTTCACATCTGGGATCCCCACTATCCCTACACGCCGCCGGAGCCGATGAAGAGCGGCTTTCCCGAAGACCCCTATTTTGGCGAGGTGGTATTTGTGGACGCCCAGGTCGGCCTGCTGGTCAAGTCGCTGAAAGCGCTGGGTTTCGAAGGTGAGAACCTGCTGGTGGCCATCACCGCCGACCATGGCGAGGGCCTGGGTGATCATGACGAATCGAGCCACGGGGTCTTTATCTATGACAGCACCCTGCAGGTGCCGCTGGTGATGCGGATGGGCGGCAAGATCGCCGGCGGCCAGCGAATCCCGCACATGGTGCGGACCCTCGACATCGCCCCCACCCTGCTCGAACTGGTGGGGCTCCAGCTGCCCGATGGCATGGATGGCGTGTCCCTGGCTCCGCTGATGGCGGCCCCGGGGGACGCCGGACCTCCGGCCGCCGATCCCGGACTCCGCTGTTACCTCGAGTCGGTTTACGGCCAGGAGAACTACGGTTGGAGCCCGCTCTTCGGTATCCGCACCGGACAGTCAAAATACATCCGCGCCCCGGAACAGGAGTTCTACTGCCTGGACCGGGACCGGGATGAGCTGGAGAACCGCTTCGCTGCCGAGCCGGACGCTGCCGGAGAACTGGCAGCTTCCTACGAGGAGCTGGCCGGGCAGCTGACGGGCGGGGAGACCCTGGCCGACCAGGATTGGACACCCGCCGATTCGGTGACGTCGAGGCTGGAACTGCTCGGCTACCTCTGGGCGCTTCAGCCGGGCAGAGACGGGTCCGCTGAGGGTGGCACGGGTGTCGATCCCAAGACCATGATCAAGTGGGATGCCCGGCGTGAGGAAGGTCTGGCACTGGTGCGGCAGGGCAGTAGGGACGCAGGATTGAAGATTCTTCGGGAGGTGGCCGCCGGCGACCCATCCAACCCCATGGTCTGGGAGAACATCGCCGAGGGTGAGATGGCCCGCCGAAACCGGGCCGAGGCACTGGCCGCCGCCGAGCGGGGCCTGGCCCTGCGCCCCCGCAACCCCAACCTCAATATTTTTAAGGGAACCCTGCTGATCCAGATGGGCCGATCCGAAGAGGCAGTACATCATCTCCAGGGTCAGCTGGAAAGCCATCCGGACAAGGCCGCGATCCACTACCATCTCGGTGATGCTTACTCCACTGCCGGCCAAGACCAGGAGGCGCTGACCCATTACAACGAGGCGGAGAAGCTGGGCATGCGCACCCCCATGGTGCCCTTCCAGCGGGGGATGGCCCTGTTCCAGGCCGGCCGTTACGGCGAGGCGGTGGAGGCCTTCCGCGAGGCGGTGCAGCTCAAGGAGGATTTTGCCGAAGCCTGGCTCAACATCGGGGTGAACAGTTTTCGTCTGAAGCGCTACGAAGAGGCCAACGAGGCCTATGTCCGGGCCGTGGAGCTGGATCCGGATAACGCCCTGTTCCGCGCCACCTACGGTTACTTTCTCACCCGGACCAACCAGACCGATGAAGCGTGGCGACAGCTGCAGAAGGGACTGGAGATCGACCCGGATCACGTGTGGGTGAACACCAACCTGGCCTGGTATTACTGCATGGGCGAAACCCGGGTCCGGGACGGGGACAAGGCGTTGTTCCACTCGCAAAAGGCGGTGGAGCTTTCCGGTCCCACGCCGCCGGAGAACATCCTCAACACCCACGCGGAGGCGCTCAGCGCCGCCGGGAAGTACGACGAGGCCATTGCCCTGAATGCCAGACTGAAGGCGGCATACCCGGACAACCCGTACTATGTGACCCAGGGCCAGCGCTTCGAAAGCAGCTGGTTCCTCGACGAGAAGCGCCGGCAGGCGGCGGATGAGCAGGTGCCCCGGGACAAGGCGAAGATGAATCCCGGGACGCCGTGACGCCGGGGGCTCCTACCGGCCCAGCAAGGAGGAGAAGAGGTCGGTGACCGGGGAAGATGGCAGTTGTCCCGGTTCCTGCCCGGCGGCGGTTTCGATCAACCGCTGGATCTCCGTCCCGTCGCGGCACGAGGGGCAGCCGCTGACCAGCCGCTCCACCGGGTCCCGTTTCACCGACCGCAGCAGTTCGGCCGCCACCTCGGTGCCGATCCGGGGGTGGAAGAGCCGCGCGGAACCGGAGAGCCCGCAGCAGTCGGTGAAGCTGACTGACTCGCCGTAGGCTTCAGCCAGCAGTGCTTCCTGGGCCGCGGTGGCCTCCGCCGTGTTGTGGCAGGGAACCTTCAGACCGGGCCGGTCGCCGGTCCCCCGCAGGTCAGGCAGCCGCACCGGGCTGTTGACCACTGCTTCCGCCACCGGCTCGGCGGCGTCCCTCACCCGGAACACCGCCGCCGCGCCGCCCGCTTCCTCCAGCAGGTCGGCCACCGCCTCCCACCGCCCCTGTTCCTGGACAGAACCCGCCACCAGATCCCTGTACCCCTCGTCCTCGTCGTGCCGCAGGGCCGTCTCGCGGATCTCCTCCTGGCAGGTGGGGCAGTTGGAGAATACGGTCAGCGGCAGGGCCGCTCCTCGCCGGTGGAGACGGGCGGCGGCGATCAGCAGTTCGGCCAGGGTGCGGCTGCTCACCCGGGATTCGGTCTCCGGATCCCGGCCGGCCCGCCAGGGGAAGCCGCAGCAGAGATCGGCCTCCAGGTCGGCGAAGGAAAGCCCGGCCATCCCGGCCAGCACCCGGTCGGCGGCGCGGCTGGCATCGCCCCGGGCCAGGGAGTCCATGCAGCCGCGGAAGCGGATAAGGGCCGGAGCGGGGTGGGCCTCGCCCACGGGGCCCTGGACGAAGAAATTGTCGTCGGGGTGCACCCTGGTTCCCCTGGCCGCCGGGCGGTAGGGGCGGAGGTGGAAGGGGGGCAGCGAGACAAAGGTCTTGAACCAGGCGGGAAGCGGAGTGCGGCGGAGCAGGGCGTTCACTGGCCGGCCCACCTGCTGCAGCAGGGCCGTTGCGCCGTAGAGCGCACCGCGCAGGGGGTGGTCCTCCAGCATCAGATCGTAGAGCAGGCCGGCGGCACGGTTGGTGCGTGGACGCTCTCCGGCCCCGGCCAGGCCGCGCCAGGCGTTGACCAGCGGCTGCAGGTCGATATCCGCCGGACAGGCGGTGTCACAACGCCGGCAGTAGAAACACTTGGCCAGCCGCGGGTCGGTCTGCAACAGCGGGGCGGCCAGCTCGTGGGGCAGTCCGTTTGTTGAGCCGAAATCGGCGCCGCCGCTGACACCGAGGAAGCAGAGTTTCTCCAGGGTCAGCAGCAGGTCGCGTTTGGCCGGCAACAGGCCCCGGCGAAAGACGGTGGGGGAGAGGCCCCGGCCCCCCGCTTCCACGGCCCGGTGGCGCAGTCTGGCTTCGGCGTCGATCACCGGGCAGACCTTGCAGGCGTTGCAGCGAGTGCAGCTGCGGGCCTCCGCCAGGACGTGGGCTGCCGGCGACCCCGGGGGCGCCGCACCGGCCACCAGTTCGTGTGAGTGGGCCAGCAGCCGCGCGTGGACCTGGCGGGAGATCCGTGAGCGGAGGAAGATGGTCATGGGGTTGAACAGCCCCGAGGGGTCGATGGCATCCTTCACCGTGGCGATGCGCCGGAACTCCTCCTCCGAAATCTGGCCGAGGAAGAGCAGTGGCGCCTTGCCCGCCAGACCGTGCTCGCCGGTGAAGGCGGCCCGTGGCTTTCCCTGGTCATCGGGCGCGCAGAGTTCGATCATTTTGGAGGTGAGCAGGTCCCAGGCCTCGGCCGCCTCGGCCTCGTCGTAGATGTCGAAGCCCCCGACGTTCCAGTGCAGGATCACGGAGTCGGGCGGGTCCAGGTGGGCAAAGAGGATCGAAGAGAGCTTGGGGATCTCCCGGTCGAGATCGGTGAGCAGGGCGGCCGCGGTTTCCAGTTGATCCAGCCGCACCTCCGGGTCGGTCTTGCACTTGGTGCGCAGCAGGGTGGGCAATATCTCACGGGGGGCCTTGAGCGCTTCGGCTTCAGCACAGTGTTCGCCGGCCTGGCGCAAGGGCGAGATGGCCATACGGGCCCCGTCCTTCCCGGCCAGTGCGGAGAGCTGCTCCAACCGCCGGTCCACCTCCGGGTCACTCTCCCCCTCCAGGTCGAGCACCACGTACGCCTCGTCCCCGGGCCGGAGCTGTTCCGGGAAGCGGTCCAGCAGGAGGTCTTCGATGGCCCGCCGGGTGACGATTTCGAAGAAGGGCGGCTGCTCGTCATCCGGCCGGGACTTTACAGCCCGGACAAAGGCCAGGGCCGCTCCGGCCGAGGTGAAGGCCAGGGCCGCGGTGCGGGCCCGGGCCGGCTGCCGGTCCAGCAGCAGGGTCATCTGGCTGATCAGGCCGGTGCACCCTTCGGAGCCCACAAAGAGGCTCATGGGCAGGAAGGGCCGGCCCACTCCGGCACCGCCGCCGGCGGCCCGGCGCAGGGCGTCCAGGTCATCCGGCCCCACACCCCAGAACTTGGTAGTGGCCATGAAGGGCGTACGGGGCATCAACTCCAGTTCCCGGCGGGTGGGGGCAAAACGGAAACAGGCCCCGCCGTGGACCACCGCCCGTCCCTCCAGCACCACCTCCTGGATCCGTTTGCCCGCGTGGGATCCGGTGCCGGCGATGCCGCCCACCGAGGCCCGGGGGGTGTTGGGCCGGCAGCGCAGCACCAGGCCCGCCCGTTCAGCGGCGGTGACCACGTCGGGCCAGGCGGCCCCGGCGCCGGCGGTGATCTTCATCCGCCCAGGGCCGAAGCGCCGCTCCTCGTCCGGCTCCAGGGGCTGTGGTTCGCCGATGTGGTTGATCCCCTTGAGCGAAACGGTGAGCGCCCCGGCCATGGGCACCACCCCCATGTTGTAGCCGCCGCCATCACCGTAGGGGATCAGCGGCAGGCCCAGCCCGGTGGCCAGGCGGACCAGCCGGCAGAGCTGGCGCTCGTTGTGGACCACGGCCAGCCCTTCGCTGGTCAGGCAGCGGTATTCCATGGAGTCGCTGGAGTGCGCCTCCCGGTCGGCCCAGTTGAGCGAGAAGGCGGCCCGGCCGAGGATTTGTTCGAACTCCCGGCGGCGGCGGTGCAGGGTCTGCCGGACGTCGAGCAACTGGCCAACCCGCTGCTCGATGAAGCGGAACAGTTCCGGCGGGCAGGACTTCCGCAGTTCGGGCCGGAGGCACCGCTCCCACTCCTCCCGGTCCACCAGGGCGGGAAGAAAGGTGAAAGCGCCGCTGTAGTCGCCGGTGCCGGCTGCCACCGGGGGGGCGGCGGCCAGGGGATCGAAGAGCGTCTCCATGTGAAATGCCTCGGCGGCACTATATCGGGCGCTGGAGAAGCGGTCAAGAAAGGCCTTATTGGAAGGGGTTATTCGTCTTCCAGGACCACCGCGGTGCCGTAGGCCAGGATCTCGGCGGCGCTGGTCATCATCATCGAGGTGGAGAACTTGGCGCCGATCACCGCGTTGGCCCCCAACGCTTCGGCCTCGGCCACCATGCGGTCGATGGACTGTTCGCGGCTTTCCGCCATCATCTTGGTGTATTCCGGCACCTCACCGCCCACCATGTTGCGGAATCCGGCGAGGATGTCCTTGCCCACGTGGCGGCAGCGGATGCTGTTGCCCCGGGCCAGGCCGAGCACCTTGACGATCTTCTTGCCGGTGACGAAATCGGTGGTGACAACGATCATCGAATGACCCTCCTGTACTTGTCCCTGCCGTAGGACTTGAACCGGTCCACCAGCACCGAGACGAAGAGCAGCCCCAGGCCGGAACAGAGGCCGAAGACCATCAGTTTTACCAGCAGGTCTTCACTGGACGTGAGGAACTGCCAGGCACCGAAGGCCAGCAGGCATGTGGACCAGATGATCACCATCAGCCAGCCAAGCCCGCGGGCGCCGCTGCTGAAGATGCCCTGTGCGTGCTCGTCCCACTCCTCTTCGGTGGGTTCTGAGAATTTCATGCCCATGGTTGCCTCCCTCAGACGTTTCAGCTCGGTCAGTTCCCGGCGCAGCTCCTCGCTGCCCTCGAGGCGGATCTCCACGAACTGCGCTTCTGCCTGGGTCAACTCGCCGTCCAGGTAGCCGGAGAGCCGCCCCTCATCGTGGAGCCGGCGGTGGTCCTGTTCCATCCCGTCGGTTTTGTCCCTGCCGGTCATGCGTCAGTTCTCCTCGTCCTCTCTGGCCAGCTCGTCACAGAGCCGCTTCCGGGCCTGGTGCAAACGGGACATTACCGTCCCCTTGGGGATTCCCAGGGCCTCGGCCAACTCGATGTAGGAGAGGTCCTGGAAGTCCCGCAGCACGAGGATGGTCCGGTGTTTCTCGTCCAACCGGCCCATGGCGCGCCAGATTTTCGCCTTCAGCTCATTCTGTTCCACCAGCACGTCGGCCGCGGGGGTACGTTCGTCACCCACGGTCTCGTGCAGCGGCCGGCCCGCTTCGCCGTCCGGGCCCCGGCCCGGATTGTCCAGCGAAACGGCTCGCCGTACGCGGCGCCGCCGCAGAAGATCGATGCACAGGTTGCGCACGATTCGCAGCAGCCAGGCCCCGAAGGGCCGCCCGGTATCGAACCGGCCGAGGTTGTTGTAGGCCCTGATGAACGATTCCTGGGAAATGTCCATTGCATCCTCCCGGTTACCCACGATCTGCAGGGCGAAGAAAAATGTCTGCTGCCGGTATTTTTCCACCAGCGGTCTGAACATTTCCTTGTTCCCTTTCCTGCAGGCCTCGATGACCATTCGCTCATCGAAGTCGCCGGAAGTAGCAACCATTCCGTTCATCGTTACCCCGATCCTCTCCACGTTTACGGGAGCCAGGCGAAAGTATTCGAATATTTCAGGAGGCACACCGAAATATTTTCACTTTGTAGCAGAAAGCCGTGCCGCTGCGCAAACGGTAGTGGCCGCCTTGCATCGGGGCCCGGCTTTTTGCTACCGTCCTTTTTCTGAATACGCAGGGCGCCCGCAAGGGTTCACCGCAGGGAGGGTGACAGGGGTATGAAGCAGACCATCGAGATGGGAATGTTCGTCAGGGAGCTGGGGCCGGCCGACGCGGCATTGACCCTGCTCTGGGTCCACGGCCTGGGTGAGTCGGGGCTCTGTTTCGAGCGGATCGCCCTCCATCCCGACCTCTCCTCCTTTTGCCAGCTGATCCCGGATCTCCCGGGATATGGGCGCAGCGCCTGGAGCGGGGAGCCCCTGCCGCTGGACGGGCAGGCCGACCTGCTGGCCCGCTGGCTCTCCACCCGCGGCGAGAAGCCGGTGGTGCTGGTGGGCCACTCCATGGGCGGGGTGCTGGGCACCATTTTCTGCGAGCGGTACCCCGAGGTGGTGCGGGCCTACGTCAACGTCGAGGGGAATCTCAGTCCGGCGGACTGCGTCTTCAGTGGCCAGGCGGTGCGGATGGACGAAGCGCGGTTTGTGGACGGCGGTTTCTCGAAGATGCGTGAACTGATTTACGCCCAGGGGGCCGAGCTTGCCGCCCACCGGGGTTACTACGCCAGCCTGCGGCTCTGTGACCCGCGGCTCTTCCACCTGAACAGCCGCGAGCTGGTGGAAACCTCGGCCCGGGAGGAGATGGCCCGGCGGCTGGCTGAGCTGCCGCTGCCGGCGTGGTATATCGCCGGCCGGCCGGCCGGAGTCTGCGACCGGTCCCACGAACTGCTGGGGCAGGCCGGGATCGGTCCGATCATCCTCGAGCCGTCAGGCCACTGGCCCTTTATCGACCAGCGGGACCGTTTCGCCGCCGAGCTGGCGGTCATTTGCCGACAAGCAGCTGCATGCCCTTCCTGACGCTCATGCCGATCCCCAGCTCCTGGATCTTCTTCAGTGTACCCACCGAGATGAAGTCCTTCGATTCCATCACATTGCGCCTCCCGCCAGCGAAGTGTTTGCGGCAGTGCTGAATTAGTGACCCATGCCCGGGCGGAAATTGTATATACTTTTAAAGGTGGATTTGAACCGGTGAATACTCGTGGAAAGGTGAGTTCGACCATGGGGCGGATAGAGCACATATTTCGTTTTGCGGTTTCAATACTGTGCCTTGTGGTGCTGTCCTGCATGCTCTCCGCCCCCCGTGCCCGGGCGTCTGACTGGCCGTACCCCCGCCACGATGCCGCCAACCGGGCGGTGGCCTCGGTGGGCGCCAATTTCGGGACGGCCCCCCAGGCCCGCTGGTCTTTCGACCTCCAGACGTTCGATGCCGGGACCTACCCGGTGGCCGCCGACCTGGACCGTGACGGCCGGCTGGAGCTGATCGTCGGCGATGCCGCCGGCACGATCTACTGCCTTGACGCCGCACTGGGCACCCTCCGCTGGAGCCGGCAGCTGCCCGCCTTCTTCAAGTGGGGCTCCCCGGTGCTGGTGGATCTGGACAACGACGGCGACCGGGACATCGTGGTGGGCGCCCGGGATCTCATCGCTCTCGACGGCCCCACCGGCAACCCGCTCTGGACCGCTCTTTCCGGAGTGGATGTGCTCGGTATGTCGGCCGGCGACCTGTTCAATGACGGCACCATCGAGATCTTCTGCACCGACTACCAGAACCCGCGCAACGGCTACCTCGTGCGCGGCGAGGACGGCAAAATCCTCTGGAGCGTGGTGACCAATGGCTCCAATTACAATATCCCCGCCTTTGCCGACATCGACGGTAATGGAGAGAAGGAGATCCTCTTCACCCGGCACGACTCCGGGGTCACCGAGCGGGTGGTCTGCCTGCGGGCCGGCAATGGAGCGGAAGTCTGGAGCTACCAGTGCGGGCCCTCGGCCGCCCAGCAGGCCCAGGCCCCGCCCCAACTGGGCTACATCGCCGATTACGGGTACCAGTCGGTGGTGGTGGCCGATTTCGACGGGGACGGGCAGCTCGAAGTCTCCAGCGGCACCGACCTCAATCACTACCTCTTCGAAGCCGACGGTTCCCTGGTCTGGAAGGTGCCCCAGGGCATCCTGGGCACCGGTTTCACCCGGCGACGCGAGGTCAATGGCGATTACACCTTTCGCGACCATCACTACCAGATCTATGACCAGGCAGCGGGCGACCTGGACGGCAACGGCACCGTGGACATGGCGTACGGCCTGGTTTCCGACTATGTCACCGACTACGAGGTGGCCACCGGTGAACGCACGGTGGATTTTCTTGCCTACCGCAACGATGCCCGGGCCATCCGGGCTAACGGGTCGCTGCTCTGGAACTATCACTCCTCAGCCGACGGGGCGGGTGTGGGACGCTGCCGCGACCCCATCGTGGCCGATCTGGACGGCCAGGGCTCACTGGATGTGATCTACGGGTCCGAGGACGGACACCTCTATGCCGTGGAGGGGAAGTCCGGGCAACTGCTCTGGCGTCTTCATGTGGGCGACTTCGGCCAGAGCCGGGGAAAGATCCTGGTGGACACCAACGCCGACGGTTCCGGCGAACTGATCGTGGTGGCCGGCAGCCGGGTCATCAAGTATGGCGGCCCGCTGGTGGGGGACGTGGACGGTTCCGGCCGGGTTGACGGTGTGGACCTGCAGCAGCTCTCCTGGAGTTTTGGCAGCAGCGGGGAGAGCGAGCGCTACCGGGAGCCTCCCGACCTGGACCGCAACGGCGTGGTGGACGGCGGCGACCTGGCCATCCTGGCCGCAAGTTTCGGCAATTCCTGACCACAGACATCTTTAAGCGCTTGAATAAAAAGCGGGTTTTTCTATTCGAACAATGGTTGACAAAATTAGTATATCTCTATATGATCAATAATTCCCTTCTGGATATTTGGAGGGGCATTAAGTCCATTTTGGATAACTGAGCCAAGGGTTGGCTGAACAGACCGCAGCTCAACCGTTCTGCCGGACAGCGGCAGCGGCGTGCTGCGTTGGAGGAAAAGAGATGAAGCTGAACAAACTGAAGGTTGTGTTCCTGACGTGTCTGGTGGCGATTTTTGCCGTGTCCTTTGCCTGGGCCGACGCCAGCAAGCAGATTATCGCCGACGTGCCCCACGATTTCATGGTCGGTGAGATTACGATGCCGGCCGGCAAGTACGTTGTGGAACGGGAAGGCACCTATCCGCCGATGATCACCGTGCGCAACGACAAGGGCGAGGGCTCTTCGATCCTGCACGTGATCACCACCCTGTCCCGGCACGGTATGGAGGAGCGGGACGCCAAGCTGGTCTTCGACAAGACCACCGGCAAGGTGGAGCTCTCGGAAGTCTGGTTCGCCGGACAGGACGGGTACCTGGTCTGCGGCACCGTGGCCTCCCACACCCACGACGTGGTGAACGCGAAATAGCGGACACAGCTGAACGTACAGATAAACCGGGCGGAGACCTCAGATCGAGGGCCGCCCGGTTTTTTTACTTTTTCTTCTCCTTATCGGCCGGAGCCGCCTTCTTCTGCGGGGCAGCCGGGGCTGCCGGAGCGGTTTTTGGCGCCGGAGCCGTTCCCTTCTTCAGTTTCTTTTTCTCCCCGGACGGCGCCACCGTGGCCTTCTTGTCGCCCTGGGCCTTTTTCATCCCTGCTCCGCCGGCCTTCAACTTCGCATTTTTCGGCGTTGACGGAGCGGTGCCGGCGGGAGCGATCTTGGTCGGTGCGGCTTTTGTGGGTGCGCCCTTGGCGGCCGGTGCCGCGCCCTTCAGGGCCTTTTTCTCACCCGTTTCACTAGCCTTCTTTGCCTCGGCCCCGGCCTTGGCCTTGGCGTCACCGGCTTTCGCCGGCTTCTCTTCGGCTTTCTTTTTTGGCGGGTCGTCGGCGGACTGGGCCATGGCCAGGCCACCGGCCAGCATCAGCACCATGAGCAGCATCACGATTTTTTTCAGCATTGTCGTTCCCTTTCCTGGGTTCTCCCTGGTTCCTCCAGGGCTGGTTCGATTTCGGTGATATGAATTCTCTACCATCGAATCAGGGAGCAGTCAAATCACCGATTTCATGTTGCGGGTCCGCAGATCATCTCCCATCATAAAGGCCGCGTGGTTTGAAGTGAACAGTGGCGGGTCACGATGGATGATCCGCCGGATTTCCGGGTCTTTGCGAAAGGTGTGGTCAAGAAAATGCCTGATGGCCGGGCGATCCCAGCCCTTGGGGTGATTGAAGTCGTGGTAGAGCGCCAGGTCGCCCGGGTAAAATTCCCGCAGGGTGAGCCCCTCCGTTTCGGGGCTGCCCAGTGGCAGATTGAAAATGGCCAGGTTGAGAAAAGAGATGGCTTCCCGGTGCTCCCGGACAAAGCGCCAGGTGTCCCCGGCTTCGGCCTGGCCCTCCGCCGGGGTGCCGAAGAGCAGGTAGAGATAGACGGCAATCCCCGCCTGACGCAGGTTGGCCAGCACCCGTGACGCCTCGCCGACACTGATCCCCTTGCCCAGGGCATCGAGTACCTGCTGGTTCCCCGATTCGAGCCCCAGTTTGAGCATCTGACAGCCGGACTGCGCCAGTCGATGGCAGAAAGCGGGGTCGTCCAGCGGATCCCCGATCCTGGCAAATCCGTACCATGGCGCCCCGGGCGGATGCTCGGCCAG
>RCNC010001177.1_pt1 | contig 17520 bp, 15 predicted proteins | sample 2041301 | NCBI WGS metagenome assembly RCNC01 (sample SAMN09708231, study PRJNA481090) | Marine sediment metagenome, whole genome shotgun sequencing project. | biome: marine sediment; feature: ocean; material: sediment; isolation source: Sewage treatment plant 13A marine sediment (STP13A) ... | reverse complement strand
ATTGGCCGTAATGAAACGGACAAACAAGCGGCCGAAAATTCGAATAACGGATCGGCTCTTCTGGGTTTTGCTTTCCCGAATTTGGATTCCCTGGCGCGAATCTCTTGTCATTGTAAAGCCGGATACTGTTGTTCGCTGGCACCAAAAGGGTTTTAAACTTTTTTGGAAATTCAAATCCAAAGGTCCGGGAAGACGCCGCGTCGGTTGTGAAATACGTAATCTTGTCCGAAAAATGGCAATAGCCAATCCGATCTGGGGTGCGCCCAGGATTCATGGGGAATTGCTCAGCCTGGGTTTCGAGGTTTCCGAACGAACCGTTTCCAACCTGATGCCCCGGAGCCTGCCGAATGAGAAGCCGTCTCAGACTTGGCGAACTTTCCTGAAAAATCATGCGAACAAGTGTTCGATTGATTTTTTTACTGTTCCGACAGCTACCTTCAACATTCTGTTCGTTCTAGTGGTCCTCAGCCACAGCCGTCGCAAAGTCGTACATTTCAATGTGACCTCAAATCCGATTGCCGAGTGGACAGCTCAACAGGTCGTGGAAGCCTTTCCCTGGAACTCGGCACCAAAATATTTGATGCGAGATCGGGATTCGATCTATGGCGAATTCTTTCGCAATCGACTGAAAAACATGGGCATCAAAGAAGTGATCTCGGCCCCGCAAAGCCCTTGGCAAAACCCGTTTGCGGAACGGGTGATCGGCTCGATCAGGCGAGAATGTACAGACCATGTCATCGTATTGAACGAAGATCACCTGAAAAACGTTCTTTGTTCGTATTTCGAATATTATCATAATGACAGAACACATTTAAGTCTTGAAAAAGATACACCCAATGGACGGCCGATACAGCGCAGGCTTGTCGGCAAATGCAAGATGATCGATTTACCGCGGATCGGTGGGCTACATCACCGCTACGAGTGGCAAAAGGCGGCCTGAAAATTCAAATCGTTTTGATACTAAAAACCTCGGACGATCTTTGCGGATCTGTGCCCAGAATCGATCTCAACCAAAGATTTTACCTTGAAATCGTCTGTTTCAAATGAACCTGACTCCGGATAATGGCATTCAATCTTTGCATAGGGGATGATGTATTTCGAAGAATTTCCCACGGATTTTTTTTTGCGAAGGACAGGTCATCAGCGCGTCTATGATGGTGATTTAGGTGATGTTCTGATCCACTGGAAGGGAACTTTTAAAAGGGGCATATATGGTATCACCACTTTTGAAAATGTCTCAAAAGTAGGGATGTGTTGGAGCTGTACGATAAATCCGCCATCACTTTTTGGCTGTGATAGCAAAATGAAAGTCAATTAATCATCGGAAACCGCCAACCACCAGATGTAGTATTTGAGCTTCCTAATTTTTTGTACACCGTAGGGTACACCCTAATAGCAGTAAATGTGGATATGTTGTTTCCTATTTTTAGCTATTCTGCAAGATCATTTAAGCCCAGGTCGTTCACCCCCCCCCAAAAATGCATCATTTCAAGAATAGGGTAAGCACTGTTACCCAGATCCGTCAGCGTGTATTCCACGCGGGGTGGTATTTCTGGATAAACGGTCCTGAACAGCAAAACGTCCCGCTCCAGCTCTTTGAGTTGCTGGGTCAGCATCTTCTGGCTAACGCCGGGGACGATCCGCTCCAACTCCTTGTACCGCTTGGTCCCATCATGAAGATGCCACAGCATAAGGCATTTCCACTTGCCGCTGAGCACATCCATAGCGACTTCCACCGGGCAGCGATATTCCCTGCTGTTCTATTCGATCATTTCAGCTCCTACTCCAATAAAAAATTACCCTGTTGGTCCACGCCTGCCGGTAATATGAACAAATCGGTATGTGTCGAACCAAAAAGTACCTTCTTGTACCATTATTTATAAGCATTACTGTATCACTGTATCCAAGAGCAGCATCAAACCATTTTTAAAGGAGCAAAACAATGACATACCCAAGAACCTTTTCACATATAGGATTGTCTGTAACAAACCTTGAGCAAGCCGTTGATTTTTACACCAACGTCTTTGGATGGTATGTGATCATGCCACCCACTGAAATCGTTGCTGACGACTCTGCCATAGGCGTGATGTGCAACGACGTCTTTGGTGAAGGCTGGGGCAGTTTTCGTATCGCGCACATGTCCACAGGTGACAAGATCGGTGTCGAAATCTTCGAATTCAAAAACGCCGAGCAACGGGAAAACAACTTTGAATACTGGAAAACCGGCGTCTTTCACTTTTGCGTTCAAGATCCGGACGTCGAGGGTTTAGCTGCCAAGATCGTGGAAAACGGAGGCAAGCAGCGAATGCCCGTACGTGAATACTACCCAGGTGAAAAGCCCTACCGCATGGTTTATTGCGAAGATCCTTTCGGAAACCTCATTGAAATATACTCTCACAGTTACGAGTTGACCTACTCCGCAGGAGCATATCAGGATAAGCTCGAAGCAGCATAATGAAAAGGCCCACAGCAGCATGTGGGCCTTTTCACCTCAGGTATTAGGATAAAGATACTTTGGAAGGATCTCGTTTTCTAATTCTCAGGCCAGAATATCGCCTACGCCGGTCAAGATATAGTTAGGTCGATAGGCGAATTTATGCAGATCTTCTTTGGCGGTCACACCACTGAGAACCAACACAGTCTCGATATCCGCTTCAATGCCGGCGATGATGTCCGTGTCCATCCGGTCACCGATGATGGCGGTCTCCTCCAGGCGGCAATCAAGCCTTTTTAGTGCGTGGCGCATCATAAGCGGATTGGGTTTTCCTACGAAATAGGCCTTGCAGCCGGTGGCAAGTTCGATGGGGGCGATGAGGGCGCCTGTGGCAGGGACGATTCCTTCTTCCACAGGTCCGGTGAGATCGGGGTTGGTGCCGACCAGCTTAGCACCTGCACGCACCAGCTTGACGGCACGTTCAAGCTTTCCATAGGAATAAGACCGCGTCTCGCCCACTACTACATAGTCCGGGTTGATATCGTTCATGGAAAATCCGGCTTCGTACAGGGCATTTGTGAGCCCGGTCTCTCCGATAACATATGCGCTGCCGTCAGGATGCTGGGTCGCCAGAAAACTGGCCGTGGCCAAGGCACTGGTATAAAAGTGGGAGGCATCCACATCGATTCCGAGACGGTCAAGTTTCTGTTGCAATTCACGAGGCGACCGTTCGCTGCTGTTGGTCAGAAACAGGAACTGTTTATTTTCGTCTTTGAGCCAGTCCAAAAATTCCTTCACACCCGTCAACAGGTGATTGCCGTGGTAAATCACGCCGTCCATGTCGCAGATAAAAGCGTGTTTCTCCTGTAACTTCTCCATCGTGTTTTTCCTTTATAATTTTACGGCAAGCCATCCGACGAAAAGTACTATGAGCCAAGCACCAACAAAAAGCCATAGGAAACTTTTCCATTGGTTTCCAAAATAGCGTTTTGATGATTGAATTACCCACGTCCAATTCAACCAAATGTGAAAAAATAAAAGAAATAACAAGAAAACCGAAAGATAAAGGTGAAGGTCGCCCCATTCATAGCGATGAAGTCCAAGGAAAAAATTTCCCGATTGATGAACGCTTCCTTTGGGAATTATGAAACCAAGAAGAAGACCGATGATGGCGATAGTGCATATGTCAATAAAAAGGGTAACATCAATCAAATATTTCAAAGCATTTTTCTTTAAAACATTCTCCCTAAAAAATATATCCTGAACAGGTATTGCTTACAGGTATAGTTTGACCAGCAGCTTGACCGCGACGCCCAGCAGCACCACGGCAACAATCTGCTTGATCCACTTGGACTTCATTTTGTCTTTCATGGTCCTGGCGCCGATTTGGCCGCCGCTCGAATATTATTCGGTGGTAAGACTGTTAAGGCAAGCAGGCTACTGAATTGGTATTGCTTTTGATTTTCCTTTTATTTGAAATGAGTACCTCAATAGAAACGATATTGTCAAAAGCTTTAGTTATGTTACCATGAAATCCAACAGGAAATGATACCCTAACCTTCTTGTTCCATTGGTCCGATTGGGATCTTATGCAGTCTGCACGCCCCAAATTATATGCTCCTACAAGTACGTAATGGCTATCCTAAAAAAACGCATCCCACCGATTCGTGTGGTATCTTGCCTTATGTTGCGAGTGATCCTTTCCTATTGAAATTGTTAGCTTTTTAAAGAGTGGCCAGCTAAATCGATATTCAAGGCCATATCAATTAGTTGCGCGGATAGTTACAATTATGTGGCAACAGCTTACAACATAATTGCAGACCTGCTGGACACCCCTGTTGTTGAACCTTAAATCAGTTTCATGACCTTGTAAGGCCCATTATTAAGGCCTTCAATTTTTCTATCAACCGAGTGATCGAACTGCATGAGAATTACTTCTCTTTTAGCTCAAAGGCCGCTAAATAAAGCTTTTCAAACAACATACGATAAAGGATTTCTGTATTCTTCCTTTATCCCACAATAGGAATTATAGCATGCAACCCATTGAGTTAAAAAGGAATTAAAAGAATAATATGGATTTTTCTATTTTTAAAGCGAATGAAGGAATGAAATGAACTATATTCTCGCAACATAATTGAACTCACAACACAACTTGCCACTGTCTGGAACAAAGTCCAACCAAAGGCACCTCCATATATAGTAGCAAGGCGGCTTACCGTGCAGTTACCATAAAACAACATATCCTTATCATATTCAGTTTGATCATACGCACGATTACGATTCTCATGAACCGATAAATCAGGCTGACAAAACCGTTTCGAGTGGACCGCGATAGCGTGCGTATTCCCCGCCGCTTGTTGGAGCGAAGCAGAGATACCGAGTATCGGTGCGGCGGGGTTAGCGAGCGGACTGGAAATCGATTTTTATCCTTGTGGTGCCGCGGGGAATGTTCAATGTCGATCATTGCATTTCCAAGTATACCATCGTATGCGGGTGACATGCCTGCGAGGTCTACCAGTAATCGAAGACGGCCGGAATGGATCGGACCTGATGATCTAATACCTCAACGCATTGCCCCCTCTTCAGATAAGATAATCTGAATCGGGTTCCCTCCCGTCTCGCTTTTGAACACATCGATTTTTTGTGCGAACATCGGCAACGGGCAACCTGCAAGAAAAAAAAACGTTGCAGCCAACTTTTGGCTGCAACGTTGATCAATCTGGGGGAATGATCAGGCGGCGTTCTGGTCGCGCAGGTCCGGGTTGTAACAAATCCGGCAGCAGTCGAGGCAGCGGCTGGATTCGTGCTTGGCGTCGACCTCGGAGATGACCTTGTCCACCTCGATCATCGAGTCGATTCGCTCGGCCACGGGCAGTTCGGGCATGGGTGTCCGGGGAGACTTGACCACGCCGGGAACCGTTTCGAACAGGGATTCGGGGATATGCCGTTTGCGCAGGGAGCGGGGGGTTCCTTTGATCTCCTCACCGGTGATGTACTGATGGATGGAGCGAGCCGCCCGCCGTCCGCCGCCGATGGCGTCCACCACCAGGGAGGGCCCGGTGGCCACGTCGCCGCCGGTAAACAGATAGGGCACGCTGCACTGCAGGGTTTCCGGGTCGTTGTCAAAGGTGTTCCAGCGGGTGATGGTGATGTTCTCTTTGTCCGTTTCCTTTTCCATGAAACCGATATCCGGCTGCTGGCTGATGGCGGAAATGACCATGTCCACGTCGAGAATCGTTTCCGACCCCTCGATGGGCACCGGCCGCCGCCGGCCGCTGGCGTCGGGCTCGCCCAGTTCCATCTGAAGATACTCCAATCCCTTGACGTTGCCCTGACCATCGTCGATGACCCGCGTGGGAGCGGCCAGGAACTGGAATTTGATGCCTTCGTGTTCGGAGGCCACGATTTCCACCTCGTTGGCGGGCATCTCTTTGCGTGTCCGTCGATAGACGATGTAGACTTCTTCGCAACCCAGGCGAAGCAGTGTGCGCACACAATCGACGGCCGAGTTGCCGCCGCCGACAACTGCCGCCCGGTGGCCGATGGGAACCCTTTTGTCTGGTGAATTGGCCACGGCGGAGAGGAAGTTGATGCCCTGGGAAACCCCTTTTAAATCCTCACCCTTGATGCCGAGGGTGTAATCCTTCCAGGCACCGATGCCCATGAAAATTGCATCATAGCCTTCGTCACCGAGCGATTGAATCGTGAAATCCTTGCCCAGCGTGTTGTTGTAGTGCACGTCGATGCCCAGGTTCAAGATGCCGTCGATCTCCCAGTCCAGCACCTCGTCGGGCAGTCGGTACTCGGGAATGCCGTATCGCGTGATGCCGCCCAGTTTGGACATGGCATCGTAAATGGTAGGATGGTGGCCCAGCCGTCGCAGGAAATAGGCGCAGCTGACACCAGCCGGTCCACCGCCGATGATGGCCACGCGCTTACCGGTATCCGGTGCGCAGGCGATGGGGTAGCGCCGACCGCTGTTCATTTCGTAGTCGGCCACGAAGCGTTTGAGCTGGTTGATGGAAACCGCCTCATCCTCGATTTCACGCCGGCAGTAATCCTCGCAGGGATGCGGGCACACCCGGCCGCAGGAGAGCAGCAGCGGGTTGCGTTCGCGGATGGTATTGACGGCCCCTTCATAGTCGCCCTCTTTGATCAGGCGAATGTATTTGGGGATGTCGATCTCTGCCGGGCAGGTTTGCTGGCAGGGGGCCAGGGCGTGGTCTTCCTGGTTGAAGACCAGCAGGCGCTGGGACATGGTTTTGACGGAAATCAGACCTTTGGGGCAGGCCGTTTGACAGGCGCCGCAGCCCACACACTTGAATTCGTCGATGACCGGAAACCCCTTCGGCCCCATGTGGATGGCATCGAATTGACAGGATTGGACGCAATCGCCCATGCCCATGCAACCGATGGAGCAGACCCGTTTGCCCCCGTAAAGAGCGGTCATGGCCGCGCAGGTCATGGCGCCGTTGTAAATGAAATTGTCCTCGGCGCGGTCACCGCCGCTGCATGAGTTGATGGATTTCAGGGGCTCGGCTGTACCCGGATCCACACCCATCACGCCGGCGATATTGATGGCCGCTTCCGTGTCGGCGACGACACAGACGCCGGGGCCGGCCTTGCCTTCAACGACACCCACGGCCGCCGCACTGCACCCGGCAAAGCCGCAGCCGCCGCAGTTGGCGCCTGCCATGAAATATTCCACTTCGGCGATGCGCGGATCTTCATAGACGTAGAAGACTTTGGAGGCAACACTGAGGATAATACCGCAGGTTGCGCCAATGCCCAGCATAACAAGAATAGCGATGGTCACGAAAACCTCCTTGATTCAATCTACACCATGCCGCGAAAGGCATAAAAGCTCAGTGAAATAACGCCGGCAGTGATCAGGGCGATGGAGGTGTCCTGCAACGGTTTGGGCACGCGGGCCAGCAGGATGCGTTCGCGCAGCCCTGCGAAAATGATCAGCGCTAGGCCGAAACCGGCAGCATATCCGAAGGATGTGACCAGGGCCGGCACAAAACCAAGCTCCTTGTCGATATTGAGCACGCAGACACCAAACACGGCGCAATTGGTCGTGATCAACGGCAGAAAAATGCCCAGCCCTGCATAAAGGGCAGGGATGCTTTTTTTCAGGAACATCTCTACGAATTGCACCAGGGACGCAATCACCAGGATAAAGGCGATGGTTCGCAGGAATACCAGGTTGTTGGGCAACAGCAAGTAGTTAAAGATCAGCCAGGTCATGGCACCGGCCATGACCAGGACGAAGATGACGGCCATGGCCATGCCCATAGCGGTTTCCATCTTCTTGGAGGTTCCCAAAAACGGGCAGTTGCCCAAGAACTGCGCCAGCAGGATGTTGTTGACAAAAATGGTGGCGATGATGATTTCGATATATTCCATGGTAGCTTAACTCCTCGAAGCTATTTGCTGGGGATCAGGTTCATCGCACAGAGCAATAATCCCAGGATCACAAACGCGCCTGGCGCCTGGACGGCAAAGCCGAACGGTTCGAAAGCGGCACCGAAGATATTGGGGACGTCCCAATGGATCAGTCCGAACACGTCTCCTTTCAGGGAGCCGGTTCCGATCAGTTCACGCACGGCGCCCAGCAGACCCAACGCCCAGGTGAATCCGAGACCGATCCCCAGACCGTCGGCGGTCGATTTGAGAACACCGTTTTTCGAGGCGAATGCCTCGGCGCGGCCCAGAACGATACAGTTGACCACGATCAGCGGGATAAACACGCCAAGGTCTAAAAAGAGGGTGTAGGCAAAGGCCTGCATCATCTGTTCGACCACGATGACGAAGGTGGCGATGATGATAATGAAGCAGGCGATGCGCACCTTGGCGGGGATGACCTTTCTCAGCAGACTGACCAAAATGTTGGAGCAAAGCAGGACGAAGGTGGTGGCCAGCCCCATGCCGATGCCGTTTTTCATGGAAGTGGTCACGCCCAGTACCGGACAGAGGCCGAGAACCAGCCGGAACGGCGGGACCTCTTTCCAGAGGCCTTTGGTAAATTCAGAAGCGAACGATTTGGCCATTGAGTAAACTCCTTTATTTGCCTATGCCTTTGATTTGTTCTTCCAGCTGCGGTTTCAGCCTGTTGTATGTCTCGACGGCTTGATTGATCCCGCTGCAAACGGCTCGTGAGGTGATCGTGGCGCCGCTCAGGGCACTGATCTGGCCGCCGTCATTGGTGACGCCGAAGGGGCTGGTGATGGCTTTGCCCGCGAATTGGGCGGCAAAACTGGGATCATTTTTGGCCCTGGCGCCCAGGCCTGGGGTCTCTTTGTGAGTGGTAACAGCGATACCGCGCAGGGAATCATCCGCCATGTTGATTGCCACCACCATACCGACCTTGTCGCCATACCCGTTGACACTGGCTTCCACCACGACCGTATCGGCTGCACCACCGAATACGCCCACGAAGATATTGCGTTCTTGGTCACCGTCGGTGATCTTGAATCGGTCTTCCACGGGGTCGTTGTCGGCCGCTTCCAGGATCTGTCGGATGGCGGGCCCTTTGACCAGGTTCATCACATTGTTTTCAATCTTGGGTTTGGCCCATTCCTCCAGCCCTTTCAAGCCGCCGCCTGAAATGACACTGAGAATGGTCAAAACCACAACCATTTTGATCATTTCACCCATGTCACGCCACCTTTCCAATTGCCTTGGGTCTGATCTTGTCGACCAGCGGATTTATCAGATTGATCAGGAGAATAGCGAAGATCACGCCATCCACATAGGCGCCGATGTTGCGGATCAGGACGGTCATAACACCGCCAAGCGCGCCGTAAATGAGCATGGGAATGAAGTTGACCGGTGAAGATGAGGATTCGGTGGCCAGGAAAAAGGCTCCCAGCAGCGTATACCCGGTGAGCAGGTGGAATGCCGGCGGGGCGTAGCGAACCGGATCGGACATGTTGAATAGCATGGCGCTGATGAAGACGCCGACGATAAAAGCGATGCTGATTTCCCAGCGGATGATTCCCCGAAGCATGAGGTAAATGCCGCCGATGGCGATGGCCAAACCACAGGAACTGCCCAGACCGCCCACCTGCCGTCCCATGAGCAGATCAATGGGATTGAGGTTCTCAACAGCCGCTGGGCCGAAGGCTTTCAGGGCGGCCAGCGGATCCGTTGTGGAAGGGAAGTCGAGTGAGAAGTTGACCAATGCGGCGTCGAAATCGAGATGGTTTTGGTAGGACACCATTAAAATGGCGATTGCAAGGGCCACCGGATTGAACGGGTTGGCACCGATGCCGCCAAATATCTGCATGCCGATGACGATGGCCAGGAAGGTGCCGATGAGGACGAGCCACCAAGGTGCCGATGCGGGAAGCACCATGGCGATCAGCAATCCGATCAGGGCCGCATTGCCGTTGCCTACGGTAATCGACCGTTTGCTGGCGTAATTGAACAGCAGTTCCCAGAGAATCGCCGAGGCAATGGCCAGGCTGATAACGCCCAGCGCAGGCGCTCCATAATAGGCGATTCCCACGCAAGCGGCGGGGAGGGCGGCGATCATGGTGTGGTAGCTTCGCTCGGGAACCCCGCTGCCGTCATGCCAGAACGGTGCGTGGGATACGATTAGCGTCTTCTTACTGTTCATTCAGCTCCTCCGCAGATGTGATCCGTCCTATTTCGTATTTTGCCAGTTTGATATACTGATAGATGGGAATGCGCGACACACAGACGTAACTGCACAGGCCGCACTCGATGCACGAGTATAGGTCGTAAAGGTCGGCGCCTTCGGTATACTGTCCGGCTTCCAGAAAGCGAACGAGCAGGTTCACCGGTACGTTGGCCGGGCAGATGCGCACGCAATCGCCGCAATTGATGCACGGATAGTCGCTGTATAAGGGAATGACGCTTTTGTCCTGAACCAGGATGGCGTCGGTACCCGGCCCGATGGGCAGGTCTTCGCTGTAGATGGCGTTGCCGGTCATTGGCCCGCCGAAAATAATCTTGTCCTGGTCGTTGACCTGCACGTCGAAGGTTTTGAGCAGCACGCCCACCGGTGTCCCCACCCGCGCCCGGGCCAGGTGCTTGGTTCCTTGCTTGTCGATGACGGCTACCGTCTTTTCAACGGGCAGGCTGCCGGACGAGAAAGCCTGGCCGATAGCGGCCACGGCTTCTGCACGGATGAAATGGACACCCATGGATGCCATGCCTTTTTCATCGGGCAGCCGCCCGGTCAGTTGGTGCAGAACCATGAGCGGCTGAGCATAGGGGTATTGGGATGAAACCGGCTGCATGCGGGCATCCAGATGGCCGGAGTAGTTCTGTACGCTCTCTTCCGGGATCACGATGACGATGTCCTCGATGCCCGTGGCTTTTCTCAGAATTTCGATGCCCGCGTTGACCGCTTCGGCGCTTTGTTTGAACAGATACAGGCTGGTATCGATGAGAATATCGGCATTGCCGCCGTAGATGACGATGGTGTGAACAGGGTTGCGTTCGTCCATCAACGGGCCGATGTCCGGCTCGCCGGGGCAGGTGGCCAGATAGCGGTTGAGGGTCTCTAAGGACGGCGCTTGCATGGCTTCGGCAAATTCAGTGTCCGGTGTATCGCTTCCTTCGGTTTTGATGGTGACGGCGGTCCATGCCCGTCCGAAATCGGCAAGGAAAGGGGCGATTTCGCAGATGGTGCCGGTCACCGACGAGATGGCGCAGATGTCGTCGCCTTCGTTGACCACCAGCCGCTGACCGGTTTTTACCGGTGTGCCCACTTTCAGGCTGCTGCTCGCACGCTTGAGTTCCTGCTTGATATAAAGGGTAACCGTTTCCGGTGTCGGGATGGCCACCGGATCGGCGACGGTGCCGGTGGCCAGTTCATAGTTGAAGCAAGGTTTGGACAGACCGAAGAATGATCGCTTTCGCATAGCTTAACCTTTTGTTAGGGCCGCGGTGAAAAATGATTACTTCCATACAGCTTCATCAACGCTGACTGCCTCGATTACAGGACGTGACATTGAGAGCAGTTTTCCGAGCCGGACGGCGGTCCTGCTTCAAACTGCTCATGACATTCGATGCACTGCTGGTGAAATGCATCCGCCCGTGCCGGCAGTTCCGAATCCTCAATGTCGCTCTCATCGTGGCAATCCAGACATCCTTCCGGCTTGGAACCGTCTTCGGCTGGTGCCTGGTGGCACTCACCACAGGCAATCAGTGCATTGTCGTCGTCGCTGGGATGGTGGTGGCAGTCAAAGCAGCTTGCCCCGTAACCGGATGCGGCGGAGTGGGTGTAATGATCAAAAAGGACTTTTCCGGCATTGGTCTGGTACATGATCCGAATGGGTTCATCGGGCGCGTTGACCGGAAAGGCGGCATAGCAGATAATGCCGACAAGCAACAGGTGGATTGCCAGACCGTAAGCAAACAGCAACTGTTTCTTCGACGTCATGTGGTCTCGATCCTTTTTGGAGTTGGGTTGTAATGCACATGTGGGTAGAAAAAATCAAACCATCGACTATCATAATGCACAGAACCTTTCAAGGCTTTATTTGGTAGGAACCAACCTGCTGAAAAGAATACGGAATGAGTCGTTTCAAGCGGTGAGAAAATGGCCGGTTTGGGCCATTGGCCGTCGGGTCGGCCTGCCTCCCGGCGAAGTCGATGAATCGGCCAGATCGGTCGGAAGATCGGTCGGTTTCGGCAATCCGGCAGGTCATCAGGCGCGAAAACGGGGTGTTGACCGGCGGTTAACGGCCATCGGGCCATCGAACCGAAGGAAACCGGGAGGTGTCCGTGTGAGGAAGGAACTTGGCCGCGGAGAAGCGGTTCATAAAGTCCTGGTTCACGTTCAACTCCAAGTAGGTGATGCCGTCGCGGATTTGATTGACGCGGTCGAAGCACTCGGGATTTTCCAGCACCCGCGTGGCGCCGCCCAGCGAGCTGTTGCCCAGACTGTGGTAGCGCGCTAAGGGCAGGTCCGGGATCATGCCGATGGTGATGGCGGAGGCCGGATCAATGTAGGCGCCAAAGGTGCCGGCCACGAAAAAGGTTTCCAGATTCTGCTGCTGCATACCCACGCTGCCGGTGATGGTTTCAAGGATGGTGTACATGGCGGCCTTGGAGCGGACCAGACTGTCCAGATCTGCCTGGGTGACGCCAAGATCCTGGCCCGTGGCCGACTGGTCGGCGGTTACGAGGGTTAAATGCCCCAGCCCGTCTTTCAGTTTAAAACGATCCCCGCAGCGATCGGGCAGCAGTTTTCCGCGGATGTCGATCATTCCCGATCGGAACAGGGCTGCGGCCAGGTCGATGACACCGGAGCCGCAGATGCCCCGGGGCGGCTGATTGTCGATGGTGTGGATGTCAACCGCCATTGAATCCGGATCGATGGCGATTCGGTCGATGACTCCCGGGCCGGCCATGGTACCCATGCGTGTGACGCCACCTTCCAGCGCTGGGCCGGCCGCACCGGCGCAGGCCATCATCCAGTTGCGGTTACCCAGGACCACTTCCGCATTGGTGCCTACATCCACCAGGATGGCTGTTTCGTCCCGCTGGTCCATGTCACAGTAAAGGATGCCTGCAATCAGGTCGCCGCCGAAGTAGCTGCCCACATTGGGAAAGACCAGCGCCCTTGCGGTGGGGTGAACGTGGATGCCCAGCTCGGCCGCGGTGATCACGCCGGGCCGGTTTACCGCCGGAATATATGGCTCCCGGATCATCCACCGGGGATTGAGGCCGATCAGCAGGTGGGTCATGGCCGTGTTGCCGGCCACTGACATCAGGTGGATGTTTGCGCGAGATATGCCGCATCCGTCGCACAGGACCTTCAATGCATCGTTGATGCCGTCGACAATGAGGCGATTGAGCCGGTTCAGGCCGTCGGGTTTTTCCACGTGGTGGATGCGGGCCAGCACATCCGGACCGACGGTGATCTGGGGGTTGTCGAACACCGATTCGCCCAGGTGAGCGCCTGTGGAAAGATCGATGATGCGCAGCACCACGCGGGTGGTGCCCAGATCAACGGCCAGGCCGCAAAGGGTGTCGGCGGTATCCGGTGCGGCCAGGTGGGCCAGGATACCGTTGCCGCCGTCATCTTTGAACCATACGGCGGTGGCCCGAAAATTCCATTCCCGCAGCCGGGCGGGCAGCTGTTTCAAAAGCGCCAGATCCATGTGGACGGTCCGGATTCCCAGTGATTTTTTCAATGCCGCCGCCAGTCGATCGGCATCGGCGGTGTTGTCCCCCAGGGAAGGAGGGGGCAGGGTGACCTTTTTTACCCAGCGGTTGTTATGCATCATGGCGTGTTCAAGGGTTTGGGGTTCAGTCGCTTAACATTCCAATTATCAATATTTGGAGAATTCAAAACGGCAATCAACTGTAGGGTTTTGCCCTTTTTTGAGATTTGAATTTTGTAATTTGGAATTTATTTGAAATTTGGTGCTTGCGATTTGTCGTTTCCGGTTTGTCGGGGTTCAGGGTTCAGAGCTCGGGATTGCTTGCGCCTGAGACAGCCACTGAGCTTCAGATGATCTATTAATAGAAATATTCCAAAATGTTACGTCCAATTCAACTCGCTTTATTATAATTTGGTTTTTAACCCCAAATCGCAAAAAAAGTCCAGGATTGATGGTTTGAGAGTTGAATGTCGAACTTCTGAACCCTGAACCGTTGAACCCCTGAACGCCTACGTTTTCATAGGGAGATAGTAGGGTGTCAACGGTTGTCAGGTGGATGGCCTCCGCCGCCGGATGGCCTTCAGCAGGCGGGGCATAATGCTTCCGGCACCGCCCAGCAGTGGCAGATCGCTGATACGCGAGGTGAGCGGCGTGGGTTCAGGGTTGATCTCGATAATGACAGCGCCGTTGTCCTTGGCAATGAGTGGCATGGTGGCCGCCGGCTGAACCAAGGCTGAAGTGCCGATCACCAGCATGGCGTCGCAGGCCGCCGAGACCCGCTGTGAACGAATCAACGCGTCATGGGGGATCATCTCGCCGAAAAAGACACAATCCGGTCGAAGGATGCCTCCGCAGCTGCATCGCGGGGGCATCTGCGTCAGATCCACCTGTGAGGTTTTGATGCTCTGGTTGCAGTCCAGACAGGATTGCCAGGCAAAATTGCCGTGAAATTCAATGACGTCGCTGTTACCCGCCATCTGATGCAGGCCGTCTACATTCTGGGTAATGACGGTCTTCAGGATGCCCAGCCGTTCCAGATCGACCAGCCCGATATGTCCGGGGTTGGGTCGGGCCGTGTCCAGTAGGGTCTTCATGTCCTTGATCAGCAGCTTCCACACGGTCTCCGGATCATCCAGAAATGCATCGATATGGGCGACTTTCATGGGATCGATCTTTTCCCACAGGCCGCCTTTGCCCCGGAAGGGTGGAATCCCGCTCTCCACGGAGATGCCGGCGCCGGTCAGGGCCACGGCGGATTTGGCTTTGGACAGAATGTCAGCGGCGTGTTCGATCGGTTCGATCATGGTGGTATTATTCAGTGCTAAGTCTGAAGTCGCAGGTTTAAGGGGAGGGCGTTCTGAATCGGCCTTATAATCAATCCTTAAAACTTAACACGTTTATAACGTAAAGGTCATGTCCGTGCCCACGGCGAAGCATTCCAGGGTCCGGCCTTTTTCGGTGATGATCTGCCGGCAGTGTTTCACGATCGCATCCATCTGGTCGTCTGTGCGTTCCTGGTTCAGGTGAAACAGGCCCAGGCGCTTGACCCCTGCCTCAAATGCCAGCCGCAGGGTGTCGGTGTAGGAGGAGTGCCCCCATTCGATGTGTTTACGGTACTCGGTTTGGGTGTACTCTCCGTCGTGAATCAGCAGATCCGCTCCGGTGCAGAATTCCACATAGTTCTTAAAGGGCAGCCCGCCGGGATGAACGAAATCCAGTTCATTGTCGGTGAGGAATACGAAGGTCTTCCCGTTTTCAATGAACTTGTAGCCCTTGCCGGTATTGGGATGACTGATGGGGATGGGCACCACGGTTGCCGACCCGATCTGAAACTCCGCCGGATGGCCTTCTTCCCAGACGATCTTCGCCTTGAGGTCCGAATATCGGACCGGGAAATTGGGCGGCGCCATCACCTTGGAAAACATGCTTTCCATGAACTTTTTGTGGAACGGTGCCCGGTGCATGTGAATTTCGGAGCGACTGAGAAACAGCGGCTTGAAGAAAGGGAACCCCATGAGGTGGTCCCAGTGGCCGTGGGTGAGCAGGAAGTTGTAGCGGTAACGGCCCTGATCGATGAGATGGTTGCCCAGCCGCCGGATGCCGGTGCCGGCATCCACGATAATGATGTCGTCACTGTCCGTGTGGATGTCTATGCAGGTGGTATCACCGCCGTACTTGATGTACTCTTTTCCGGAGACGGGTATGGACCCTCTGGAGCCCCAGCATGTGATGACCATGGTCAGTCCTTTTTATCTCCGCATGTCAATACGATGCACCGTAGAAGGTGTGCCAGATGCCGTCTTGATCCCATCGGCGAATAATTTCCACCGGAAGACCGGCCAGCGTCGATTCGATACGTGCGGCTTCACTGCGCATCAGCCCGGACAGAATGAAGCGCTTTTTCTTCAGGAAACCCGAGGTCCCAATCAGGTTTTTCATAACGTCGTAATGTATGTTGGTTACCACAAGGTCGCTCGGGAAGTCCATAAATTTCTCGGCATCTCCCTGTACCACGAGTATTCGCTCCGACAGGCCATTGAGCCTCACGTTCTTTTGCGCGGTGCGGGCGGCCAGAAGGGTCAGGTCCGCGGCAAGGACTTTCGGGCAGCCCATCCGGGCCGCCGCCAGGGCCAACAGGCCGGTACCCGTACCCAGGTCCAGGGCGCTTCGGAGGGGGGTGTCTTCGAAGGCCAGCTGGAGGGCTTCCAGACAGTCACGGGTGGTGGGGTGGGTGCCGGTGCCGAAAACGACGCCCGGGTCGAGGACGATCGTGGTAGCGGTGTTCTTCTTGTCCACCTTGAACCACGGGGGCGAGATGGCAAATCGGCCGATGCGGCAGGGCACGATGTCGCCGCCCTGCCACTGGTCATAGGTCATGTGGTAGTGGTCCAGCAGTTCCAGGCCCGCCAGACGGTTGACGGTCGTTTCCACCAGGGCCATGTTCGGATGAGTGAAAAAGAGAAAAGAGAATTCTCCCTCTTCCCAGCAGCCAATGTAGTGTTCCGGATCGAAATCCCGGCCTGGACGGAACCGTCCGGACAGGTAGTAGATGTAAAGGTCCTGGTAAGGACTGGCCTCAATGGCTGCGGGCTCCATTTTCGCTGATCGCCTATTGTTTTTTCGGCAGTCTGTCCAGGTACCAGTCCATGGGATTGATCAGCTTGTACCCCATCGTGGAAAGCTTTTTCTTGACCTTGGACACGTTGTTGGTGAGCAGGTAGGGAAATACCGCCCGTTTGCCCTCATCCCAGGTCCGGGCCACCAGAACGCTGCCGAATGAGATGTTCTCTTCGGTGATGGCATCCACGATCTTTTTCATCTGCCCGATTTTTTCTTCCACTTCGATGCCCACCAGGGTGCCGGGCTGGCCGATGCCCAGGACATTGATGAACGCCCGCAGCAGATCCCTCACGGACAAAATCCCTTGAAGCTCGCCCTTGTCGTCCACCACGGGAAATGCCCCCACTTTTTCCTTTTGGATCATCAACAAGGCGTCCTGGATGGTGTACATGGGTGAAATGGTCTTGGGATTGCGGGTCATGATATCTGCCACCTTCAGGTGGGCCAGTTTTTCCCGCTCCCGGGCGATGCCTTTTTCCTTGATCAGGCTGTAGGGCATGACACTGCGGATATCCCGGTCAGTGACGATGCCGATCAGGCGGTTGTCGGCTTCCACGACGGGCAGGTGGCGAATACCGTTGGCCGCCATTTTTTCCTGGGCTTCAAAAACGGATGCATCCTTATCGATGGTGATGACTTGTGAAACCATGGATCGGCTGACAAACATATTATCCTCCAAACAATCAGTAGTTAGTTTTCATCCGTTGAGCAGAATCCTGACGTGGTTGGTGGCCAGTTCCCCCAGTCGATCCAGGCAATAACCCCCTTCCAGTACCGAAATCACCCGGCCGGCGGCATATTGGTTGCCCAATTTCATGA
>RCNC010001176.1_pt1 | contig 17522 bp, 12 predicted proteins | sample 2041301 | NCBI WGS metagenome assembly RCNC01 (sample SAMN09708231, study PRJNA481090) | Marine sediment metagenome, whole genome shotgun sequencing project. | biome: marine sediment; feature: ocean; material: sediment; isolation source: Sewage treatment plant 13A marine sediment (STP13A) ... | reverse complement strand
TTCCAGAACTTTAGGCACTTTAGATCACTTTAGCGCACTTTAGTCACTTTGTGTTATGAAATAAACACTCCCTTCCAGGGAGAAACCAGTGCCGGGCCCTCTGGACGCGGGTATCTACTTCATTCTTCCGAGGTAAAACGATACCTGCCCTGCATGAAATCGTCAACAAAACTCTCCACCATGCTCTCATCCTTCAGGACCATATCCATAAGCGGCGTAGCGCCCAGCAGACGTCCGACCATGTCAAGTATGTCAAGCGAGGCTTTCAGCCCAGCCCCTTTGAACTGACCATCCACGAGATCGCTCTTGACGCTCACCTCAAAACCGAGGCGATGGAGAACCTTTTTCAGAAAAGCGGTTCGCAACATCCGCTGAGCCATGTCTGTACCCCCGCCGGAAAAGCGGAACTGGATAATGTTGGAAGCCGCATCCTCACGGCATAATGCATCCACGATGACGAAATGGTATCCGAATTTGAGATTCAGGTTTATGTAGTCATCTGAAATGACCGCATGGCTGGCAAACATGGTCGCTTTCGGGCTGGCAATACCACCGTTCATGACGATCCTGTCGTGCGCCTCCCAGTCAAAATGCTGATGTGCTCCCCAGTGTATGTCCGGGTGGGTCAGCCCAGCCCACAGAGCGCGCATGGCCTGGTTGCGGACATCTTCGATGGAAATTTCCTTCCTGGACTCAGCGCCGTCCTTCAGCCCCTTGCCAACGTCCAGAACATAGAACTGCAGGGGGATGTGCGTGGTCAGTTTTTTGGCGAAACCCATTTTTCTTAAACGATTGTCGGAAATGTGGAACATTTCTTGAACGGCTTTTTCATGGGAATAGCGGATAATGTCATGCAAGGATCGGCAGTGCCGAGGGTTGAAGGAGGCATCTTCCGGATCCACCAGGTCCAGGGTGGAAACGAATTTCATAATGTAGCGTAGTTTGCGCTTGAAGGGGCTGTCTATCATCAAGTCGATTTTGGCACAGGGACTTTCCAGCATCTGATGGACGGATCCGGCATAGACACTGAGGCTGTCGGCATGCACGGTCACCTTCCGTCCATGGGCTAAAATAGCACTGGCTCTACCGGTGTTTACGAGAGTCGGCACATTGAATTCCCGGGCAACCGATGCCAGATGGCCGGCCGAACTGCCTGTATCAGTGACTATGGCACTGACCCGGCTGATTACTTTAGCATATTGCGGCAGAGCATTCCTGGCCACTAGAACGGCTTGGTCTGGCACGGCATTCAGATCGGCCGTAGTCACAAGGTTGTAGACCGCCCCTGCGGCAATGCCGGATGCGGCTTTCTCGCCATCTTTTAACAATAGCTCCTGCTCAACTTCCGCATAGTTGCAGACCGGGGCATCTCCCACACCGGCAACTTCTTTCCGCAAAGGTCTTGTCTGAAGAATGAATGCCTCCCCCGACCCATCGACGGCCCATTCGATGTCCTGGGGCTGTTGGAAATGGTTTTCCAGCGCCAGGCCCCATTCTGCCAGGTGAGTGGCCTCGGAGATTTCCAGGGAGAGGGCCTCTGCTTTTGCGGTCTGCAGGCGCTTGGTTTTCAGGTGGCCGCCTTTTGCACAAACCACCTGGTGTTCTTTTGTAGCCGGTAGTTTTGTGAGAAGCCGGGGGGGCGATTCTTTGGAAAGGGTGAGAACATCCGCGGGTGTCTGCCCGCTCACAAGCAGTTCGCCCAATCCCCAGACAGCGTGTATGGTCATATTGTCCGACTCAGGGTCCCTTATGTCGCTAGTGTACATGACCCCGCTGGTTCGGGCATCGACCATGGTGAGGGCGAGCACGGCCATGGCTGTTTCCTCATCCGACAAACCATAGCTGATGCGGTAGTGAAGCGCCTCAGGTGAATACTTGCCGGCAATGACTTTTTTATAGGCTTCGCACAGATTGCCCTGTCTAACGTTCAGTATCGTCATATACTGGCCGGCAAAGGAGGCCCTGGAGTCTTCTCCTATTGCACTGCTGCGCATGGCTATTCCCGGCGCATCCTGGTCTGAGGGAGCAATTGCTTGATAACGTCCATCAATAGCAGCTTCCAATTCCAACGGGACTTTGGCTGCCAGGATTATCTGCCTGATCTCATCCGACAGGGTATCCAACAGAGCCGTGTTATTGATGTCGATAGCTGACAACCGTTCATTGATCAACTCTCGCAGACCATTGTATTCTATAAAGCGATGATAGGCGTTGGTGGTAACAACGAACCCTTTGGGAACAGGGAGTCTCAGTGTATTCGTGACGATTCCTAAATTCAGGGCTTTGCCGCCTAAAAGACTTATATCCGAGGAGCCTGTCTCTGCAAGATCGACAACATAGGGCGGCGTGGACGCCGGCATTTGCGGGCCCGCCATAAAGCGGATATAGGCGTCAATCTTTTTATAAAATGACAACAGGTCAGGGTAATCCCCGGGGCATACGCGGGCCATGTCATCGACAATGCCGGCCACGTGTATAGTGAGGTCGGCACACAGTATCTCCACGGCGCTGAAATCCTTTTTCTTGCTTTGGTAATAGATTTCCTCAAGTTCGGCCATGAGCTCATGGGCGCGTTTGTCATGAGCCAACAGGGATTTGAAAGCCGCATACTTGTCCTTTAACACTTTGCCCGGAGCAAAGAGCTGGTACGTCCAGTATTTGAAAAGATTGCCGGTCAGCATTAGCGACGTCATGCCTTTCTGAATACGAACTAAACTTTCTGTTTCTAATACATCTTCCTGATTTTCCGCGCACAGCGAAGTGTGAAGATGAGCACTTATTTAAACGGGATAATTATATACTAACATAATATTGTATCAAACTTGATCAAAAAAAGATCGTGTGTATTTTCCATCGGCTGTTAATAGTTGGATATTGGTATGTTATCATATACATTAGAAACATGTATTGGCACGGATAGTGTTTAATATCCAAGATTATTGGACAGGAATACCAGTCTTAAACGCGGTTGACTGTTTCTAATGAAACCCTTTGGGCTCAGGTTTCGCTTGACGATGCATGCGCCTGTCATTATACTAAATTGTAATACACTGATAATATAAAAAATAGTGATGTTCCTACAAATGCTGCAGACAGGTTTTGGAAAATACCGTCGTTTCGCGCAGTAACCCAACATTGGAATGAATACCATGGAAAGAACCAGAAGAAGACTCAGCGCCATTCTCAGTGCTGATGTCGCGGGCTACAGCTTACTCATGGCCGGTAATGAAGTTGCCACGGTGGATACGCTGACGCAGTACCGGGACATCATGTCCGACAACATCCAGAAGTTTAATGGCCGGGTGGTGGATTCTCCCGGCGACAACCTACTGGCCGAGTTCGGCAGCACGGTGGATGCCGTGGAGTGCGCCGTGAATATGCAAAAGTGCCTCCTGGAAGAGAATACGGCCTTGCCCGAAAATCGCAAAATGCAGTTTCGGGTGGGAATCAACCTGGGCGATGTCATCATGGAGGAGGATCGCATTTACGGTGACGGCATCAACATCGCAGCCAGGATCGAGAGCCTTTGCGAACCTGGGGGTGTCAGCATTGCCAGGAGCGTATATGATCAGGTCCAGAACAAACTGGACGTCCAATTCGATTATGCGGGGGAACATACGGTCAAGAACATTGCTGGACCGGTACGCATCTACAACGTCATCATGGATGCCGGAGAAGAAAAACTACCGGCTGCGGTGGAGGGGGGCGGCAACGAAAATCCCTCTATCATCGTTCTGCCCTTTATCAACATGAGCGGGGACACTGACCAGGAGTATTTCAGCGACGGGTTGACCGAAGACCTCATTACCGATCTTTCCAAAATATCGAACCTCTTCGTGATTGCCAGAAATTCGGCCTTTACCTACAAGGGCAAGGCCGTCAACATACAGGATATCGGGCGCGATATGGGCGTCAAATACGCGTTGGAAGGCAGTGTGCGCAAGGCGGGCCAGCGTGTGCGCATAACCGCCCAGTTGATCGATACAGCCTCCGGCGGACATATCTGGGCTGACCGTTACGACCGCAATATGGACGATATCTTCGCTCTGCAGGATGACGTAACCCAGCAGATCGTTTCCGTGCTGGCGGTAAAAGTGGGCGAAAAGGAAAAGCATCGCATCTATGACCGGGATACAGACAATGTGGCGGCTTACGATTATTTTCTTAGGGGGTTGGAATACGCCAATCGTTTTTCGCCAGAGGGCAATTTCAAGGCACGCGAGTTGTTCGAGAAGGCCATCGACCTGGACACCGGCTACACCATGGCCTATGCCAAATACGGCTGGACCTATTTGACGGAATGGATTATGGGATGGTCCGATGACGAGCGTAACCTGGAAAGGGCCAGGGAACTGGCCATCAAGGCCATCTCTACCGGGGACACTGTCGGGTCAGCCTATTGTCTGCTGGGACAGTCCTATTTGTGGAAAAAACAGCATGACAAGGCCATTGCCATGTATGAAGAATTTGAGAGCCTGAATTACGGCATGGCTGAATCATTGTCCGATTATGCCAACGTCCTGAATTTCTGTGGCAGGCCCGAGGAAGCAATCGAGTTGCTTCAGAAAGCCATTCGCCTGGATCCCCTGTTTCCGGTATTCAATTCGTTCAACCTGGGCCACGCCTATTATCTGGTGGGTCAGTATCAGGATGCCATCACCCATTTGCGGGAGGCCCTGGTCCACAATGCCGATTTTTTCCCGGCCCGTTTTTTTCTGGTAGCCACCTATGTCGCCTTTGGCAACCTTGAAGAGGCCAAGGCGGAAGCGGCACAGGTGCAGCACGTGCAGCACCAGGGTTCCGAAACAAGTCTGGATGCCTGGAGTCGCAGGCTTCCCTACAAGGATCCGGATACGCTCGCCAACATGGTCGATGCGCTTAAACAGGCCGGATTCAGCTGAAGGTATGCCCAATTTCCAACAAGCATATTTCCCAATTCCGGTGTAGGGGCAGGCCTTGTGCCTGCCTACCGTCTTGGGTCGACCTGTTTTAGCAAATCGACTATGGTTGATCGGGCACCCACAAGGGGCGCCCCTACAATTGAAATTGTATATGGGGCTGTAACTTTATTCCAAATCCACCTTTTCCACTGCCCGCTTCATTTGTTCCAGGCGCTCATCCAGGCTCCCGGTGAGACCCATGGAGATACGCAGCAGCCCGGGGGAGAGCCCCATCCGGATCTGCTCTACTTCAGGGATTTCAGAGGATGTCGAGGAACTGGAACAGCTTATAAGGGTGTCGAAGTACCCCAGGGAAACCGCAATGTAGCCGAAATTTTCCTCGTTCTGCAAAATGCTCATGAGGTGTTCGGCTTTTTGTCCGTCAGCACAGTCCAGGGCCAGTATACCCCCGAACCCATATCCCTCGTTGATAAGCTGTTTGGCAAGCGCGTGCTGAGGGAAGGCAGGCAGGCCAGGGTAGGCGACCGCCGCGCCCATTTCTTCGAGCAGTTCTGCCATGGCCATGGCCCGGCGGCTGTGCTCCCGCATGCGGATAGGCAGATGGGGGAGGCGTTGAATGATATCAAAGGCAACCCTGGGATCCATAGTGGGCCCCAGAAGCAACACCCTGCCCGTGTGGAGATCCATGAGTTCGAGAATAAACTCCCGCCTGGCGCAAATAGCACCGGCGATAAGGTCGCTGGCGCCATTGATGAATTTTGTCATGGAGTGCACGACCACATCGGCGCCCAGCATGGCCGGAGAGATAATCGTCGGCGAGAACGTATTGTCCACCACCAGGGAAGCGTGATTCTGGTGGGCCAGCTCCGCCAGGGCGGGAATGTCGGCAACTCTGAGGGTTGGATTCCCCAGAGCTTCCGTATAAACAACCTTGGTTTTTTCCGTAAAGGCGGCTTTGACAGCTGCGGGGTCGGTGATGTCCACGAAGGTGGTGTGTATATTCATCTGAGGTAGAAGATCGGCAAACAGGGCATGACTGCCGCCGTAAATAGTATCGCTGGCAATGATGTGGTCATTGCTGTGGCAGAGCTGCAAAATGGTACAGGAAATGGCGGACATGCCGCTTGCAGTGCAGATGGCTGACTCGGTTCCCTCCATAGCGGCCAAATAACGGGATAGAACGTCCACTGTGGGATTGAAATGGCGGCTGTACAGAAAGCAACCCCCCTTTGCCGGGCCTCTTTGCCCCTGAAATATTTCCGGCATGGTTCCGGGTTCCATGACGGTAAACGTGGAAGAACGGGAAATGGAGGGCGCCACACCACCGTGCTCCCCGAACTCCCGTTTGTCTTGGACCATCATCTGTTCTGGATTAAAGGTTTGCATCTCTACCCCCGTATTGTGCCGTTAACATTACAATTCAGACGTTATGTCCGTTAAGCTCCTGTTCGATTGAATTTCGGAAAAAACCAGAAAAGTTTCACATAAAAAAACATTACTTTAGGCATTGATTGTCAATCAATGCCTAAAATAATGTTTTTTTTATTAGCCTTTGTAGCGTTCCTGGATGGAGCGTAGGACGTTCAGACGGGAAAAGAATATTTCCACCAGTTCCGGGTCGAACTGGTGGCCGGCTTCCTTTTCTATGGTGCTCAGGACGTCGGATTCATCCCAGGCCTCCTTGTAAACACGGGCGGAGGAGAGGGCGTCGTAAACATCGGCCAGGGATACGATCCTGCCGTATATGGGGATCTCCTCCGCCTTTTTACCCAGGGCACTACCGTCTGTGGTGGTGCGGCCTTTGAGGGGGGTTCCTGTTTCCACGTCAATGTAGCCGGGGTAGCCTTTGCCGTCCCAGCGTTCATGGTGGTTCAGAGCCACTTCAAAAGCAGCTTCGTCAAAATCCGACTGTGAATCGAGGAAGAGCCTGGCACCCAGAAATGTGTGCTGCTTCATGATCTGATATTCATCATCATTGAAACGACCGGGCTTTTTCAGGATCATGTCCGAGATGGCGATTTTGCCGACATCGTGCAGCATGGCGGCCATGCGCAGGCTGTCGCGTTCCATCTCCAGTTCATGACTGCTAACCCCGTGATTACGCGCCCACTGCTCATATAGTTCTACTGCATACCCGCCGACGCGGTTGACATGCGCGCCGGTTTCCTTGGGATCCCTCATTTCTGACATGCGGATCATCCGGAGCAGTATGGAGCGGGTCATTTGGGCACGTTCGAGGGCAACGGCGGCAATACTGGCAAAATGCTGCATCAGGCTTTCATCCGCACTCGTGAACGGAATTACGTTTTGACCGTCATCCTGGGCGTTGATAATTTGAAGGATGCCCAGGATGTCTCTCCTGGCTGTTTTCAAGGGGATGGCGATCATGGACCTGGTTTCATACCCGGATTTTTCATCAAATTGCCGGCTGAACTGGTAGGGTGATGAAGCATCTATTTTGTACACGTTGGGGATATTCAACGGGCTCCCGGTGGTGGCGGCGTAGCCTGCGATACTGGCCGTGTCCATAGGGAGGGTGAAGGTTGAATATATCAGTTTTTCTCCCTTGGGCAGACGTTTCTGGAGAGTGTCGTTCTGGGTGTAGGTGAATAAAAGGGTCTCGTTGTCACGAATATAGATGGATCCGGCGTCTGCATTCACAAATATCCTGGCATCCACCAAGACGCGCTCCATCAAGATGTCCAGGTCACGAATTTGATTGAGTTCGACCCCCAGGTGGGTAAGTTTGTCGAGCTTTTCCTTTTCACTGAGCATGGCTTATCCTGTCCGTCTAATTGCCAGTTGCATACAATATTGCAATGAGTTTAAGTAGCACAAAAGAGGTTGCATTGGCAAGGGAGGGAATCGAGTTGATTTACTATTGAATCGAATCCAAAGGAAGTGTACCTGACAACTCAGCTAATGTATAGTAAACACTTTGATAATATATGATAAATAGTATTTTTAAGCAGAAATAAAATGGAATCGGCGGTCTGAGTCGAAAGTGAATCAATAAATGGGTATCAAGGGTGTTATTGGCGAGTATATACTTGAAATATTGACATAAATAAATGTTACATCGAGTAGGCACACTTTTTGCTATTTTTCTAACTGTGGAATTATCTCCATTATCATGTTCTGGCGTGTGCCAGTCCATGTAATACTGGATCAACATTTCAGGAGGCGATATGCGAAGACGTTTCAGAAGTGGAATCAGCGCATCTTCCGGTCTCGGGCTCAGTTCATTTTCACCGGACGAACTCGATTCGATACACTATGCAACCCTGCAGATTCTTCAGGATACCGGCATCAAGGTCATGAACGAGCAGGCTTTGGAAGTTTATCACGGGGGCGGTGCTGTGGTGGAGCGCCATGACGGTTTCGGCATCGTTAAACTGCCTCCATACATGGTGGAAAACTCTGTATTTTGTGCCCCGCACACCATGGTGTACGAAGGCAGAAACCCTGACGATGACTTCATCGTCGAACCCAATCGGGTCGGTTTTGCCACCTTTGGCGGGTGTATCAACGTGGTCGACCCCTATACCCGCGAAGTCCGCAGGGCGACCAAGAAAGATTGCGGCGAATTGATCAAGGTTTGCGACGCCCTCGATGAAATCAGTGTAGCCACGCGCGCGGTGAACTCCACCGATGTAATGGAACAGGCCCAGTCGGTTCACAATCTGGACGCAATGATCCGCAACACGGGCAAGCACATATTTTTAGGTGTCGATTCGACGAGATCCCTGGAGGCTATGGTTGACCTCGCTTCGGTCAGCGTGGGGGGGCAGGAAGCATTTACGAGACGCCCGACATTTACGGCGAGTGTCTGCCCCATCAGTCCGCTTACCTTGGGCAACAGTGCCTGTGAAGTGATCATGGCATGCGCCCAACTGGGTATCGGCATGGTGATCCTGCCCATGGCCCTTTCCGGCGGCACATCGTCCGCATCCCTGGCCGGAACACTGGTGAGCCACAATGCAGAAGTGCTGAGCACCATTGTCCTGGCCCAGCTGCTGAAAAAAGGTCTGCACTGCACCTACGGCAGTACCAGCACCATCCTTGATCTGCGTTTCGGCACGTCAGCCATCGGTTCCCCTGAATATGGCATGATCAACGCCTCCCTGGCCAGGATCGCCCGCTACTACCGCCTGCCGAGTTGGGTAGGAGGGGGCGCTACTGACAGCAAGGTGCCTGACATACAATCCGGTTATGAATCCACCCTCAGCGCCACTTTGAGCGCCCTTTCCGGGGCCAACATCATTTTCGGATCCGGCGTTCTGGAGCAAGGAATGACCATGGACTATGCCAAACTGATCATGGACGCGGAAATGCTGGGAATGATCCACATCGCGTGCAGCGGTGTGACCGTGAACGATGAAACCCTGTCCATGGATGTGATCCACGATGTAGGCCCGGGCGGCGCCTACATTACCCACGAGCACAGCCTGCGTTCCATGCGCAGCCAATCCCGGGCAAACCTCTTCGACCGGCGCTCGCGTGAGGACTGGATGGAGATGACCCAGGGCAAAAGTATTCAGGAAAGGGCCTACGAAAAGGCCATTGATATCCTTGAAAATCATGAACCCTATGCTCTATCCGAGGGCGCACCTGAGGCCATGTCGGAGATCGTAAACGCGTTCGAGGATCAGGTGCGGAAAGACGGTCAACCCTGAAGCCAATATAGGGGATTATTTCAGCATTAAAAATAATAGATGTAAACGCTTAACACGGGGAGGCACCATGCAACGCAGATCAAAAGCCGGTAAAAACCGCAATAGCGGGTTCAGCCTCAACCTCATGACCGATGATGAAATTCATGAGATTCACCTGGCGACCCTACAGATTCTGAACAATACAGGCGTGTTTGTGGAGAATGAAAAAGCCCTTGAAATCTATCACGGCGCCGGGTGCACGGTTGATGCAAAAACCAAGACCGTGAAGATTCCGTCTTTTGTGGTGGAGGATGCCATCCACACAGCCCCGGCCACATTCATGGCTTATGGCAGGATTCCCGAGAGTGACGTTGTGCTGGAGGACAATCGGGTGACCTTCACCAATTTCGGTGAAGGCATCATGTTTGTGGATCCGGAAACAGGCGAACACAGGGATACCACCAAGAAAGACATTGAAATGGCTTCGCGCCTTATCGACTATTTGGAGAATGTGGAGACGTATGAACGTGCCATGTGCTCCCACGATAAGCCGCCCGAAGTGCAGGCCATTCACAATGCCGAAGCCTCGTTGACCAATACCACCAAGCACCACTGGCTGGGGCCGGTAAACGGGTTCCAGTTGGAAAAAATTGTGGACATATGCGTGGCCATTACCGGCAGCCGGGAAAAATTGAGGGAACGTCCCTTGCTTTCTTTTACAACCTGCCCCATCAGCCCGCTCAAACTGACAGACCATCACTGTGAAATCATCATGGGAGCAGCCAAACACGGGATGGGGGCGAACGTGATCGGCATGGCCATGTCCGGGGGATCCGGGCCAGTGCATCTTGCCGGAACGATCGTAGTGCAGAACTGCGAAGTGCTCGCAAGTCTTGTGTTGAGCCAATTGAGCCGGAAAGGGACGCCTTTCATGTACGGGAGTTCCACCTGTCCGTTGGATTTAAGAAGGGCAACAGCTACGGTGGGGTCGCCGGAAACCGGCATGATCAGCGCGGCAGTGGCCAGGCTGGCGCGCTACTACAGCCTGCCGTGTTTTGTTGCCGGCGGGTAGGGCGACAGCAAAGTGGTGGATGCCCAGTCGGGTCACGAAAAGACCATCACAGGCATGTTACCGGCGTTGGCAGGGGCCAACGTCATATACGGCCTGGGAATGCTCGAAATGGGAATCACTTTTGATCTGGCGCAGCTGCTCATCGACAATGAGATTGCCGAAATGATAAAATACACCGTCAACGGCATACCCGTGAATGATGAAACCCTGGCAGTGGACGTCATCTCCGAAATGGGCATTGGTAAGGATTATCTGAGCCATGAAACCACCTACCAGAACATGGCCACCCAGTCCCGGGCCGAACTGATGGACCGGCGCATGCGGGAGGACTGGGAGGCGGACGGCAGCACTGACATTTATAAGCGTGCGCATGACAAGATGAAGGACATCCTGGAAAGCTACGAGCCGCCGCAACTATCAGAGGGTGTTTTGACTGATATTCGCGAGATTGTCACTGAGGCTGAAAAGGAGCAGGGGGTGGGCTCCAAAAGCTGATAGGAAGTTAAATTAACACATTAGATAATAGGCGTAACCATATAATTTAAAATTAAAAGAGGAATGTTATGCAAATTTACGTTTGTGTCAAGCATGTTCCGGACACTGCCGCCAACATCAAGGTTGTAGAACCGGCGGGGTTCGATGAATCGGTAAAATTCGTGGTCAACCCATATGATGAGTATGGACTGGAAGAGGCTTTGCAGATCGTGGCCAAGGCCGGTGGCGGCGAGGTGGTTGTGGTAACGGTGGGTAAGGAAAGCGCCATCAGCAGCCTGCGCACTGCGCTGGCTGTGGGGGCCACGCGCGGCATTCTGGTGAAGACCGATGCCCAGTTTCTTGACTCGGGGCTGACGAGCCGGGCGCTTCAAAAAGCAATTCAGCAGGATGGAACTCCTGATCTTGTTTTCACCGGCAAGCAGTCGGTGGACAGTGAAGGCATGCAGACCCCATATCGTCTGGCTGTCGCCCTGGATATGCCGGTGGTTACGGAAGTTGTCAAGGTAGACCTCGGGGAAGGCACGGCCACGGTGGAGCGGGAGACCGGCGGTGGTGTAAGGGAGGTCATGGAGGTGAGTATACCCTGCGTGCTTGGCGCAACCAAGGGGTTGAACGAACCCCGCTACCCCAAGCTTCCCGACATTCTCAAGGCCAAAAAGAAGGAAGTCAAACAGGTGGATATCGCGGATTTGGGCCTGGAGAACGCATCCGGAAATACCGACATTCTCGAACTCACCCAGATTCCCGAACGCAGCGGGGCAACCATGCTGGAAGGCAGCCCCCGTGAAGCTTCGGAAAAGCTGGTGGGCATTCTGAAAGAAGAAAAAATGATTTAATAAGGAGATAAAAAATGGCAACAACAGGCATTTTGCTTGAAACGGATAATGGCGAGATAAAAGAGGCCAATTATGGTGTTCTCACGGCAGCGCGGGAAACGGGCGACAACGAGGTGGTTGGGTTTCTGATGGATGCGTCGGCTGAGGCTTGCAAGGCTGCTGTTCAGGAATATGGTGTCAGCAGGTTAATTGAGGTTAAGGTAGATACGGGCGATTTTAGCGCGAGCCCGGAATTGCAGGCCAATGCCCTGGCCGATGCCATACAGCATTATGAAGTTTCCGCCCTGTTGGGTCTGAGCAGCACCCGGGGGCGGGACCTGATGGCCCGGGTGGCGGCAGCCATGGAAGTGCCGCTCGCTCTTGATTGTGTGGGTGTCGACGTACGGAATCAGGTCGTTACCAAATCACATTTTTCCGGCAAAACCATGGCTAAGATCAAGCTTGAAGGCGATGTGTTCCTCTGCGGCATTCGGCCCAATTCCATTGAAGCCGTGCCGGCTGCGGCGGAAACCGCCATTGAGGTCTACACCGCATCGGCAGGGGACAGCGGCCGGCTGAAGATCCTGGAAACCAAGGGAGCTGGTATCGGTGAGATCGAACTGACCGAGGCCAACGTCATTATCACCGGCGGCCGACCCATTGCCTCGGCAGAGAATTACGGTATTTTGAAAGCCTGTGCCCAGGAACTGGGTGCGGCTGTGGGCGCCTCCAGGGCGGCCGTGGATGCCGGTTTTGCCCCCCATTCCATGCAAGTGGGACAGACCGGGAAGACGGTCAGCCCGAAACTCTATATCGGTTGCGGGCTCTCCGGATCGGTTCAGCACTTTGCAGGGATGAAAACATCCAAAATAATCGTGGCTATCAATACCGATAAGGACGCCCCCATCTTCACCAAATGCGATTATGGTATCCTGGGAGACCTTTTCGAGGTGGTCCCGGCACTGACCGAGGTGCTCAAGGAACAGGGTTGAGGCGGAGACCAGAGGTCGGAGAACCAGAAGGTAAGAAGGTGAGAGGGTAAGAAGATTAGAGTGCCAGAGGCCAGAGCCACAGAAAACGGTCCCGTGGTTAGTAGGCGGTAGTCGGTTGTCGGTAGCTGATAGCTTGAGCACTGACTATGGACCACAGACTACTGACAACAGGTTCAATTGAGTAACAACTTTTGGTCAGGATTTTACCAGCCGATGTAGTCCAGGGCTTCAGCCCTGTTTTGAAGGACAGAGGGCAGAAGCCAGAGGTCGGAGGCCAGAAACCAGGGATCAAAGGCCGGAAGTATAAGATCAACAACAGAGTGATAATGACCTGAAAAATAAAATAAAATTCAATAACAAAATTGGAGAAAAAGTATGAGTGAACAGCTACCCAAACATGCACAGGTCGTCATCATCGGTGGCGGTATCATCGGTTGCAGCACCGCCTATCATTTGACTAAAATCGGCTGGAAAGATGTGGTTTTGCTGGAACGCAAGGAATTGGCTTCTGGCACGACCTGGGCGGCGGCAGGTCTGGTGACGCAGTTGCGCGTGAACCGTCAGCTTTCGGACCTGGCCAAATATGCCACCCAGCTCTATCCGAGCCTGGAAGCGGAAACCGGAGTGGCCACGGGATATGTGAAGACGGGTTCCATAACGGTCTGCCGGGATGAAGAACGGCGGCTGGAATGGACCCGGGCGGCAGCCACCGCCAAGGCTTTCGGTATAGAAGCCCATGAGATCGGTGCAGCCGAAGCCAAGCGGATGCTTCCGGGACTGTTTGTGGACGATCTGGCATCGGCCTTTTACATTCCCGAAGATGGCCAGACCAACCCGGAAGACACCACCCAGGCATTGGCCAAAGGGGCCCGCAACAATGGCGCGCGTATATTTCAAAACACAAAGGTAACTGACATTAAAGTAAAAGATGGGGCCGTTACCGGAGTGAGCACGGAAAAGGGCGATATCACCTGCGAGGTTGTCGTGAACTGCGCGGGCATGTGGGGCCGTCACATTGGCAGCCTGGTCAATGTGAGCATACCCTTGCATGCGGCCGAACACATGCACGCGGTTACCCTGCCCATCGAGGGGTTTCCGGAGGTTTTTCCAAGCGTGCGTGACTTTGACGGCTACTCCTACTTCAAGTCTGAAATGGGGGGAATCTTGTTCGGACTTTTCGAGCCGGTGGCCAAACCCTGGGGGATGAAGGGTATACCGGAAGAGTTCAAATTCACCCAGCTCCAGGAAGACTATGATCAGTTCGAGCTCTGCATGGAGTGCGCTTTCACCCGTTTTCCGGATATTCAGGATGCGGAGGTGCGCCACCTGGAAGTCGTACCGGAAAGTTTTACGCCGGACACGGCTTTTAATATCGGCGAGGTGCCGGGTGTAAAGAATTTCTTCGTGGGCTGCGGCATGAACTCGGTGGGTATCGCCAGCGCGGCCGGCGCAGGTTTTGCCCTGGCCCAAATTATAGACCAGGGGTATCCGGAGTACGAGCTCTGGCCTCTGGATGTCAAGCGCTGGTTCCCCTGGCAGCGCAACAAAAAATATCTCCACGACCGGATCAAGGAATCGGTGGGGGTACTTTACCATCACCATTATCCAAACCGGCAGAAAGAAACGGCTCGGCCGGTCATTTGCACACCCATCCATGACCGCCTCAAGGAAAAGGGTGCCTGCTTCAGCATGATTGCCGGCTGGGAGCGGGCCGACTGGTTTGCCCCGGAAGGGGTGGAGCCCAAACATGAATACAGCTGGCATCGCCAGAACTGGTTCCCGTACCAGGCCGAAGAGCACATGGCTGTCCGGGATGGAGTGGGCATGTACGACCTGTCGTCCATGGGTAAATTCCTGGTTCAGGGCCGCGATGCCGAAGCCGCATTGCAAGGGATCTGCGCCAATGATGTGGCCGTCCCCGTGGGCCAGGTGGTTTACACCCCCATCCTGAACGAAAGGGGTGGGTTTGAAACCGATGTGACCGTGACGAAAATCGCCGAGAACACCTTCTTCATCGTGACTGCCGCGGCCACCACCATCCATGACCTTGATTACATTCGCCGCCTGATTCCAACAGATGCGGTGGCAACCATCACGGATGTCACCCACGGCTACGCCATGTTGGCGGTCATGGGACCCAAGTCGCGCGACCTTCTGGCGCGTCTTACCGACGATGATCTTTCCAACGACGGTTTTCCCTATGCAACAGCCAGGGAAATCGACATCGCTTATGCCAGACCATTGGCCATGCGCATGTCCTACGTGGGCGAGCTGGGGTGGGAGCTGTATATCCCCACCAACTTCGTGCAGGGTGTCTTTGACGCCATCATGGAAGCGGGTGCGGAATTCGGCCTGCGGCTGGTGGGCATGCAGGCGGTGAACTCACTGCGTCTGGAGTGTGGATTCCGGCACTGGGAATCGGATATCACCCCCGATGAAACACCCTATGAAGCTGGTCTGAGTTTTGGGGTTAAACTCGACAAAGGCGAATTCATCGGCCGGGAGGCCCTGCTCAAGGCAAAGGACGCCCCCCTGAAACAGAAGTTGGTGATGTTCACCCTGAACGACCCTGAGCCGCTGTTGTACTTCAACGAGCCGATTTTCAGGAATGGCGAGCATGTGGGTGAAATCTGTTCCGGCGCCTATGGGCACAAGGTGGGTAGTGCCGTTGGTATGGGGTATGTCAGGAACCAAGACGGTGTGACCAATGCATGGGTTAAGGAGGGGGCGTACGAGGTCAAGGTGGAAGGCAAAATGATACCGGCCACCGTGCATTTGAAATCCCCCTACGATCCCGACAACCAGCGTACCAAGATGTAGATCCGCTCTAAATGTAGCGACGTCTTGAAATGGCTGTTCAACTGACCTGAACCGCAAAGTCGCAAAGATCGCAAAGAAATATTACTCTTGGCGTCCTTGGCGTCTTGAGCGAAGCGGGCGGTGAAAGCTTTAGATTTTAACTAACACAACCGTAATTACTAATTAAGTTCTTGGTTTTACGGCTAAAGGAGGGAAAAATGGGAAATATTGTTGCCAGGATGGGTGACGGCGACCGAGTCGACATGACCGAGGCCGAAGTCCAACAGGACCTGGAAGATGGGACCCAGGATGCGGCGGATCGGGCTAAGATACCGCCGTTGACAAGTGATGAAATCGCATACCTCATGGAATTATACCGCCGTAAAGATCGTGTGGTAGGGGTTGAAGACAGCAAGGCCTGTTGCCTGTCCTATGACAACCAGACGTCCAAAATAGAACGGGCCCACATTCCGGTGAGCAAATTCCAGCAGTTGATGCTGTTCGAACGCTGCCTGGGAGCGGACACCCTTGAATTGACCCACATCGATTACAGCTTCAAGCAGGTCAAACATGTGGTTATCTACGATAAGCCCAATATGGAACAGGCAGTGCTCTCCACCATCGCCCCCATATTCTACGGGGCCATGCCTAACCTGGGGCTCTACAGTGTGCCGGACGGCCCTGTGCCCAACCCCATGGACCTGATCCCCAAGGACAGGATCGAGGAGGCGCGTGAGGGATATGCCCAGATGGTGGAATATGCCATCTCGGACATGGTTTACGTGGGCAGCCAGCTCTACGAACTGGGCGGTGCAGACGGCATCAACTTCGATACCACCGCCGCATCCGGCGATGCCGAGTTTTATGCGGCCTTGAAGGCTGCCGAAATTCTGCACGAAAAATATCCGGCTATGGGCATTGAAATGGGGATGTCCGGTGAGTTCATCCTGGGGATGCATGCTGAAATAGAGTACGATGGCGTGCGTCTGGCCGGCCTTTATCCGCATGAACAGGTCAAGCTGTGTGAGAAAGCCGGGGTCACTATATTCGGCCCGGCCATCAACATCGTAACCAATCGGTCTCTGCCCTGGAATCTGGCCCGTTCCATCACGTTTACCAAAGCCTGTTCGGAAGCATCCAACATTCCGGTGCATGCCAATCTGGGCATGGGCGTGGGGGGCGTACCCCTGGTGCTGCACCCGCCGCTGGACGCACTCTCTCGAGCTTCCAAGGCCCATGTCGAGATCTGCCGATTGGACGGGTTGTAGGTTGGCGTCGGCGATCCCTTGGGGATGCATGCTGCGCATGCAATTGTTTCGGGAATGGGCGGAATGCGTACTGCCGGAGATCTGGTGGCACGCATGCAACTGAACCGGGGCATGAGAATTGACGCAGCCAAAAGCTATGTAGCGGACAAAATCGGGGCTTCAGTACCGGATCTGGCGGATTCGGTGGCCATGGCCGAGTTGAGGGAGGACCTCGACATCGGTGTGGTGTGTGAAGCGCCAGGTGTGGCCAAAGGTATCGATGCCAAGTTCAAGATTGCCAAGCTGCTGGATCTGGATATCAACTGCGTGAACATGTTCAAGAAAAGGATCGGTATCTAATCCTGGGTTAGACGTTTAGGGAAAAAACCACAAAGACACAAAGGAAACGGTTTCCAGCCGTGTTGTCTAACGCCACGGATGTATTCGTGCGTGGTGATAGATTTAAATGCGCTGACAATGTCTCCTAATCCGACTGTAGGGGCATGCCTTGTGTCTGCCCGGTTTGGCGAATCGCCTACCGCCTTT
>RCNC010001174.1_pt1 | contig 17523 bp, 15 predicted proteins | sample 2041301 | NCBI WGS metagenome assembly RCNC01 (sample SAMN09708231, study PRJNA481090) | Marine sediment metagenome, whole genome shotgun sequencing project. | biome: marine sediment; feature: ocean; material: sediment; isolation source: Sewage treatment plant 13A marine sediment (STP13A) ... | reverse complement strand
TGCTGGAGCGCCCAAGCTGTTCGAGATTTCAGAAGGGGCTACTGTGATGACATTTTAGGTTCTTCTCTAAAAGCGATCGAGAAGAACCAGGATCCTCGAATCCTCAACGATCTCGTTAGCCGTTCAATTTAGGAATATTTATAATGGGTTGAAAGGATAAAAATGGAAGAAAAAAGTTATATTGTGATCGTGCAGTGCGATATTGTCATGGAGCGGTGTTCCGGCTTTCTTTGTGAGCATGCTTTTAACAGCCGAACCGGAGGCTTTGCGGCCTATTCTTCAGAAAAGCCGTACCGTACCCTTTACATGACCTGCGGCGGGTGTTGTGGGCGGGCCGTGCACCGCAAGCTCAGTGACCTGATCCAGATGATCAAGAAAGCGGAAAAGGTAAAAAGGGACAAGATTGTCGTCCACCTGGCGTCGTGCATTACGCGGGATAATTATCACGCCTCGCCATGCCCCCATCTGGACTACCTCAAAGGTCTGATCGAGGACAAGCTGTCCCTGGACCTCAAGGAAGATACCTATATCAGCGATAAGTCAACGAAACTACGGGAAAAAGGTATTTATAAACAATAAAACGCTTCGGGTCTGTCCGAAGCGTTTTATTGTGTTAATAGCCGAAGCGTTCCAACGCCTTTGTATCCCTGCTCCAGTTCTTCTGAACCCGGACAAAGAGTTTCAAGAACACTTTAGCCCCCACCATGCGTTCGATCTCCTTGCGGGCGTCTTCTCCGATCTGTTTGAGTTTACTGCCTTTTTTGCCGATAAGAATTCCTTTTTGGGAATCACGTTCCACATGGATAGTCGCATCGATGGCAATCAGGGCTCCCTCTTTTTTTTCAACAAAACGATCCACGGTGACCGCCACTGAATAGGGAATTTCCTGGCCTGTCAACCGGAAGGCTTTTTCCCTGATCATTTCCGCTGCTAGGAACCGTTCGGGCATGTCGGTCAGGGCATCCTCCGGAAAAAGGGGAGGGCCAATGGGCAGTGCCTTCTCCATGGCTGTCACCAGTGTGTCGACTTGGGTTCCCTGCCTGGCGGAGATGGGGATAACCGCTTCGAATGGATTGGTTTTGTGCCACATATCCATCTGTGAGAGCAGGACGGGTTTTTTAATCAGGTCGATTTTGTTGAGAGCCAGTATTACCTTTGTTCGCGTATTTTCGAGCGCCCTGATCAGAATTTTTTCTGATTCAGGGTCGGGCGCGGATGCATCTGCCACCAACAGGATCAGATCGACATCCTCCAGCACCGCCAGAGCCACATCGACAATGCGGACATTCAATGGTTGCTTGGCCTTGTGCACACCGGGAGTGTCCACAAAAACGAACTGGGCGGTTTCACGGTGTAAAATGCCGAGAATGCGGTTGCGGGTGGTCTGCGGCTTTTTGGATGTGATGGAAATCTTCTGGCCCAAAAGCCGGTTGAGCAGGGTAGATTTTCCCACATTGGGTGGGCCCAGTATGGCTATGAATCCTGATTTAAAATGTTCCTCATGCATGGATGTCACCCAAAGTGATGTTTTCAAGGGCCTGCCAGATACGTTGTTTCCCCTTTTTGGTTTTTGCCGAAAAAAGGAGCAGGTCATCCTTTTTTCTTCCCACGGCTTTGGCTATCATCGTGTGCTGCTTGTCTTGACGGGTTTTTGACAGCTTGTCGGCTTTGGTCAGGACCATGAGACAGGCCAGGCCCTCGCCGGCCAGCCAGTCGATGAAGTTGAGTTCCTCCGCACCGGGGGAGCGCCGAATGTCCATGATCAGGATAACACCCTTCAAGGATTTCCGGGAAGAGAGATAGGTCTCGATCATGGGCCCCCATTGTTTTTTTACGGCAGCCGGTACTTTTGCATAACCGTACCCCGGCAGGTCCACGAAGGAAAGTGTATTGTTGATCAAAAAGAAATTGAGCAACTGTGTTCGGCCGGGCGTTCGGCTGGTTTTTACCAGGCGGCGGCGATTGACCAGGACGTTGATTAATGACGATTTGCCGACATTGGACCTCCCTGCGAAGGCGATTTCCCGGAACTCAGGCAACGGGTACTGGGAGGGCTTTACCGCGCTGGTGATGAATTCTGCAGATTTTATTTCCATTTAGACCACCTTGTTCAGCGGATATTCGATAATGCCTTCCGCGCCCGCCTTCAGGAGATCCGGTATCAGGTTCCTGACCACGTTAGTGTTGACCACCGTCTCCACGGAAAACCAGGTAGACTTATACAAGGACGCGATGGTGGGGGCATTCAGGCTGGGCAACAGGGAAATTACCTTTTCCAGGTTGGGTTCCGGGACATTCATTTTCAAGCCCACCAGCTTTTCCCCCAGCAGTGCCCCCTTGAGCAGCAGGGCGATCTGTTCGATCTTGGTTCTTTTTTCAGGATCTTTCCAGGCAGTGTGGTTGGCAATAAGCTGGGTATTGGTCTGCATAAGGTCGTGGATGATGCGCAGACCGTGAGCTTTGATGGTGCTGCCTGTTTCCGTCACCTCCACAATGGCATCGGCCAGGCCGGAAACGACTTTCGCTTCGGTGGCGCCCCATGAAAACTCGACATCGACATCGATGCCTTTGCTGTCAAAGTATCGACGGGTATACCCTACCAATTCCGTAGCGATTTTTTTTCCGTTTAAGTCTTCTATTGACGTGATGTCGGACTGGTAAGGGACGGCCAGTACCCATCTGGCAGGCCGTGCGCTTACTTTGGAGTAGATCAGGTCGGATACCACATGAACGTCGGATTTGTTTTCGGCAATCCAGTCCTTACCGGTCAAGCCGGCCTCCAGGGTGCCGTTTTCTACATAACGCGACATTTCCTGAGCCCGGCATATGGCGCAGGAGATGGTGTCGTCGTCAATTTCAGGAAAATAGCTCCGGCCGTTCACATTGATCTTCCACCCTGACCGCTTGAATAAAGCGATGGTTGCGCTTTGCAGGCTGCCCTTAGGCACGCCCAGCTTTAACTGTGTTTTCATTTCTTGTAAACCTCCTTGGGATCGAACAGTGGTCGGCCGATGATGGTGATGGAACCATTTTCTACTTGTTTGAAAAAACAGCTTTTATGGCCAGTATGGCAGGCGGCTACACCAACCTGCTCGACCTTCAAAAGGATGGCATCGCTGTCACAATCAATACGGATTTCCTTGACCATCTGGACATTTCCCGAGGTCAAGCCCTTCACCCAGAGCTCCTGACGACTGCGGCTAAAATAAGTGGCTCTACCGGTTGCGAGAGTGGTTTCCCACGCTTCCTGGTTCATGTAGGCCAGCATGAGAACTTCGCCGGTACCGGCTTCCTGGGCTATGGCGGGGAGCAACCCGCCGGTTTTGGAAAAATCAAGGTCAATCATGGCGTTCCACCTGTTGCCTGCTGCATTTTGGTTGTTTAAAAATGACCTTCATCCACATAACCTGATGGGTTGATAAAAGGCAAGTTGATAGAACGCCTAAATCCACCCCAAACATAGGTTTGTATAAGATTCATTAAATTTCATGCAAGATTCAGGTAATAACCACAGTATCTTACCAAGTCAATTTATTTTTTAGGCTTGTCTAAAACGGTTTGTTATTGTAAAAATGACAGTTGCTGTTTTTATGCCTGAACCCGGCATGGAAAAACCGGATGTTCTTGCAAACGATTGTTATAAAAAAGGTTATTTTTACGTTTCTCTGCGCCCAGGATGGGGAACATTTTTAACAAGATAGGGAACCATGTCTGAGAATAGATCTGATAAAACTGCCCGCAAGGGTTCCAGCAAAAAGCCGAGAAGCCTTCTGTTTAGAATTTCCCGATGGTTCATGATCCTGTTTATGCTGTTGCTTTTATGCGTGGCAGGTACGGGGTTTGCCATCTACTGCTATCTGGGCGACGATCTTCCCAAAATAGAATCCCTGGCCGAATACCGCCCGCCTGTCATTACGGCGGTCTATTCGGATGATAACCGCAAAATAGGTGAGTTTTACGAGGAACGCAGGATTGTCGTACCCTTGTCCGATATTCAGCGCACCCTGATGGAAGCCTTTATCGCTGCCGAGGATGCCCGGTTTTATAAGCATAAAGGGATTGATTTTATCAGCATTGTCAGGGCATTTTTCAAAAACCTGGAGGCCGGGACTATCGTCCAGGGCGGCAGCACGATCACCCAGCAGGTGACCAAGTCATTTCTGCTGACACCCGAAAGAAGCTATCGGCGTAAGATTAAAGAAGCGATTCTGGCGTATCGCATCGACAAAACCTTTACCAAGGCTGAAATCCTTTATCTGTATTTGAATCAAATTTACCTGGGACACGGGGCTTACGGGGTTGAAGCCGCTGCAGAAAACTATTTCGGAAAATCCTCCAAGGATCTCAATCTGGCCGAATGTGCAATTCTGGCCGGTCTGCCCCAGGCCCCCAGCCGCTATTCACCGTTCCACTATCAGGAGAGGGCTAAGCAGCGGCAGATATACGTGTTGAATCGAATGGTTGCAGAAGGATTTATCACCAACATGCAGGCAACCGAAGCCATCAACACAGAGCTGGACATCAAACCTCGGCGCAACTGGTATATAGAGAAGGTGCCCATCTACACCGAACATGTCCGTCGGTATATCGAAAAGAAATACGGCCCGGATATGTTGTACAAAGAAGGGTTCCAGGTTTACACGGCAGTAAATATCGAAATGCAGAAGGTCGCGCGGCTCGAGGTCGAGAAGGGATTGCGCGCCCTGGACCAACGCCAGGGCTATAGAGGCCGCCTCAAGCATTTGAAAAAAGAAGAAATTGAGGATTTTTCCAAGGAAATTGAAGAAAAATCCATGGAACAACCCCTGGAAGCGGAGGCCGTTTCGGAAGGGGTTGTCATCAAGGTGGATGATAAAAAGGGCGAAGTCCTGGTGCGTATGGGGAAAGAGCAGGGGGTTATAAAAATTGACACCATGCGTTGGGCCCGCAAGCCCAATCCTGAAATTGCCTTCTACAGCGTCAAGATCAAGCGCCCGGGCCAGGTATTAAAAACCGGTGATGTCATTGAAGTCAAGGCGGTTGAAAAAAATGAAGAAACCGGACAGTGGGATCTCTTGCTGGAACAAAAACCAATCGCAGAGGCGGCGCTTCTCTGTATCGCCGGGGAAACCGGCCATGTTAAGGTCATGGTCGGGGGGCGAGACTTCATGGAGAGCCAGTTCAACCGCGCCGTACAATCTCGCCGTCAGCCCGGGTCGGCCTTTAAACCTGTTATATATGCCGCGGCCCTGGACAAGGGTTATACGCCGGCTACCATGATTATCGATTCGCCTATCGTATTCAAAGACAAGCGGATGGATTTTACCTGGAAGCCTAAAAATTATGGCAAAAAGTTTTATGGCCCCACCCTCATGCGGGTAGCACTAGCAAAATCGAGAAACGTGGTCACCATCAAGATCCTGCAGGACATCGGCGTCGATTACTGCATCGACTATACCCGACGCCTGGGCATTACATCCAAAATAAGTGAAGATCTTTCTATTGGCCTGGGGTCATCAGGAGTGTCTTTGCTTGAAATGGTCAACTCATATTCAGTGTTTGCCAACAAGGGGTATCTGGTCCAACCGGTTTTCATTACTAAAATCGTCGACCGTGACGGCAACGTTCTGGAGGAGGCCGCCACGGTGCGAGAGAAGGTTCTGGATAAGAGCACGGCCTACATTATGACCAACCTTCTCGAAGGCGTCGTTCAAAACGGTACGGGGCGCCGGGTTAAAGCGCTTAAAAGGCCGGTGGCCGGAAAAACAGGGACTTCAAATGACCTTTACGACGCCTGGTTTATCGGATACACGCCCCGTTTCATTACCGGTGTCTGGGTAGGTTTTGACGAAGAGGCCTCGTTGGGAAAGTCGGAACAAGGCGCAAGGACGGCCAGCCCCATTTGGCTCGGATTCATGCAAAATATCCTGAAGGACAAGCCGGTCAAGGTCTTTCAGGTACCCGAAGGGGTGGTGTTTGCCAAAATAGATGCCGAGACCGGCCTTTTGCCCATTCCTGAATCCAAAAAGACAATATTCGAATGCTTCAAGGAAGGTACCGTACCCACCGAATACACAAAGAAGCCTGACACGGTCACGGAAGCATCTGAATTTTACAAGTTGGACATGTAGTAATAAATTTTCATGTCTTACTGCGTGACATCATGCAATGAAACATAGGGTTGCGTTGAAATGTCATAGCCACCGTCAAAAATAAGCATTAAAATTTATTACAGAATTGACTGTTTGACTCCAAGGCGCCTTGAGAGCTAAAAAGAAATATGCGGCTCCGTTTGATTATACTTGTCCTTTCGCTGCTGGCATTTCTGTCAGCGTCCACAGGCGGCTATCTTTACTACTCATCGCTGCGGCGGGCGGCCTTCAAAGAAGCCGAACGGCAGGCCAATACCCACATTGAACTCATCAAGAAAAATCTCACTTCCTTTCTTTCGGAGAACATAAAACCGGTCAAGGCTCTGGCCCGCATGGATGAAATGCTGGAAATGCTCGTCCGGCCGAGAATGGATGCGCTGAACCAGGCCAATGCAGTGCTGGACCTGTTCAAGGCCTCCCTGGAAGTGGACGTATGCTATTTAATGGACCATGCCGGAACCACAGTGGCTTCCTCCAACCGCAATGCACCGGACAGTTTTGTGGGCAAGAATTTTGCGTTCAGACCCTATTTCCAACAGGCCATTCACAGTGCTCCGTCAACGTATCTGGCGCTGGGGACGACCTCTCACAAAAGGGGGGTTTATTTCAGTTTCCCGGTGTTTGAAAAGGGGGAGGACATCCCCATCGGCCTGGTGGTGATCAAAGCGTCCATTGACCAGATCGAAAAACAATTGAGCCTTTCCAATGATGAAATGATTCTGGTGACGGATCCTGCGGGGGTCATTTTTATTACCAACAAGAGCACGTGGCTGTTTCATACGCTCCATAAGCTCTCCCCGGAGGAGGCCGAACGTATTGCCCACTCCCGGCAGTTCGGCAAGGGACCCTGGCCCTGGACCGGCCTGCGTTTTTCAGACGATACCTCTGCCCGGGATGCGGAGGGAAACCGCTATATTGTGCACCGCGCGGACATCGACAATTATCAGGGGTGGCGTTTTCTCCACCTGATAAACGAGCAGGCTATTTCAAAGATGGTGTCAGCCCCTTTTACCCAGGCGACCGGGCCGGTTGTTCTGGCGTTGTGCATCCTGATCGGCTTGTCGGTTTTTGTCCTCTACCGGAAGGCGTCGGGGGAGATACTGCAGAGAAAGGCTGCCGAGAGGGCGCTGCGCGACAGTGAGGCGCGCTACCGCACCCTTTATCACCATACACCGGCCATGCTCCACTCCATTGACCGGGAAGGCTGCCTGGTCAGCATCAGCGACTACTGGTCGGAAGTGATGGGCTATTCAACAAAAGAGGTCATTGGAAAGCCTCTGGTGGACTTTTTAACACCTGAAAGCCGTGAGTACGCCGAGCAGGTTGTTTTGCCCCAATTTTTCAAAAGCGGTTTCTGTAAGGATATCCCCTACCGTTTCATCAAGAAAAACGGAGAAATTGTCGATATCGTTCTGTCAGCCATCAGCGACCGCAATACAGAGGGGCAGACTGAGCGGTCCCTGGCGGTATCCTTTGACGTTACCGACATCAAAGAACTAAAAAAGGCCCAGAATCAACTACGGCGTCTGTCCGCCAGCATCATGGCCAATCAGGAAAAGGAGCGTTCTTATCTTGCCCGGGAGCTGCACGATGAACTCGGCCAGGTGCTCACGGCGCTTAGAATGGACGCTATCTGGTTTCAGGAACGCATGCAGGATTCAAATCGCGATGGTGCCGAACGGGCGTTGGCCATGTGCAACCTGATCGATAAGACCATTGATGAGGTCCGACTGATGGCCATCCGGTTGAGGCCGGGCGTGCTGGACCACCTGGGTCTGGTGGATGCCCTGGAGTGGTACACAGCCGACTTTGAAAGGCGCACCGATGTTTCCTGTGTTTTCGAGCACGGGCGTGTGCCGGATACGGATGAAACCGTTGCAACCGCGGCGTATAGAATCACCCAGGAAGCGTTAACCAACGTGGCGCGGCATGCGGCCGCAAAGCACGTGACCGTCAACCTCAAGGCAGATGGAGGCTGGCTGCTTTTATCCATCACTGATGACGGCATTGGATTCGATATGGGGACCCTGGAGGATGCCGAGGGCCTGGGGGTGGCCGGCATGCGCGAGAGGGCCGCCCTCCTGGGGGGGGGACTGGACATGAACGCATCCCCGGGAAAAGGCACAACCGTGTATTTCAATGTTCCCTTGAACACAAAAGCAGGGACCTAAGGTGAGCGCTCACTTTAGGGGGGAGTAGGTTGGATGATAAATGTACTGTTGGCCGATGATCACAGTATTGTCAGGGCGGGCTTGCGGCGGATCGTCGAAGAGAGTGGCGACATGGCGGTGGTGGCCGAAGCTTCGGACGGCAGGGAAGCGATCCGACTGGTGAGGGAACACCGTCCGGATGTTGCCGTCATCGATATTAGCATGCCTGAAATAGGCGGCCTGGAGGTAATCCATCGTTTGCGGCCCGAGTTCCCCGGTCTCCCCATTCTTATCCTGACCATGCATGAGGAGCAACAGTATGCCGTCAGGGTTATCGAGGCCGGTGCCATGGGATTTATCACTAAAAAATCAGCTCCGGAACAACTGGTCACGGCCATCCGTAAAGTGCATGGCGGCACGCGTTTCTTGACCGAGGAGGCGGCCGAGTATCTGGCCCTGTACGTGGCCAAGGGGCAGACCGGAAAATCACCATTGGATCTTCTGTCAGCCAGGGAACTGCAGGTGTTGCGGCGGCTGGCGCTGGGACACACCAACCGTGAAATCGCCCAGGCCTACAACATCAGCATTAAAACCGTGGATACCTATCGCCTGCGTCTGCTGAAAAAGCTCGAACTCCGCAACAATGCCGAACTCTCCCGGTTCGCTATCCAAAATCGGTTAATAGACGCATAGCTAATTGAATTAAATTTTTAAATATCCAATAGCTGCGCTGATGGATATCACCCACCAGCTTTCCCCTTTTACATCATTGGTGTTTTTTATGACGCTAAATTCCCCCCGCGCACTTATAAGCGGGGGGGAATTTAGCGTTTGTAAGAAAAAATATGACAACAGAATCAGAATTCATCTAATTGACGGTATGCCCCTTCTATAATAGGTTCTATACTAGATAATAAGCTGGATAGAATCCAGGCCAGAGCCAAAAAGGTGATGGCAATATTATCGTTATCGGGTGTGTTCCAATATATAAACGTATTTGGAATGCGGTGCAGCCCTATTCCGGGCATAGCGGTTTGGGGAATAAAAGATCAACCATCAGTACAAGGAGATATGAAAATGAGAAGAAAAACATTAGGAATGGTTACAGGGATTTGTGTGATACTGGCGATTACCTTCGTCTTTACGGGCGCATCGTTTGCCAAAGAGAGAATCGTTTTCGGCGGTGGGCCGGCCGGTGGGACCTTCCAGGTGGTTGCCAACGCCGTTCAGGTCTATGATCCTGTCAAAGAGGTAGCCGATTTTTCTGTAAAGGCGCAATCCTCGGCCGGTTCGGTGGAAAACCTGAGGAAAACCGATGCAGGCCGCCAGCAGATGAGTGTGGTCTATTCCGGTCATGTCTACCTGGGCAGAAACGGAATGATGAAAAACGACACCAAAAAATATGAAAATGTTCTGGCTGTGGCATGGCTCTACGGCGCTCCGGCGCAGCTGGTTGTCAAAAAGGGTTCTGGAATCAAAAGCGTAAAGGACCTGGTCGGCAAAAAAGTCGGTGTCGGTAATGCCGGTTCGGGTGCGTTTGCCAACTGTGAACTGTTTTTCAGCCATATGGGCGTATGGGACAAAATCGAAAGAAATGCCATGGGCTACAACGATGCTGCGGCTGCCTTCGGTAACAATCAGTTGGACGCTTTCTGGCTTTTTACCGCCTTTCCGAGTGGTGCCGTGATCATGGCTGCCCAGACCAATGACATCGCCCTGCTCGACCTGAGTGCCGATGCCAAAAAATCCGGATTTTATGATAAATACCCCTACTTTGGCAAACTTGCCGTTCCTGCCGGAACTTACCGGGGTGTTGATTATGACGCACCTTCATTCCAGGACAGCGCCCTGTGGGTGGCCAATACCAAAGTGCCTGCAGATACAGTTTATAAGCTCCTGTCTCTGATTTATACGGACGAGGGCCTGCAGCATATGTACGGCCAGAAAAAAACCTTTAAGAAAATGAACCTGGATACCGGCGCCACCAATATCGTGACACCGTTCCATCCGGGTGCTGAAAAATTCTGGAAGGAAAAAGGCAAATTATAAAAACTAAAGATCCGCTAGGCAATAAACAGAATAGGTGCGGTGTCCGCTTGAAGATTTAAGTCAAGCCTTGGTTCCTGTGGGCATCGAACGCGCTACCTGTCTATGTTCGTCGGCGGGTCGAATTTTACGGCTTGCCCGTGAGGGGAGCATCCAACACGGGCAAGCCTTTTAGAATGACCCCTTTAGAGATTGGGGAAACGTGCCGTATAAGGCACGTGCATATTCTGCATCTTAAATTCCGGAGCAACGTAAAGAAACAGGTGGTGAAACGTGTATGAAAAATTAAGGAATTTTGAAAAGATCATCTTTGATATTCTGGCGGTTGGCCTGGTGTTGTTCTATTCCTACTCAGCAGTCGTTGCTCCGCAGTCCACTCAGTTCCACCGGGGTATATACGTCATCATTACCTATGTACTTGTTTTTTTAACCTACCAATCCAAATCCAAACGCTGGCCGGGTTTGAATCCTATGCTCAGGGCAGTGGATTACCTGTTGATTCTGCTCTCAATCGTTACCATCGGATACTGGATAATCAATTTTGAGGTCATCAACTACCGGACCGGCGCTGAAACGCCCTTTGACATGGCCATTGCCATGATCGGGGTTCTCATCGGCATTGAACTGGCCCGGCGCGTGGTGGGCAATATTTTTGTGGTTATCGGTGTCCTCATGCTCCTCTATGGTGTTTACGGGGCCTATTTTCCGGACATCATTTCCCATGCCGGGGATACGTTTCCCCTGTTGTGCACCAGTATCTTTTATAAAAGCGATGGCGTATTCGGTATCATGGCCAATGTTCTGGCCACCTACGTGATTCTTTTTGTTTTATTCGGTGCGTTTCTGGAAAAATGTGGGGCCCAGAAGTTTTTCATTGACTGGCCTTTGGCTGCTGTGGGCCATAAAATTGGCGGGCCTGCAAAAGTATCCGTCATCGCCAGCGGCCTATTTGGTTCCATTTCAGGCAGCGCCATCGCCAATACCGTATCTACCGGCGCCTTTACCATCCCTATGATGAAAAAAGCCGGTTTCAAGCCGCATATTGCCGGCGGTATCGAACCGGCGGCTTCCATCGGCGGGATGTTCATGCCCCCCATCATGGGTGCCGGCGGGTTTATCATGGCCGAACTGACCGGCGTGCCTTATTCCAGGATTATGCTGGTGGCTATCTTCCCCGCCATCATGTATTTTTTCAGCGTCTTCGTCATGGTCCACTATGAAGCCAAGAAGCACAATATCATCGGCGAAAAGTCCGAACACAGTGCCATGCAGATCCTGAAAGCCGAATGGATCTATATCTTACCCCTGGTGGTCATAACCATTTTTATGCTTACCGGCTATTCTCCAGGGTTTTCCGCCATATTAGGGCTGGCCACCTGTATCGCGGTCAGTTTTAAGGATAAGAAAACCCGAATTGATTTGGCGTTTGTCGTCATTATGGTGGTTGTGCTGTTGGGCTCCTTTCTCAACAAGGCTGCAAACAGTACGGTTATTTCGCCAAACAAATTGGTTGCCCTCGGCATTCTCGTGTATTTTGTTGTCGGTTTTTTCCGCAAGAACCGGCGCGAGAACGTCGGGTTTGAATTAAAACAATTTGTGCTGGCAGCCCGGTCCGGGACAGAAAGCAGTCTTAAAATCGGCGCCGTGGTTGGGGTTATCGGTATTATCATCGGGGTGCTGACCTTCAGCGGACTGGTACTGACCTTTGCCGATATTGTTATCGAGCTCGCAGGGGGGTCCCTGGTTTTAACCATATTGCTCATCGCGCTGGCGTCCCTGGTTCTCGGCATGGGCGTTCCGGTTACCGCAGCCTATCTGATTACGGCTGTGGTGGCTGTCCCCGCGCTGACCCACCTGGGTGTTAACCAGATCGCTGCCCACATGATTGTTTACTGGCTGTCCCAGGACTCCAATATTACGCCACCAGTCTGTATTGCCGCCTTTGCCGGGGCGACCATTGCCAAAGCCAATATGTGGCGAACCGCTTTTTCAGCGTTTAAATTCGCCAAGTTCTTGTATCTGGGGCCGTTTTTATTTGGATATGTCCCCGGCTTTTCTTTGGACGGCAGTCCCATGGATATCACTAAGGCCTTTGTGTTGATCATCTTCGGGACCTGGGCGTACTCCTATATCCTGAGTGGCATTTGGTTTAAATCGGTGAAGGGGCTTTTCACCAAATAGAAGACGAGTTGATGGGGGGCGCAATCCTATGAACCAAACAATAAACATCGATACAATATTGTATGCAACGGATCTTTCCGAAAATGCCCGTTTTGCGGCAGCCTATGCCATCAGCCAGGCCAATTTATATGGCGCCAAAATTGTTTTTCTGCACGTGCTGCCAGAAGTTCCGGAACTTTTAGACAGAAGTGTCATCGGATATATAGATGAAAACCAGTGGCAGGCCATCAAGCAGAGCCATTACCAGGATGCAAAAGAGGCGCTGATCGGCAAACGTAATGAGCGGGTTGTGGTGCGCGAAGTGCTGGACCAATTCAGCCGGAACGCAAAGGCTGAACTGGGCGACCAGGAAACACCGGAAGATGAGATTCTGGTTGAAAGAGGAAATCCGGTGGAGGTCATCCTGCGGGTGGCGGCAGAAAAATCCTGCGATCTAATCGTCATGGGGACCCACGGCAGGGGATCGCTGGCAGATGCCATGATGGGTAGTACTGCGCGCAGGGTGATCCGGAGATCTGTCACGCCCGTTTTGGTTGTGCGCCTGCCGGAGGAGAATCAAGACTAAACCCCTCCGGCTTTTGTATCGATAAGGTAACCCAATTTACGAATCAGCGCGTATAGCCCCCAGGCGAATGTCGTCGCCCGACATCTCTGCATCCGGCATCACATCAATGGTTTCCAATTGAAATTGCCTTTTGAGCATTTTCACGTTTTGGTTGTTCTGCCCCCGCATTCTAGAAATATTTTCCGGTCGTACCTTCAAAACGACCCTGTTGCTAGAGGGGTCCCTCTTTTTCAGCAACTCAACAGCTCTGTCCAGAAAGATGCTTGACAGCACCAGGTGCCCGAAGGCGGGGTGGTAGGGGCCGGCTAGCACGGTTTTATCGGAATTCAGCGTGTCGGAGGCTTGCAGGCCCATACGGATCACCGGGATGGCTCTTTCCTGGAAGAACAGATAAAGGCTTTTGACACGCTCCACTGCCTCGTCAAGGGACAAGGGTATGAATTCGCCGCTTGTATACCAGGCGGCCATGGGGCTGCCTTTCAATACCAATGCCGGGTAGATCCTTACAAAGTCCGGTGAAAAATCGGCGATCCTGCGGGCGGTCACCAGGGTGGAGGCGTCATTGTCGCCCGGCAGGCCAATCATCATCTGCAGGCCGATCTCATAAGGCGTTACTTTCAGCAGCTTAACGGCATTTTCGGTGTCTTGGGCTGTGTGGCCCCTTCTGGATTTGGCAAGCACCCGGTCGTCCATGGATTGAGCACCAATTTCAACGGTCTGAACCGGGTAGTCGCGTATCAGCTCCAGAGTTGCCGACGAGATGGTGTCCGGCCGGGTGGAGAAACGAATGCTATCCACCTGCCCCTGCTTGATAAAACGACAGGCTTCGTCCAGCAGGGTGTGGATGCTTTCCTCTGCCAACCCCAGGAAATTGCCGCCATAGAACGAGATCTGCATTGTCTGGCGTTGTTCATGCTCAAATGACAGAAATCGTTCTATTTGTTCACGCACCGCCTTAAGCGAAATCCGCCCGGACCCATGTCCGGAAATGGCTTTCTGATTGCAGAAGGCACATTGGTGGGGGCAGCCTGAATGGGGGAGAAAAACGGGTACGATGAACGGTTTCAACTGTGACGGCCTTCACCGGGTTCACGCTGAAGGATTTGGATGGCTATTCTGGCCGCATCCTGTTCAGCTGATTTCTTGCTCTTGCCCACGCCTCGTGTACGGATGCCGAAGGTTTCCAGTTGGATGCGGAAGGTTTTTTCGTGATCCGGCCCGCTTGCATCGTACAGGGTGTAGACTGGCCCGGGTTGATGTCGGGATTGGACAAATTCCTGGAGCTCGCTTTTATAGTCCTGAGCGTTGATTTTGCTGACCAGCGGTTGGATCAGGGGGGAGAAATGGCGCCTGATAAAGTCAAAAGATGCCGGAAATCCGCCATCGAGGTAGATGGAGGCAATGACGGCTTCCAGGCAATCCGCCAGGATGGAACTTTTATCCCCACCGCCGGTTCGGGATTCCCCTTTGCCCAACAGAATATGTTTCCCGAGGTTAATGGATTTTGACAGGGCGGCCAACTGTTGTTCATTGACCATGGCGGAGCGTATCCTGGTGAGATCGCCTTCCCTTAATTCAGGGTCGTACTGCATCAGGAGGTCTCCTACCACCAGATTCAGGACAGCATCCCCCAGAAATTCAAACCGTTCGTTGTCACGGCGGTTCCGGTCGGACTGTTCGTTAACAAAGGAGCTGTGGCTGAGGGCTTCTATAAGCAGATCCGGGCGTTGAAACGTATAGCCCAGGGTTGCCTGGGCGTCATGTACATGCCCGTCTGAACAATGGTTTTTTCGAGCGAGCATGGCCTCGAAAAGCTGAAAAGGGACAAAAAGGGAACCATCGCCTGTGCCCATTGAAATATCAGGTATCAGCTCCCCGTGAAAGTCCGTTCCACCGGTTACCAGAAGATCATGGGCTGTGGCCAGTTCCGTAAACCGGACAATCTGCTTTGCCGTGTGCTCCGGGTAATGCACTTCCAGGCCCAAAAGGCCCGCGTCTTTCAGGGATGCCACCAGGGAATCGAAAGCGTCATCACTTTCTATTGCCAGGAGCCCGGGGTGAGCCAGAACCGGGATGCCGCCTGCCCCAGTGATGATGCTAATCGCACCATGGCAGTCGATGCGAAATTTGTCCACATAAGCCGGCTGGCCTTTGCTCAGATAGATATTGAAAGCGTGCTTGATGGAGTTCACATACCCCTTGTCAAGCAGGACTTGGGCGATGTGGGGGCGGCCGACTTGCCCTCCCCCGGCCGCAAGCCGCACTTCGTCCAGCGAAATATCAAGCCCGGATGCTTGCAGCTTTTTGATAATTTCTGGGTTTCTGCCGTTTCTGGCTGTTTGGAGTTTGGTCAGCAGCTGGTTCAGCGCCGGGTCGTTCAGGTCGATAAAATAGCCCAGAATGTGATAACTGCTGTCCGGGCTGTCATCTAAAAAGGGCGTGGCGCTGATTTCAATGCCGGGTACGAATTGGAGAGAGGGGGGGACGCCTCGATCCAGGGCATCTCTGGCACCGTCAATAGTATCATGGTCTGTTATGGAAATGGCACCCAGTTGGAGATCCAGGGCCAGTGACACGATTTCCCGAGGTGTAAGGGTCCCGTCTGAAGCGGTGGAATGTATGTGAAGGTCTATCCCTGCCTGTCCGCTAGAGTCCAAGGGCTTTTTCGAAAGCTTCTTCTTTGGTTTTACAGTCAATACACTGAGTTGTAACCGGCCTGGCGTCCAGCCGCTTTTTTGAGATGCCTTCACCGCACTTTTCACAAATGCCGAAGGTCCCCTTTTCAATGCGGGCGAGCGCCTTTTTAATTTTTTTAATCAGCTTGCTCTCCCTGTCCCGGATCCGGAGCATAAAGTTCCGATCCGATTCCAAAGAGGCCCGATCCGTGGGGTCTGGAAAATTTTCCTTCGGTGTCGTCATGCCGGAAACCGTGTCATCCGCCTGACTCAAAAGATCCTCAAGGCGGTTGGCCAGCAGTTCCCTGAAAAATTCAATATTTTTTTTATTCATAAGTGAACCCTCGAAAGAAAAGCTATTTTTAGCCTTAAAAAAGAAAAATTGTTACCACAAGTATTTTTCTTTGTAAAGTGAAAATATTATTGCCGGCTATACCACAGGAAAAAAGGATTTTATATTGCCAGGCTTTGGATGATAGCGTATTAAATGATTGTTGAACCGCGATAATAGAGAGTCCTTCCCCGTAGTTTGCTGGGGTGAGCTTCAATAATTATTGAAAAAAGGAAGACGACATGAGCGATCAGGATGCCAGCTATACCACTAAGTACCGGTCCATTACGGTAAGGACAACCGACGGATCCACCATAAATGGCAAGGTCAACATCTCTCCCGATCAGAGGGTGTCGGAGCTTTTCACCCAACGAGACGTGGCGTTCATCGTAATGGTTGACGTTGTCGACAAGGATGCCGTGGGAAAGACTCGGTTTATCAACAAAGATCACATCGTATGGGTTGAACCCGAAGATTTATAAGGCGTCCTTTAATAATTTTTCAAGTGATTTCAGATCATTAACTGCGTGCAGCCTGGCCGGGTAGTCTTTAGGGAGGGTTTTGCGCAGCAGGCCGGTCAATACCTTTCCAGGGCCCACCTCCACAAAAACATCGACTTCTTCACCCATCAATTTCCCCATGGTGTCATACCAACGCACCGGGCTGCAAAGCTGTTGAACCATCGTTTTGCGGATGTCGTCCGGATCGTCGATTACGTCCGCAGTTACATTGTGAATCACGGGAATGGAGGGTGTGCTGAAGGGCAGGGCTTGGAGGTGCTCGTGAAAATCGTTTTCCGCCCCCTTCATCAATTCGCTGTGCCAGGCCCCGCTTACCCGTAGCGGCACAGTCCGCGCACCCTGAGACTTGGCAAGTTCCGAGGCCGCATCCACCGCTCCAGGTGAACCGGTGATGACGATCTGTTGCTTCATGTTGTGGTTGGCGATGGAAACAATTCCATGCGCTTGGGCCTGTGGGAGAATGGCGTTGACCGCTTCAATCTCCAGCCCCACGATGGCATGCATGGCTCCCGGGCTGCGCAGGGACTCGCGGTGCATCAGTTCGCCTCTTTTCATCACCATGGCAATGGCATGCTCTCTGGTAATGGCTTGGGCGGCGACAAGGGCGCAGTATTCTCCCAGGCTGTGGCCGGCAGTCACATGCGCCTGAAGACCGGCCTGGCCAATAGCTTCCAGGATAGATAGATTGACCACTGTCAGGGCTGGCTGGAGGTTGGCGGTTTCGGTCAGGGTTTCCATGGGACCTTGGAAACAGATTCGGGACAGGTTGAGTTTTGCCGTTTCTTCTGCCATGTCATACAACTCTCTGACCGAACTGTATTCATTGTAAAAATCAGACCCCATGCCTACTTTCTGGGAACCCTGCCCGGGGAAAAGAAATGCAATTTTTGTCATGAAAAACTCCTCATATAAGAAGAAAGGGC
>RCNC010001173.1_pt1 | contig 17524 bp, 15 predicted proteins | sample 2041301 | NCBI WGS metagenome assembly RCNC01 (sample SAMN09708231, study PRJNA481090) | Marine sediment metagenome, whole genome shotgun sequencing project. | biome: marine sediment; feature: ocean; material: sediment; isolation source: Sewage treatment plant 13A marine sediment (STP13A) ... | reverse complement strand
AAGAAACCATCCGCCAGAACCGCATCATCCTGGTTATTTCCAGTATCGTTCTATTGCTGCTGGGGCTGCTGAACCTGCAAAACAGGGAAAAGTTTCTGAGGTAAGGGGTATTCTGCACTTAATCTAACCAGTCAGTCTGATTTTTCAATCATCACCACATAGGATTTGTCCTTCAGGGTACGATCCCCTTCTCCTGTGGCCAGAATAATTTCATTTAACCCATCATTATCGGCATCACCAACAGCAATCCAGGATGAAGAGGCCACCCCTTCATGAAAATTAAGCAGGAGTTCCCTCTCAATTTCATTTTTGTTTACCGACCACATGAAAAGGTGCCCCAGATGTTCGCTTTCGATAAACTCAGACAGGTTATCACCCCGGGTCGAGACAAGCAGTTCATTTAACCCATCATTGTCAGCATCTGCAATAACCATCATTTTCTCAAAATAGGACAGGTCAAGATCTTTGTCTTCATATGCGAACGTATACTTTTTCTCCACTTCTTCACTTACCTGGTATCCCAGAATGGTTCCCTTATTGATGTTTTGGTCCTGTTTCCATCCGATCACCAATTCATTCTTACTGTCATTATCCAGATCACCAATAATGACAGATGCGTAAAAACATCTCTTCCCGTCATAATTATCAATGACCAGGCGTGGCGGAAGGATCAATTCACCCTTATCATCAAATTCGAAAATTTCGACTTTTGCATCTTCTTTCCTAAAACCATTTGATGTGATATACTCAAAATGGCCATCATTGTCTACATCCGCTATGAGTGATTCCTCGCCAGAACCGGAAAGTTGGTGAATTTTACGGGCTTTTACATTCTGAAGTCCAGCATCATAATCATACCGGATAATCTCTCCATGTCCACAATAGGCAGAGATGACTTCAAGCATTCCATCACCATCAATGTCGCATGGAGCCAAATTATGGGTGTAGGCGCTTTTGTTGAAATCCGGCCGGCTGATACTCAAAGTATCCAGTTGTGAATCCTCTATCCTAAATGTATAATAGAAAGCTGTACCAATTCCCTCCTGCCCCGTTCCCAGGATGATCTCGTTTGATCCATCGCCATCCAGGTCAACAATTTTCACAGCAAGTCCCATCCCGGGAAATGTCTTTGCCAGGTTTTCAGCCAGTAAGGTATTTTCCCAATTTCCGTCTTCCAGTTTAAACATATTCAGAGAACTGCCAGGACAGCCGGTAGTCAGAATTTCCATATAACCATCATTATCGGCATCGCCAATTTCCACATCCCATCCCACATAACTCTCTGTTGAACTACCTATGACCCGGCCATCCCAGTCAGCAGCAAGTTCGGCCAGATCAGAAATTTCAATTGTTTCAACCTCATTGATATTGCAGGAAAACAAGAGCATCAGAAAGGAACTGTATAAAAGTAGTCTCATGATTTAAAAATACTCAAATCTCTGATATATTATTCATGGTTATCTTTTTGGTTTAAAGCTGTGATGATCATTGGCGTACTGATCTATTACTTATTTGTCAATAAATTGATGAACCTACTGTGTAAAATCTAATGAACTGGCAAAAAAGAAAATCACAGTTAAAATGGAAATTTGTAATTTCTGAGATCTGCTTTTAGAAAATTATAATTACAGATGATTAAAGTAGAAAATTTAAGGTTTCAGTATCCGAGATCAACTTTCGAACTCAATATTCCCGATCTGCAGATTGAGGAGGGAGAAAAAGCAGCCGTAATTGGTCCGAGTGGTTCAGGGAAAACAACATTACTTAACATCCTGTCGGGGATAATTCTAGCCGAAAGTGGATCTGTAGAATTCAATGGGCATCAGCTTAATACCATGAGTGACTCTGAACTGAGGAATCTGCGGATTAATCAGATCGGTTTTGTTTTCCAGGATTTTAAATTGCTTGAGTATTTATCGGTATATGATAATATTCTTCTTCCCTAAAGGATTAACAGCAGCATGCCCGGGCTATCCGGTAGAGGGCCAAGAGTAAAGGAACTATGTGCACATCTTGGGGTCGGCGATAAACTCTCGAAATTCCCTAAGCACCTATCCCATGGGGAGAAACAACGAATAGCTATTTCAAGGGCTTTAATCAATGACCCTTCCTTGGTATTGGCCGACGAACCAACCGGGAACCTTGATCCGGAAAACAAAACCAAGATACTGGAAATCTTATTTAAAATGTCCGATGCCAATAATAGTACACTGATTACGGTAACGCACGATCATGAATTACTTACCGGTTTCGACCGGATTATCGATTTCGCGGACTTTCAAAAAAATACTGGGCAATGAAAGACAGCCTGTACCTGGCATATCGCTATTTATCCTATAACAGGGTACGCACGCTGGTACTGACTTTTTCAATGGCTATTATTATCTATCTGCCCCTTGGATTGAAAATACTCATTTCAGAAAGTGAAGATCAGATGTTAACCAGGGCAAACAGCACGCCTCTTATCGCCGGGAAGAAAGGAAGTCCCACAGACCTGGTAATTAACACACTTTATTTCCAGCAGGAAAAGATTGAAACACTCACTATGGAATTCGCTTCTGTGCTGGATGGTAACGGTTTTGGGTATGCTATCCCAGTACTAAGCAGTTATAAGGCACGCGGTTTCCCAATTGTCGGTACATCGCTAGATTACTTTGAATTCAGGAATCTTCGCTAGGGGTCCGGACGCTTGTTTGGAGTAGTTGGTGAATGCGTTATTGGTTCAAACGTAGCCAGACGCCTGGACATTCAACCCGGAGACAGTCTCATTTCCAGTCCGGAAAGCTTCTTTGATTTTGCAGGTGTGTACCCCCTGAAAATGGATATAGTGGGAGTACTGGGACAATCAGATACACCCGACGATGATGCTGTTTTTGTTGATATTAAAACGACCTGGATTATAATGAGACTCGGGCACGGGCATCAGGATCTGGCACAGGTATATGATCCGACCCTTGTTCTGGAACGCAGTGACAGCTCTGTTACTGCTGGCGCAAAATTATTTATGTATAACCAGATCAGCGATGACAACATGGAGAGTTTCCATTTCCTTGGAGATACAAAAGATTATCCTATTACATCCATAATTTTCGTTCCAAACAGCCAGGAAATTGACAACAACTTTAAGGAACTGGAATCGGGAATTATTGAACTTGATAAAAAAATGGAAAATCTATTCAGTCTTTACCGGGGAAAAACGCTATATGCCTCGCATCCTGTTTACCAGTATCTTGGGAAAAGGTACGGGATAAACATTAAATCTGAACACTGGGAACCGGGACAAAAAGTTGAGCAGGATACGGTTAAATCCTTCATTGAATCTTTAGGTGTAAACGATACAAAAATTATGTTGTGGGAAGGTGAACCTCATCCGGAAACCAGGCTGCTTCTTGAGGAAGCTGGTGTAAAGTCTGTTTTATATATCCCTTGCGGGAACAGGCCCGGGCAGGGAGACTATCTTTCTGTTATGAACCAGAATATTGAAAATTTTGCTTCGGTCGATAAAAGCATACCCTGATCATCTTGAACCCTGATCATCGGGCCTTAGCTCCCAATTCATTGTAAATAATTTTATAATTTTAACCTAGCTAAGATCCACTCGAAATTAAGTTTGGGCCAGACATATATATATTATTTTAAATATGCACCAATAATTCAATAGCGATGAGAACAAGAACATTTTTATTAATTATTGTAATTTCTTTTACAGCCCTTGCTGCGCAGGCACAGGAAATTACAGATATTGAGAAACTGGTTGAATCCGGAAAATTTCTTTTTACTGCTGATCGTGCATTTCCGAGTGGTGGTAGAACCGTTGATCTGATGAACCGGGCCAATAAGGTTGAATTCAACGGGGATGATGCAAGAGGAGACCTGGCATTCTTCGGTAAGGCTACTAATGCCAGTGCTGCCTATAGCTCGGATGGTGGAGGTATTAAGTTTGACGGTGAGATGACGAACAAGCAGATCAAAGTCAAGAAGAATAAGGTCATCCTTAGCTTTAAAATAAAAGCCCCTGGTGAACAATATATTTGCTCTCTCACAATCTCTCCATCTGGATCAGCAACACTCGCAATTAGCAGTAATAATAAGAGTTCAATATCTTATAACGGGGCTGCGAAAGCCATAGAAGAGAAATAAGTCTTCTATAATCTAATCAAATACATTCAAAACCAGGGAGTCGTTAATGTGCGAACCAGAGCTTATTACTTTCAGCTTTCCATCTGGCTGAAGGAATATTCCTGCACCAGATCGAAAATCAGCACCTTCTTTACAATTGAATTTTCTTGACACGAGTTTTCTTAGACTGAATTCCCTGAGATCCTTATGCTCAAGAAGGAATAGGTCGGCAATGTTTTCATTTTGGACATTTCGCCCAAATCCGAACAGGTATAATTTCCCGTCTGTATCTTTTAGCAGGTTTATGTTCTGATAGGAATGCCATTCTTCATCTGGCCAGGCAGATCTGTCCATTTTTTCTGTATCAATTATATATACCTTTTCAAATGCCTCCAGGTTCTGTTTTAATCTATGTTCATCACAGAGATAAAAATCAAGGTGTTTTGTATCCCAGTCCCCAACAATAATAAGATATCGATTCCCGATTTTGTTTACTGCAATACAACCTGCAGTGGATCTGAATGGTTCTCCGTACCTCTCCATCATAGCCAATGGTTTCACCGGGGGGTTGTGAGGATTCTCAATCTTATAGATGCACACCTTGGATTTGTCCTTCGCATCATTGTCCTCAATCCCTACGACCATAAGATCATTATATAACTGGATACCCCCGGCATGCTTAAATGGCTTGTGCATCAGTTCGTTTACAGAAAGTACCTGATTGCAGCTATCCAGTTTGGCAACTGAATAATAAGCATAGGTACTGGAACTTCCCGATAAGATTGCATATTCCACTTGGTCTTTTACCAATAACTGTACGCCCTGTAAATGACCTCCCTGATTATTGACCTCCAATTCATTCTTGCAAAATATGATTTGGGGTTCTGTAGAAATATTCATGAAAAGTTCCGGAATACACGTATTCTGTGCATTTGCTCTCAGCGATAATATGATAGCAAATGAAATCAGGGTTAGGATTTTATACCAGCTGAGAATCATATTTAAATATATTGAAAAACAGCTGATTTGTTCCCATATTCTGCCTTTTAAAGGAAATGGTTCTTGACACATTTAGATTAAAGTTATGAAAAGAAATATTTTGACTTGTAGGAGTCCAGTATTCATGCTGGCTCTGTATTGCTATTTTCTCCTGCAGTATTTAGAAACTATTTAGTCTAGAATTTCAACATCCCAGTCTCCAATTATTATAATTTGCATTAAGCCTTTAATGCTGTAAGGAATGATAATTAATAATATAAAACTCCCAATGAAACGAATCGCAATCTATCTAATTTTGTTATCCCCAGTTACTTTTAACCTAACCACAAACGCCCAGGATATGACCGGATTTGAACTTGACTGGAGCATTGATCTCAATTACGATTATGTTAAAATGGCTGATAATTATTTTGATGATACTTCACAATATCTCGCTTATGCAAAACTTGTAGAAGGTTCACATAATGACACACTGGTTTTATTCGATTATAAGAACAAGAAGATAGTATATCAAAAGGGTGGATTTCAACAATTAATTGTTCGTTTTGTAAGCAATGACCGCTTGCTATATTACTATGCAGACACCCTTTTCTCGATTGATAACTTCAGTGCCCCTGTTATTACACCAAGGTTTGCATTTAATGGTAAATACCCACAAAATTTTATATTATCTCCAGATAATAGCTACATGGTATGTCTGGTGAACGATAGCACGGTTCATCTTTATAACTACGATGTTACATCAAATACAGTGGTCTTTGAGAAATCCTATCCAATTAATCACTTAAACTCTGGTTTTAACATGGCCATGGACAACAACACTAATTATATTGCCGTAGAGTCTGGTTATAAGAGAGACTCATTGACCTTGATCAATCTTTCTACTGATGAGGTAACAGAGACCGCCACAACACAAAACGATGGTACTTACAGCCCGGTATTTTTTTCGCAGAACAGTGAGTTAAAGGTAGCAGTAGGAGGCGGTTACTTCGGTGGTAATATAGATGTGATCGATGTTGGAAGTAAAAGCCATGAACATGATATCCCCATGTTTCAGAGATATAATTACTCACTTGATGTGGATGCCTCTTCCCAATATATGGTTTGCGGTGGTTATAATGGTGAAATAAAATTACTGAACATACAAAATATGGCCTTTAATACCGTTGATTCCATTTTTACTGAGTCCAATATTGAGTTGCTCAATTTTAGCACAGACGATAACTATATCATTTCTTTACATGGCGGAGGTGTTAACAAAGCAAGAATCAATGTATTTAAAGTCGACACCAGCACCATCACCCACGCATCGCATATTCATTATGCTGATAAAATTGAAATGTATCCGAATCCCGTTACTGATATACTCACACTGAAAGGGCTTGGAAAACAGTCTGATATCCAACTTTTTGATCTTGCCGGAAAGAAAGTATACCAGCAATCCATTACAAACAACCAGGTGGATTTATCTGGTCTGGACAAGGGAGTTTATATTTTGAGGATCTCTGATAAACACCTACAGTTCACCCCCAGGAAGATTGTTAAATACTAAGAATACCCGGGAAAATCATTTCCACTTAAATGCAAAATACTCACACTGCCCTTTCCCTGCATTTCTGATTCCGTGTGAAGCGTTATCTAATAAGAGTATCAGCGAACCCGGGCCGGCTCTGTGCTGGATTCCGTTGATGCTTTCCTCTACCTCTCCTTTTAGAACAAGAATAATCTCTTCGGATACATGAACATGTTCATCATGGCTTGTAACCCCTTCATTCAGTGTTGTTACGTGCATTTCCAGTTCCTCAAGGGTTGCAGTTGGGCGTTGCATAAATTGCCGTTTGCCACCTTTTGCCGTGGTTCTAAAATCTATATCATTCCAGTTGTAAAATTGAGAACCACCTGCCTCTTTCGAGCGTTTCAGGTCCAGAGGTTCTTTCGTTTTCCAGCGAATAATATAATACAAGGCCTGTGTTTCTCCAGCATTCCAGATCCCATGGTCATCACCAGGAGAGGCGAGGATTACACTTCCTGGTCCGAGAACCTTTTTTGCTCCATTTATGCTCTGTTCTACTTTGCCCTCTTTTACAATAATCAGTTCTTCCATGTCTGTATGAACATGGCTGCCATGCGGGGCTTTCCCAGGATTTAAGGTAGTTACATGAACCTCGAAATAGATGAGTGAATTCGTATAACCTTCAAAAACCGGCCGCTTTTCGCCAGATTTCGTTTCCACTACTTCAAGATCATTCCAGTTGTAAACAAAAGAATTAAGCTTTTCAAGGTTCTGGGTAAATGCTGAAGAGCCGGACATAATTAGTGTCAGTGTCAATATAAGATATAACAGGTTTAATTTTGTCTGATCTGAATGCATAATAAAAGTATTTCTTACAGGGCATTCTGCAATGCCAGGAACAATCCCCGGTAGTACTTCATGAACCTAACCGGGTCTTCATTCCCCGATATTTCAGCATTGCAGTAGCCGGTAAAATTGTTTGCTGAAAGCAGGCTAAAAAGCTGCCGGTAAGGGTACTCATCCCAGAGTTCATGAATGTGGAGGCTCCGGATCCGGTCTTTGATCGAATTAAAATTGTATTCGAGGCCCTGCCCTTCCGTATCTTTTGCATCACAATTCCAATTTACATATACATAAGGGCTCTCTGAATAGTCAATTATCTTTTTAATGACCGGGATCCTGCTCGTTCTTTTCCCGTGGACGCAGACCCTTATCTCAACACCATGATTATATGCATGTTCTCCTACTTCAGCCAGCGCTTTCCCTATCTGTTCCATGGTTTGTTCCTCCGGCACTCCCTCTGGAAGATCATTGGGAAATACCCTGAACCCGAGTGCTCCCACATCGCGGGCCAAAAGGGTATATTCTTTGGTTCCCTCTATGTTTTGTTTAAGTTCAGCTGGATCCGGCGAGTCATATCTGAAAGCGCTTGCCAGGCTGATGGCTTCAAGGGAGGAGTCTTCGAATCTCTTTTTTACTTCCTTGCGCTCATTTTCACTCATTGTTACTTCTATGCCATGGGCATGTGTTGTACGCAATTCCACAGATTGGTAGCCGGCTTCACTCAAATTTTTGATAATGGTTTCAATATCCCATTCCTTGGCGAGGGTATAGGTCATAACCCCAAGTTTCAGTGGATTTTCATTCAGCTTAATTGAATTAGCCTTTAATGACGGGGATGCACTGCTTAATTTCCCTGGTATGGCAAGGGCAGTTCCGGATAATGCAGCGGTTCGGATAAAATTCCTTCTGGAAAAAATATTTTTCATGATTATTTCTTTATGGTTATAGTTTGAGTCGATCTATACTTTTTCTGGCATTATATAGGGATCACGGTAATCCCTCGTCAGCAATGCATCAGCCTCCTTGTCGTTGACGAATTTTTCAGCTTCCGGATTAAAGGTCAATTTGCGACCAGTCCGGTAGCCTATATTTCCAAGATGACCCAGGGAGGCTGACAAATGGCCTTCTGCAATATCGCAGTCAAGATCCTCCTTTTTCCTGCTTCTGACACATTCAATGAAATTCGCCCAGACATTGGTTTTCTCCTCATCAGGCAGATCATCATCAGACATTGCAGGTCCAGGCTCATTATTTTTACCAAAATAGGTTTTAAAGCTGCCTCCGTTAAGGGCCATCCAGCCCTCATCACTATAGATGAAAGTACCGCTATGGTTCTCCACGCCTTCTGGATTGGAATATAGGCTTCTCACCTCATTCTGAATGATCTTACCATCCTCGTATTCATAGATAGCTGATAGAACATTGGGTACTTCCTGGTCATCTTTCCTTCCGTATAGCCCTCCACTGCAATGTATCTTCACGGGATGGGTGTCAATATTCAAAGCCCAGCGGGCTCCGTCCATCCTATATATACCGTTGTTGCCGAATTCAGTAGTGCCGGTATCCCAGTTCCAGTGCCATTGGTAGATATACCTGTTCTCATTGAAGGGGCGGTAGGGAGCTGGACCGAGAAACATGTCCCAATGCACTCCATCGGGAATGGGACCATCTTCCATATGCCCTATGCTTACGCGGTGCCGATAGACAATTCCCCTGGCCATATAGACATCACCAAGATTGCCGTCAGCTATGAACTTAACACCTGCCTTCGTTGCCTTGCTGCTTCGCCATGTGATCCCGTTCTGAACAATACGATCGTACTTCCTGGCGGCTTCTATCATCTTTTTTCCTTCAGCAACTAACTGATGTGCAGGCTTCTCCACGTAAACATCCTTTCCAGCCTGGCAGGCCCAGACGGTCTGGAGAGCATGCCAGTGGTCAGGGGTAGCCACAGATATTACATCTATATCTTTGTCTTCGATCAGTTTGCGAAAATCAACCTCCGTCCTGGGTTTTTGCCCGAAAAGTTTCTCCACTTCAGCTGCGGCTCCCGGCAATAATCTTTCATCTACATCGCAGATAGCAGCAACCCTTACATTGGGGATATTGGCATAAGTATTCACATGAACCATACCACGGCCACCTATCATCCCCCGGACCCTTGGCCGGTTTCCTCCACTGATTCCGACAACTGCCACATTCAGGGTGTCGTTTGGACTTCTGTTCACAAAATTCTTTAGAGCAACAGGTGCTACAGCCACCATACCAGTGGTATAACCAGCATTTTTAACAAATTTTCGACGATCCATTTTTTATGGTTTTTTCAGTTGAATAACAAAATAAGATAGTGAAGGGTAATCCCTGGAGGCTTGACCTTCATGACATGAACTAAAAATACAGAAATTAAATTTGCCGAACACCGATGATTTAACAAAAGTCTCTGTGGAATTGATGAAAAATTACCAGTTTGATTATTTATATATATATATACTAGCTTTGCATTAACCTTAAGTATAATTCTATGATCACTCGAAAAATTGCTGAACATATACCTTTTTTAGACTTTTTAACCTCCTTCAAGAAAACATTAAAACATGCTTTTTACGAAAGCGACAACATTGAAAAATTCATTCAAAAAAGAGGATTCCCGACTTTGGTTTTACGAGATATAATGGCAACAAACCCTTTATCTGTGGGTATTCCCAAAGAATATGGGGGAAGAGGGACTGAGGTAAAAGAATGTCTGGGCATGTTAGAAGCCGCCTCATATGAGTCTCTCCCACTTTCCTTAACATTTGGTATCAACATTGCCCTATTCCTGGAACCGGTGGCAAAATATGCACAAGAGGGTGTCAAAGAAAATGTATTTAATAGGTTCCTAACCCAACAAAATATGGGTGGATTGATGATAACAGAACCGGATTACGGAAGCGATGCTTTAAATATGCAAACCTCAAATGTAAAGAAGGATTCCTATTATCATATTCAGGGAACCAAACACTGGCAGGGTTTAACTGGCATGGCTGATTACTGGCTGATCACCTCCCGTCAAAAACATGAAAACGGTGAATTGGGAAGAGATATCGATTTCTTTATTTGTGATGTCCAACAACCGAAACAGCACATTCAGGTTGAGGAATATTACAACAATATCGGTTTATACCCAATCCCTTATGGAAAGAATATTATCGACATTCAAGTGCCTGAGCAATTCAAACTTGAACCTGAATCGACAGGACTAAAATTAATGATGGATCTGTTACATAGGAGTCGTTTTCATTTCCCTGGAATGGGCATGGGGTTCATTCACAGGATGCTGGATGAAGCTATTAACCACTGCACTACTCGATATATTGGAGGAAAGCCATTAATGGCCTTAGACCAGGTGAAACACCAGATTTCCAGAATTCAAAGTGCTTTTACTATATGTTCGGCTATGTGTACAAGAAGTGCTGGTTTCAGTGGTATTGAAAATAATCTGGCTGCAGAGGCAATCGAAGCCAACAGTATGAAGGCATATATAACCGACTTAATGCAGGAATCGGCCCAGACATTAACACAGCTTAGTGGAGCCAACGGCTATAAAACTGAAAGTATTGGCTCAAGGGGAATTGTCGATTCCAGGCCTTTCCAAATATTTGAAGGTTCAAATGAAATGCTTTACTCACAAATTTCCGAGGTAGTATTGAAATTAATGAATCGTCATAAAACAATGAATCTTGCAGCATTTTTAAAGGATTTTAAATTGACGAATAATGTGGCTGATCATTTTAAATCGATATTAAATTTTACAGTAGACCTAAAAATGAAACAGCGAAAGAGTGTTGATTTAGGGAAAATAATAAGTAGGATAGTTTCTGCTAATCTTGTTGAAGAATTGGGCGTTAAGGGATTTAGACAAGATTTAATTAAAAATAGTATAGAAACCATGAAACATGAGATCTCAATATTGGTAAGCTCCTATCTATTTCAAACCAGGGTTTCTCCAATTGAAGATTATAAGGACACGAGTTCCTGGTTGTCTTTTAGTTAATTTAAACGAGTAAATAATTTAACATCCAAAACAATGAAAGAAGCCTTTGAAATGAAAGTAAAATTCCCCGTTAAGGCCTCAACGATTTACAATGCATGGCTGGATAGCAAAACGCATTCAGATATGACTGGAGGTGAAGCCAATTGTAGCAATCAGGAAGGAGAAGAATTTTCAGCCTGGGATGGATACATAGCAGGTAAAAACATTCAACTCAATCAGGATGAGAAAATTATACAAAGTTGGAGAACCACGGATTTCAAAAATAATGATGATGACTCCGAATTAATAATTGAAATTCAAGAAACTATAAATGGATGTGAACTGTTATTGATTCATAGAAATATCCCGGAGGGACAACCCGATTACAAACAGGGCTGGATCGACCATTATTTCAATTCGATGAAAATATATTTTGATGGAATTTAATTGGTGCTAATCCACATTCTATTAGCCAGGAAAATGCTAACATTAATTTCCGTATTAATATTTTTGCTCGTTCCTGTATTTCTTATTGAAGCGGGAGGAGAGAATTCTATCCATGATACTACGTCAAGCACAAAAATAGACGATTTAACTTTAATCAATGCTGTAGCCCCTTTCCCATCCCAATGGTTCTCATCAGATCCTGAAAATGAAAGGGCTCAAGGATTAATGGACAAGTACCTGATTTCGATCCTGGAATGGGATGATGTTTTATTGAAAGAATTTAAAACAGTACCGGGATTTAGTGACATGGGATTTTATGGTGATGGCAGAAACGTGGAGAATGCAGTCAGACCAATATGCTATGCAACTTTCACAAATGCCTTCCTTTCAAAAATTAAAAGTTTTCCACCAGGTACTGGCATTTCAGAAGACAGGCATTTCAGGATGAAAGATTGTGCACTAAAATCTTTACGTTACCTAACGTATTCACATGTAACAGGAGATGGAGAATGTGCTGACGGTGGCAATTGGGGTAACCAATGGCAATCATCTATGTGGGCAAGAGCAGCAGCTTTGGCAGGATGGTTGCTATGGGAAGACCTGGACAAGGAATTGAAAATTGATGTAGCCAGGATGCTGGAGTATGAAGCGAACCGGTTCATCAATGCTGAACCCAGAAACCAGGAGTATGATAATACCGGTGCCGAGGAAAATGCCTGGAATTCCCATTGTACATCTCTGGCTTTCAACATGATGCCATCCCACCCTAACCGGGACAAATGGGATAAGGCCGCCAAGACATTTATGTACAATTCTTTTTCTGTCGCAGAAGACCTGGAGGATACAAATATTGGCGACGACAATAAAATGATCAAGGAATGGGTATCGACAATTAATGCACACCCGGATTATACTGTCGAAAACCATAGTCGTGTGCACATAGGTTACTTAAAAAATACCCTTTGTATGCTTTTGGAAAATGCACTTAACTATGAATTGATGGGGAATCTGAGACCGGCTGCCATGTTTCATCATATGCCCGAAACTTTTGAGATCATGAAAAAATCCATGATGAAAGATGCAGCATCAGTATACTGGGGTAGCAATGACTGGAGGGTAATACATACCCAGGCCACCGATATCATATCTTATGCGGTAATCAATTTGCTGAATGATGATGCAGCAGCAGCCTATCTGGAAAATGTTGCGATAGATTATTTGCTTTCGCTTCAGCAGCAGAATAAAGGATATTTAAATTTCAGAAGAGATCTTGAATGGTCAGGGTTTGCCGCTACCCGCCTGATTAATGCCTGGCTTCTGCATGCCATCCTGGGCGCTGGGAATACCCCACTTTCAGAAGAGGAATTTGACAGCCTTTATAATAATGTCACCTATTTCCCATATGGTAATACAGTTATTCACCGTACCTCTACAAAATTTGCATCATTCTCATGGAATGCTTACTTCCTTGCCCTCTCGCTAAATAAAAATGGCAGCTGGCAGAACTGGCCGCGCGAGTCGTCATATATAGGCCTTATTAACGGATCAGAAGCAGGAAGGAAGGAGGCCACAATTGAAAGCATTCAACCTGAAATAAATGACGATCGTTTTACCATTACCGGAAAGTTCAAACGCAATGCAAAAGATGTAAGTCTCATCCAGGATGTCTCATTTACCTCTTTAGAAGGAGATATTACCGTTTACATAGAACGACTGACGAAGTTGTCAGGATCTATAACATCCCGGGAAACAGGGTTGGTTGGGCATGAATTTGAACTCAGCGAACCAGAAAGGATATTGTATACAGATGAAGGTACTACGATCGTCTCCGTAGATGGGAATGAATCCATAAAAATGCACAGCAACTGGCTGAATATCGGAGGTAAAACAGGATATGTTGTTTGCCGGAAGGGAATGGAAAATATAATGACTTACCATCATTCCACCGAAAGAAACCGTAATTGCGACTTTATCAATTTAATTGGTGAAGGAAGTTCTGATTGGACAAATGACTGGGCTTGTGTTGTTACTTTTTTAAACCAGGCCCCTGCTGAAACTGCAACATGGGCTGAAAATATAGCTTTCGAAGTAGAAGGGAATTCTGCAACATGTAAAATTGGGAATCAGATAGTCTCGGTTGATTTTAAATACTGAGCCAATTATCCATAATATTCAAAAATTCAGGTACATACTCAGCCGGGATATGTTCATCGAGGCATCCATACAAGATGATCAGATTTTTTAATCCGAACAGTTAATTTTTTGCTTCCTTTTGATTACATTTAGATACAAATTGTATAGAGATGGAATTATTACTCGAAACCTGGTGGCAGGGCATGCTGGTAGCTGAAAAAGTCTATTGGATAATAGCCATTCCTTTCACCCTGATTTTCCTTATCATGATGGTCATGACATTACTTGGAGGTGATCTTGACAGCGCCGATATGGATGTGGATATGGAGATGGATTCTGATACAGGAATAGGATTTCAGTACCTGAGCATCAAAAACCTTGTTGGATTTTTTACCATTTTTGGATGGACAGGAATAGCCTGTCTGGCATCTGGAAAAAGCATGGTCTTCACGGTTATTGTATCTGTCCTGGCCGGACTGCTGATGATGACTATCATGTCCACGATTGTCTATCTGATGGGTAAACTCACCGAACAGGGCAACCTGAACCTCCAGAATGCCATTGGAAAGATCGCAACAGCTTACCTCACTATCCCGGCAGAACGAAAAGGTATGGGAAAGATTCAGGTCAAGGTTCAGGGATTCAGGACCCTTGATGCCATAACAGATGAGAAAGAGGATATTAAAACAGGAGCTGTTGTGGAGGTGGTTGATGTCATTAACAATCAAGTATTATTAGTAAAACATAGTAAATAACTCAAATATTAAATCATTATGGGTCAGTATATTGTTGTAGTTGTCACACTGGGAATTGTCTTTGTATTCATTCTCATTATCAGTTTCCTCAGAAGGTATAAAAGATGTCCATCGGACCGGATCCTTGTTATTTATGGTAAAATCGGTAAAGGAATAGAGTCGGAATACAGGTCCGCCCGATGTATCCATGGGGGTGCCTCATTTATCTGGCCTGTGATACAGAACTACGCCTTTCTTGATCTCACACCCATCCCTATTGAAATCAATTTGCGTAGTGCGCTGAGTAAACAGAACATCAGGGTTGACGTCCCTTCCATCTTTACAGTTGGGATAACTACAGAAGCAGGAGTCATGACGAATGCTGCAGAACGACTGCTGGGATTGACACAGGAAGAGATCAGCAATCTTGCAAAGGATATTATATTCGGCCAGTTGCGTCTGGTTGTGGCAACGATGGATATTGAGGAGATAAACAGCAACAGGGACCTATTTCTGGAAGCGGTTTCAAGTAATGTGGAAGCTGAATTGAAAAAGGTGGGTCTGAAGCTCATCAACGTTAATGTAACAGACATTAATGATGAATCCGGATATATTGAAGCACTGGGTAAAGAGGCGGCTGCCAAGGCCATCAATGATGCCAAGAAGAGCGTGGCAGAAAAAAACAGGGATGGATCTATCGGAGAAGCATACGCAATGAAAGACCAGCGTATACAGGTGGCTGATGCCAATGCCAATGCGGTGGAGGGAGAAAATACGGCAACCATTCAAATTGCACAGTCCAATTCCAACAGGAGAGAGAAAGAAGCAGAAGCTGAGAAACTAGCAGTAGCAGCCGAAAAGGTTTTCGAGGCCAAGGCACTCGAGGAATCCTACGTGGCTGAAAAAGAAGCGGAAATCGGCAGGGCACATCGTGAAGAAGCTACCCGGAGGGCAGATATTATCATACCGGTTCAGATTGATAAGGAAAAAATAGAAATAGCGGCTGAAGCTATTGCTGAGCAGACCAGAAGACATGCCAGGGGTCAGGCTGATGCCATTTTCATGAAGATGGAGGCAGAGGGTAAAGGTATCTTTGAAATGTTGTCTAAACAGGCAGCTGGATTTAAGATGCTGGTAGATGCGGCAGAAAACGATGCACAGAAAGCCGTCCTGTATATGATTGCAGATAAATTACCCGAATTGGTCAGTAAACAGGTTGAAGCCGTCAAGAACCTTAAAATTGATAAGGTAACTGTATGGGATACCATGTCCTCAGGCGCAGATGGTAAAACCCCGGCTACGGCTAATTTCTTTTCCGGTTTGCTAAAATCCATACCTCCCCTTGAAGACCTGTTCCAGCAGGCAGGGATGAGTCTACCTGATTACCTGAAAGGCACTCCAAAGGAGAATGAATCCACAAAAGGTGCTGAAGTAGAGGATGTGGCTGATACCACAGCACCCGATAAACCTTCAGCATCTGAAGATCCTTCGGAACCTGCTTCACCTGAAGTACCGGAATTGCCTGAATAATAAATTCAGGCCTAATAAATAGGCTGAAAAAGTAGAATTAAAAAGGATTCCTCAATGGAAGAAGGCAAAACCTTCCCTCAAATGATCGGTTTATGCTTTCGCAATTAAATCCAGTAATTTACGATCCAGTTTATGCCCATACCAGTCTTCATAATCCACATCCACCCGTTTGGAATCCAGAATACCAAAGTCGCCCTTGAAATTCCATAATGCAAAACCAATACCGTTGGATGTAAGAATATCAACTACATCACCAAACCAGGCCAGAAAGATCTCATGTGGTGTTTTAGTATAACAGCCGCATTCACCACAATGAACACCAATACCAGATTGGGCAAGTTTGATCCATGGTTCGTAAAATTTTTCCAGCATTTCTCTGTGTAAATACTGATCACCTACTTGTCCTGGATATTTAAGCGGGGGAAGGTTTGTAATATCCTTCATAGCCCAGGGTGCCTTATAATGTGATATGATATGGGGATAATATCCACGGCAGCTTTGTGCAATAGGTAAATGTGCAATCTCAGGAATGACAAGTGACCCCACCTGGTTCCCATCTGCTATGACAAGATGTTCAGGATTCTCCTTCCATATTGCATTAGCAGCTTTCTCGACAACTTTCGCATAAAGTTCTCCAGGTACAATCGTCTTATCAGCATGTTGATTATTCATGTCATCAATCATGGCTGGCTCATTTAGCAAATCAAAGCTGATCTTGTCCCTGGAAATATTTTTATAGCGATCTGCCCACATCTTCCAGTGCCAGTAAAACGCTTCCTGGGCCGCTTGGTCTTTCCAGAGATTATATGGCTCATGGAATCCGGCATTGATGCAATAACCTGGTGCACGGTGCAAGTTGATACTAACATGCAAATTGAATTTATGTGCCATATAAACCAGCTGGTCAACACGTTCAACAGCTTCTTTATTTATGCTATATACCTCTTCAGGTGTAATGTCTCTGCTTCTGTCAATATCCAGGTAGGAGGGATAAGCCATTGGTATCCTTACAAAATCAAATCCCCAATCTGACATCCATTTGAAATCTTCTTCTGTTGTTTGTCTACTAGATCTATTATTAGTCGGGTAGAAAAAATCAAGCAGGTTAAATCCTTTCCATTTGGGAAGTGTATTCTGTTTATTCTCGATTCTGTTTGACAATGCAAGAGTTGAAGTACCCGCTAAACTTATAGA